>Ga0129306_1000785_pt1 | contig 43846 bp, 40 predicted proteins | sample P827metagenome_FD_94438 | JGI IMG/M metagenome (GOLD analysis project Ga0129306, IMG submission 94438) | Capybara group fecal microbial communities from Wisconsin, USA - P827 metagenome | ecosystem: Host-associated > Mammals > Digestive system > Large intestine > Fecal | place: USA: Wisconsin... | reverse complement strand
CCTCCTTCCACACGGCAAAGGCCGTGCGGATGGCATCGATGTTGGCTTGCAGCCGTGCCTTCCTATTGAACGCCATACTGCTCGATGTAAAGTACCACGGCACCCGTCAACTCGGTATAGAGCCGCATGTAGTCAGGCGTCAGTTCAAACTCTGGTTCGGCGATGTCGTAAGGCTCGAAGACAGGTGCCAGTAAAGGAAGCAGTTTCTCGGCAAACGTCAGGCGCTGCCCATCGTCCAGTTCGCGGGCAAACTCTTTCTCCAGCACCTCAACGAGGATGCTCCACTGCGAGAGGCCCAGGTCTTTCGTCAGTACGGACATCGCCAGTTCGTGTGCTCCCTCCACAGGGTAGTCGTCGAGTCGGGCCTGTTCAAAGGTCTCTGCTGCCAACTGCTCACGGCTATAGATGAAACTCAGGTCTTTGGCCTTACGTGAATGCTGCTCCAGCAGGTAATGAAGCAGATACAGTCCATAGTAGGACAACTCTGGTTGTTCTTGTCTTTTCATTTTCAAATACGTTTAAGTGGTTATAGAATCAGCGTACAAGTAAAGCACCCCGGGTATCCCTCCCGAGGTGCAACCACTGAATCCATTTCAAAAAAATCGTGTAAACGATGTGTGAAAATGAATGTCAGTGGCAAAGGTACGCATTATTTTCGGGATTGTGCCTTTTTGGTGAACTTTTTCTTTTGCGGGAATGAAAATTCCGTCTCAAACTGGTCGTTCAGGCACACTACGGCATCGAAACTGTTGCCTTGCTTGCTCTTGAAACCTTTGATGAGTCCTGTCTTTCTGTCTTTTAGCAGGTCTTTCAACTGAGCATCAGTTAGTTCCTTGCCAGCCTTTTCGCGGAACACATGGCAGTCACAGGCGGGATTGTCGCATTTGACGACCTTCTTATAGAACTGCATCGTGCCTTTCCCGCACTTGGGGCATGGTATGCCGATGCCGCTATGCTCAAACCTGTCCTCCAAGGAGAGAAGTTCCCCGACGATGCTGCCCGTATAGTCCTCGATGCCCTTGCGGAAGTCCTCGGCACTGTACTCGCCCCGTTCAATCCTGGCAAGCGACTGTTCCCACTGGCCCGTCATGGCGACATCGGCAATCTGTTTGTCTTTCAGCAGGTCGTAGATGAAAAGCCCTTTCTCGGTCGGGATAAGCTGCTTGTTCAGGCGGATCATGTACTCGCGGTTGATAAGCGTCTCGATGATGGCGGCACGGGTGGCCGGGGTTCCTATACCGCAATCTTTTAGTGCCTCGCTTATACTGTCATCATCAACACTCTTCCCGCAGTTCTCCATTTCAGTCAGAAGTGTAGCCTCTGTATGGATGGGTACGGCCTTGGTCTTGCCTTCTGCCAGTCCCCAACCTGAGATAGACAATTCACATCCTTCTTTCCAGTTCGGCAAACGGTCTGTGTCAGTCTCTTCATTGTTGATGAAACGCCAACCTGCCTTGCGGACAACAGTACCCTTCGCGACAAAGGACACGTCATCGATGTCAATGGTGACGGTGGTAAGTTCCTTGACGCATTTCTCTGAGAAGGCTTCGAGCATACGGCTGACAATCATATTGTAGATTCTCTTGTCATCATTGGAAGGATGCTCCAACCTCTCACCTGTAATCAGCAGGGCATGGTGGTCTGTAACCTTCGATGCGTCCACACTACGGCGGTTGGGCTTGCTGATAGTCATTGCCAATGCCCCCCATTGTTCATTATTATCCAAAGTCCTCAACAACTTTGGAATCTCGTCATAGACATCATCGGGGATGTATCGGCTTGATGTTCTCGGATAAGTGATAGCCTTGGCCTCGTAGAGTTTCTGGGCAATGGCTAAAGTCTGTTCGGCGGTGAAGCCGTACTTGATGTTTGCCTCTTTCTGGAGTGCAGTGAGGTCATAGAGCAAGGGCGGTTCCTCTGTCTTATCCTTGCACTCCACCTTAGAGATGATGACATTTCTATTACCTTTCAACTGCTGATAGAGGGCTTCAGCAACTTCCTTGTCATTCCATCGTTCTAATGTCAGGAACTTGACGGTCTTGCCGTCACCTTCGGTAGTGAAGTGCATCTGCCAGAACGGAGTCGGCACAAAGTTCTTGTTCTCCATAAAACGGCGGCAGACCATTGCCAGTGTAGGTGTCTGCACACGTCCGAGGCTATATGTTCCCTTTCCTGCTGCAATGGTCAGTGCTTGGGTGGCATTGATACCTACCAACCAGTCTGCTTCGCTTCGTGCCTTGGCAGACAGATAGAGATTATCGAAATCATGGCCGTCTCTTAGGTTGTTCATGCCATCCTTGATAGCTTTGTCGGTCAGCGAACTGATCCAGAGCCGTTGGAAAGGCACATGACAATCGAGGTACTGGTACAGATAGCGGAAGATAAGTTCACCCTCTCGCCCTGCATCCGTAGCGACAATGATACTATCAGAATGTTCAAACAGGTTCTTGATGACTTTGATCTGCTCCTGAACACCATACTCGTCATCTGCATTCTTTCCCTGTCGAATGACTAACTTGAAGTCATCGGGGACGATGGGCAAAGACTCACGGCGAAAGCCTTTGATGCCATAGGCTTCAGGCATGGCAAGCTGCACAAGGTGACCAAACACCCATGTCACACAGTAGCCATTGCCACCGTAGTAGCCGACTTTTCTCTGTGTTGCGCCGACGACACGGGATATTTGTCGTGCGACGCTTGGTTTCTCTGCAATAATTGTTATCATATTCTAATTTGGATTCAGTGGTTCTATACTTATTTTATATATACGCGCGTGAGAAGTGGACAGCCGACAGCCATCTGCGGCTGTCCACACATTGCGCTTCTCAGGTCAGAGTTTCGGGCCTCGCTTCTGCTTCTTCTCTTCCTTCTGCTCCTGCTTCTCACCCTCGGACTTCTGTGACTCCTTCTGGTGTTCGTTCTTGGGTGCCACTTGTCCCTTCTGCAGTGGCTCATCCACCTTCTTGGTGGCTTCGTTGGTCTTGCCTTGATGGTTGACTGCCACCTGTGTCTCGCTCTCGTTGGCTGGGGCTACGACCTTGCCCTGCATCGGGTCATTCTTCGAGGTGAACGGCTGGCCTTTGTCTGGATAAAACATCAGATACATCGTGCCTGTCGTGCCGTCCCTCAGCGGGTAGTTGTCGAGTTTAACCGACTTGCCTTCACGGTAGTCTTTCTGTTGCTCTTCGGTCAGGGGGATACCCTTCCACTTGGTCAGGTTCTTGATACTGCCGTCCTCGTTCGTCCAGTCCAATTTAGTTTTCTGGTTCTGCTCCTGTTCCACTTCCTGACGGCTACTGCCTGGGACAAAGGACACGTTCTTACGGTCGGCATTCACCTGGAAGTCGACGGTGAACTTCTGTCCGTTCTCACCCTCAAAGAGTTTATCCTTCACGATACCGCCCTGCTTCAGCAGTTCCATCTCTTCGGGAGTGAACTTCACGTTACCCACACTCTCACGGAGGTGCAGCTTACTCACGGGATAGTGTACCAACTCGTTGGTCTGCTTGTCGTAAGACACGAAGCACTCCTGCATGGTGTTGTCGCGGACATTGAACAGCGGTACGACCTTGCCGAGATTGCCAGTCTCTTTCAATGCCTTGGCATCCTCCTTGGTGAAGGTGTAGCCCATGTACTCAGCATTCTCCAGTTTCTGCTCCTTGCGAACGAAGTGAGGCAGTACGCTGTAGGTGCCGTCTGGCAGTCGTGTCAGTTGCAGACGTGCAGCGGCCTTCACCTTCTGGTCGTAGATGAGCATCGTCACATCAAGCAGCCCGGACTTGCCGAAGTTCAGCATATTGTCCTTCGCTCCCGTCTTCTCCAGCACCTCTTTCGAGATACCGAACTTCTCTTCAATCTGGTCCCAGTTAACCTTGGACTCGTCGATGGGCTGATAGCCCTGATTTTGGTTTTGTGCCATAATAGCAAAAATTTTAATTGTTAATGAATAATGTTATCTGTTGCCGAAAGAATCGGCTTTTTCTATCTTTACGCTGGTCAGGAACCTGTCCTTTGCCCTTTGGTCGAAATACTTGCCGTCCTCTTCAAGCAGTCTCACCACATCACTTTCACGGTAGTAACAGGTACGTCGCAGTTTGATATAGGGCAGTTGCCCTGATGTACGGTATCGTTGGAGGGTGCGCTTGCCCATCAGCAAAGTCTTCTGGAGTTCGATGCTGTCATACATCCTCTCGCCTCGGATATAGAGTTTACCATCCTTGTTCCTCTCATTCAGGTCATCTACAAGCATCTGTATCATCTTCTCCTGACGGGTCAGCCTTTCCGTGACGGTTTTCATAAAACTCTCGAATATCTCAGTGTCTATTTCCATATCCATGTGCGATTAGTGATTTGACTTCTGACAGACGGTAGCGACAGAACTTGCCACAGTGCTTGTAGTCTATCGTTCCATTGCTCCTGTAGTTCTGTAAAGCACGGTCACCGATGCCCAACATTCTACAGGCTTCCTTTGAATCAATCCATACCTCTTCATCGGGAGGTGTGTCATCGGCTGACGTGCTGAGCACATGCTGCTCGATTTTCTTGATACTGGCAACCAGATTCTGGTATGCCTCGCTTTCCATTGTTATAATTTCCATATTTCTATGTTCGTTTTAATCGTTTTGTCCTTTCGACGCTGCAAAATTATGGCAAGAAAAAAACATGGAAGTTCAACCGTGTACAATGTGAAGAAAATAAATTTTGAAATTGGCACTTCTGGCTCCCTTTTGAGGGTCAAAAGGAGCCACCAAACAGTAAAAACTCATGTTACCGCACGTTTATCCATACCTTTGCTTTCGATTTCAAGCAAGATATAGAATGACAGAAGTAATAACAATCGAAAGAAAGGCATTTGAACAGTTACTTCAGGAGATGCAGCTGCTCACGGCGAGGGTTGAAACGCTCTCCCGCAGGTGCCAGGACAGAAAGTTGTCCAAGTGGATAACCAATGAAGATGTATGTGAACTGCTACGCATCAGCCCACGTTCCTTACAGGAACTGCGCTATAAGCACAAAATTGGCTATGCACAGATTGGCCGCAAGTTCTACTATCGTCCTGAAGAAGTAGAATTGGTGCAGCGTCAGTCTGGTACATATATAAATAATGTGTAACCCAAAAGTAGAAATAACAATGGAACAGGAGAAATACGAAAACGTGCTGACCCTGAACGACGAGGTTATCAGCAGGGCAATAGCAACCATGCAAAAGGCAAGTCGAAAGGCAGAGCGGCTTTGTAATGAGTATCGTCCTCTTCTTGGTGGTGAACGACTATTGACCGATGCAGAAGTCGCAGACTTTTTGAAGGTAAGCCGTAGAACTCTACAGGAATACCGTAACGACGGCATCTTGCCTTACATTGAGATGAAAGGCAAATGTGTATATAAAGAGTCTGATATAGAGAATGTACTAAAACACTATTACAGACGTGGACTTTTCCCACATCAACAAAATGTATATTAGGTTAATATGCTAAAACTCGCTTTGTTCTGAGAATTTTTGAGTACCTTTGCACCCGATTACACATTATATATAAAATAGGTATAGGTAATTTGAGAAGGTTTGATATGACTGAGAGACTGGATAATGCTACAAACTACCTGATTGACCTCCTTCGCGCATACGGCCACAGGCCTATCACGGTGAAGATTACACAGGAGGGTGAAGAGGTTGATGTCATGGCAAGGACATTCGTCAAACGTCAGCTTGCCAAGGCTGGCATCTTGTTCCCACATGCCGAGGGAGGCAAGCCCAATACCCGTAAGGTCAACACTTCGCTCGACAAGGATATGCTGAGCGTCATCTTCCATGAGGCCCTGTTTGAGTTTGAAGTGGCCTACGTCAAGGCAAACTGCGAGGGGAATCCCAAGGCAGAGCATTTCATGGAAACGGTCTATAACTGGATAGAAAACAAGCAGCAGTGGCTTAACTGCACCTTCCCGCTCTATACCGATGACGAACTGATAGCCTTTCCTGAAACACCCGTTGAAGCCATCAAGCTGGATTCGACAGAGGTGGATCCCGAGACGCTGAAAGCAGAGATTGCCAACCTAAAGGCGATGGGCTATGAACAGATAGCCAACCTGACAGAGATGAAACAATTGTTCTGGGAACTGGCCATGAGACGGGTGACGATGGGCAGGGCTTTCAGAGCCGCCATCAAGGCAATTACTACTGAGGAAACGGCATTGAAGTATTTCAGCAACAGTTACCGGGCCTATAACAGAACCATCCAGAAGAATCTGGAGGATACTGAGGTAAAGCAAGAGACGGCAAAGACCAGAACTGACATTAAGAAACGCGAGGCCGAACTGAACGAGCATATCCACGCCGTCAAGAAGGAACTGAACGACAAGATTCAGAAGCTCCGTACGGACGGCAGTGGTTTTAAGAAGGTCTCGAAGAAGCTGAAGGCTTTGCTGGACGACCCGAAGAGTGACATCCAGAAGACATACGACCTGACAAAAGAGGAAGATATTGACAACTATCTGAGTTGGTACAGGCTCATGAAACGTGTTGTAAGGGTTGGAACCGTCAAGTCTATCGAGAGATTCCGCTACCCGGAGGCAGGTGCCTTGGATTTGTTCAAGCAAAAGGTCGAAGCACATAATGCAGAATTCAGACAGATGGAAGAAAACACAGAAGAGGAATGTACGGAATAGCCGGAATTAATCTAATTTAAGTGAAGGAGTGGTAAGAATCGGTCTAACAGGAAGAATACGACTGAGGACCAGGCATTTCCTCAGAAAGTCAAGACATCGTGCTTGGCGTATTCATTGGCGTGTGACGCTTGCCATTGCCCTTTTGCTTGTCATTCCCGTTGGATTCTACATCTACTATGACAATGTCATCTTTCCGCGTCATCTCAAATACTTGTCTCTTTACGATGATGATTGGGATTTGCACTGTTATGTAACTATTCCGCTATTTGTCTGTTGGGGCATTGCTACAGGGCTGTTTATGTATCTTGGGAACAAGCAGGACAAAATAAACAGTGAGAAACGAGCAAAAGAATGGGAAGAGTTTAGGGCAAAGCATAAGATAATAGATTATACATCGAAACTGGCTGATGTGGTCATTGAACTGCGAGAGCGGAGGGAGAAGGAAGAGCAACAGCCTACAGTCATTGAGAATAAGGAACAAGAGCATAAAGGCGATATTCCAGAACCAGAAGAAGTCGTTCTGCCTGAAACAGAAGCAACGGTAGAGTCTGAACCGACGGAGGAGCCAATCCAGAAGCCTGCCCGCAAACCACGAAGGAAGTCAAGACGGATACAGCAAATCTACCGGGACTATATGGAGCGTGAGAATCCCTACAACAAGTTCCTGAAAGCCCGTGAGAAAGCGGTCAGACGTATTCAGGAGATACTGGATAATCGCCCGACGAAAGGACTGCTTGGCGATGCTTATCTCTTTACGACTGACGAGACGGATACCCTGTTTGAGGACTTTTCTATTGTTTATGGAAATCAGATTCTGGCTGTTCAGATTACCTACCCAGACCCGTATCTGCAAAGAGGGATGAACATGATTCGTCATGTTCGTGGAGGAACATCTGGCTGGAAATGGGAAAGGGAACTATTCATAAACCTTTGCCAGCAGAACCGACTCATACCATGCCTCTACGAGGTTGACCCCATAACGCTTCAGCCGACAGATTTCAACGGCTGGAACCTTCGGAATGCACTTACTGAAGAGAGCATTATCCCACCGAGGTTAGTCACTGCGGAACTCATTGACATGTCACGTTGGGAACTGGAAACTCAGATGATTCAGTTTGTCAGGGAATACCAGCAGCAGGAAGAGGAGGACTTGATTTTCCACCGTGATAACAGGAAAGGCAACATCCTTTGGATGCACAGGAAGGGACGCAAGAATGATGAATGGATTATAGCGAAGCGCGTCAATAAGTTTATGCAACTGACAGACGCGCAGAAGGAGAGGCTCAGAAATACCGACTTTTCATTATATAGAAAAATTGGTTATCTGGCACAGATTATCTACATGAAAGAGAATACCAAAGGATGGTTAAGCCCCGTTGACCACCCCAAACGTGGTGTGAACTACCAAATGGAATTTGAGGGGTTACAGCCGCTACAAAAAAGGTGATACAGGCTTTATATAGCTTTTGAACGTAATTTGCAAAAGATATATTGTTTTCGACCATATTGCCTCGTCGCTATATAAAATGGGCAATCCTTATGATTGCTTGCCATACTTAGAATATCTTCACATTCATCTTTGAGTTCCAGGAAGAATCTATAGGTTTTAGCACATTTACATTTATCCGCATCGGCATAAATAATATGTGCTTTGTTTCGTATTACAACATAACTTTCTCGACGAGAGTTCTGTCTAACAACTATGTTGCTGTTGACTATCTCCTTTGGTGTCATTGCAAACACTTCATATGCCCAATCTGACAACTTGCCTTTATACTCGTCAAGAAACTCTCTGAAAAAGCCGTCCATCTGATGAAGACATTCCTCACAGTTCTCGCATAATCTGGCTGGTATCTCTTTCCTGCCACATGAATTCCTTTGTTCAATAATATCGTTTCTTTGAACCTGTTCTATCTGGTTCTTTATTGTGCTTTCTGCATAAGGATAAAGAATCCATTTTCTCCCATCTGTTCGATTGAGGATATAATCTGTGAGTTTATTCCTGTCTAAAGGAAAATCCTTTGGAATCTTGATTTCCAAACAGTTTATGTTTCCTTCTTGGATTTTCCTCTCTTTTTGCTTATCCACCTTATGGGTGACATATATTTCAATATAATACAGCGTTCCGTCTTCTTTTTTCCCAATACAATCAGCTTGCAACTCATTAGCCATATCTCGTTCTTCAACAAAGACCTCAGAGAAAGATAATTGTCTGGAACTAATAAAGCGCAATCGCCAATAAGGGTCAAAACAATCCCGTTCTTGGTTTGTTCTAAGTTCGTCAAAATCAAAATAGTAATCTTCCCAATACAGATACTCTTCAGCATTTTCAGGTGTCTGTTCATACTCTTCTGTGTATCTCTTAGGATAATAATCTGGTGCCATTACTGCTTTCTTCTCTTTGATTATATCCTTTGCCAGAATGTGTAGAGCAGACTCATGCGATACCGTGCAGTTCTCATCTTTTGCATGTGCGAAATGATGTTGCATAACACTTCCATCATGTTTTGCCCATAGCGGTTTGTGACAATATGGACAGAAACATCCGCATTTGTTGCCATTAGGTACACTATCTATATGAACCCACTCGTTATTTGCATTAATCGCATATGTCAACTTAGGAGTATTCATTATTGTTGGAGTACTGTAATTTGTTTTTGACCTCTCTAATGATATACACAGGAAGATATTACATGTCCTCCATTGACAGACCTATTTGAGTAACGGTGTATTTTGACAACTCCTTGTTCAGTGTAGCCACTTTCTCTGCAAGTTCAGTGGGGTTGAACTTCTTGCGTTGGCGTTTGATTTCAGCTATTGTAGCCGTTTTGTCTATATCGTTCAGAGCAATCATGTCAATTTCGTTCAGTCCCTTACGATCCCAGTAGTTACCCACAAGTGTTACACGTTCCTCTTCCATCCATTTCTGTCGGAAATATTGTTCGAGCACAATACCTGTATATTGTTCATAACCCTTCTCCACGATTTCAAATAACAAATCATTGCGTTCCATTTCTACAAGTGCTTGGTTGCGCATAATAAAGCGAAACCAGAATCGCAGGAAACAGTCATCCAATTGCCATCTGGAATTCCTACCGTTTGGTTTGCTAAACATAGGTTGCTTGCGGTGGATGTAGCTATAGTCCTCTTCCAAGTTATCAAGGTAAGCTCCTGTATTTTTGCCAATGACTCCATCTATTTCGCTCTGGGTAGTCATGCCGGAAGCTATCAGTTGCAATATACTTAGATAATTGGTGTAGTCCTTACCAAATTCTGACATGATAAGTTCTGTACCTTCAGAGAGATATGGAGAACCTGCCTGTGTGACCCATTTTAGCATTTTAGTCTTTGTTGTTGCCTTGGCATCCATCAGCCATGCTACATACTTTGCCACCCCACCCGTCAATGTATATAGGCAGAGCAGGTCTTCAGAGGTGTATTTAGGATTATGGTCGTGAAGGATTTGTTTCAATATGCTGATGCGGAATGGTTGCATGTTTAATCGGCAATCCTGACGACCGTAAAGAGGTTCATCCTCGTTGTCGAAAATCTTGTGCATCATATTATAGATACTGCCACAAGCCACCAGATTCACCTTCGACTTTTCATGATAGCGATCCCACAAATCCTGTATATGGCTGGGGATGGCGGGATTCACTTTCAAAAAATTCTGGAACTCGTCGAACACAAGCGTAAAATGATTTTGCTGCCCATACCGTAATAACTGCTCAAAGAACTGGGCAAATGTCTCCATACGACCGAATATCTGGAGGCCAAGAGTCTGTTCTGCTGCTTCCTGGAATTTTCCAGTTAAGACTCGTTCGTTATCTTTCGATACATATAAATAAAGCAATGGTTGTTCACCATCATCTGCACTCTTTGTCAGAAGCGTGGTCTTACCAATACGTCTCCGTCCTATAAGAACAGTCATGCGCCCCCGTTCTAAGGTTTGTTCCCAGTTCGTATGGAGTATACCTAATTCCTTTTCTCTGTCGTAGAATCTCATATTTAATACCCGTTAATTTAATGCGCATTAAGTTAATGTCGGTTGCAAAGATAGTAATAATTCTGCAATTAACCATCATTTTAATCAAAAATCTTTCTCGTTTAATAAAAATAGCAAGATTACATACATTCCTGGAATAAGAATAAGATAGGCTTTTCCCCATCTATGACAGAAACGATATAGTTTTCCTCTCTTTATCATAAAAGAGAAATAAGATGAAAATATTGTTTGTTTGCACTGCCAACATCTGTAGGAGCGCATTGGCAGAAGTGATACTGAAGAAGAAGCTCCAAGAAAAAGACCTAACTGGCATTGAGGTCGAATCGGCAGGTGTTCAGAACTACGAAGGAGCACCGCGTGACTATATGATGTCATCCTATGCTCATAAGGTTGGATATGAACTTGGTGGTACTGCCCATTATGTCACCCAACCAATGGTTGACTCAGCAGATATAATTATCTGTATGGAGAATTTTCATGTACTTGAGATTCAAAAGCGTTTACCGTATACTCGATGGAGTCGGAAATATACTTTTACTCCGTGTGGTGATAAGTTCCTGAAGTGTGCATATGGCAAATAATGAACTTGAATTACTCATTAAACACTCCATTTAGTAGTGATTTCTTGCATAAATAGTCTCAAATTCGCTCCAAAACAATAAACTCAGTGGTTTAGGAACTTATCACCACACAGAGTACTTTTAATGAAATCTGATTTGGTGAGCAGACAGGATTGATTGATCCAACAGGAAATACTGCTTAACTACGCTATTTGTCCCCATAAAGTACTGCCTTATTTCTCCTGTTTTGCGCTCTCTTTTACGGTTGGGGTACTGAGAAAAAGTAAATAAACAGTTAGAGAAATCTTTTTTCCTAACTGGAAGCCTGAAATTATCCTTTCTCGCAAGATTTGTCTTTAAAATTATTAAATAATATAGTGGTATTGCTATTGTTACGTAGAATTTCACTATATTTGCATTCAAATCATATAAAAAAGAAAATATGAAAGATTTAAATAGACTGAAAGTAGTTCTCGCTGAGAAGAAGAGAACTAACAAGTGGTTAGCAGAACAACTTGGTAAGAACGTAACAACAGTCAGTAAGTGGTGTACAAACTCTTCACAGCCCGACCTCCAGACTCTCGACAAGATTGCCGAGTTGTTGGAGTGTGATACAAGGGTTTTAATAACAAGTAAATACGCAACAGAACTATGATCATCAAGAAGATAAAGAAGGTGGCCGTGGAGTTGCTTGACAAAATCAAGTAGGAACTTGCTGGTATGGATCATCCCTTTGATAAGCCTAACACCAAGGCCACCATCATCATCACCATCCGTGACATTCTCTGGCAGGAACTACCAGAAAGCTATAGCGAAGAGAGCATCATTCAGTATCGTGATGCGGTGTATAACTATGTGAGTGAACATTATAACAATGTAGCTTGAATTTAAACCGGTATATTAGATGGAACCAATTGAGAAAGAATATTTCGCATTTATAAGCTATAAGAGCGATGACATGGAATGGGCAACATGGTTGCAGCATGAACTGGAACACTATCACCTACCTGCATCTTTCAATGGACGTACAGACGTGCCACAAGAGCTACGGCCTGTTTTTCGTGACATAGATGAACTCAGTGCAGGCAATTTACCTAAACAGATAAAACAGGCTCTCTTAAATTCACGGAATCTTATAGTGATATGTTCTCCACAAGCGGCGGAATCGCCTTGGGTAAATGAGGAAGTGAAAACGTTTATTTCTCTCGGCAGAACTGAGCGTATTTATCCTTTCATTGTCGAGGGCAACTCACCATCAGAATTCTTTCCTCCTGCATTAAGAGATCTTTCTAAAGATGAAGAACGTCTTGGAGGTGATGTAAGTAAAAAGGGAAGGGATGCTGCTTTCGTCAAGGTTGTTGCGGGTATGCTTGGCGTTTGTTTCGATTCCCTTTGGAACCGATATGAAAAAGAGAAGGCCGAGGAAGAACGAAAGCAAAGAGAGCAGAGAGACAAACTGATGATTAGTCAGAGTCGATTTATAGCAGAGAAAGCTCTTTCATTAGTCGAAGAGGGTGATTTTTATACTGCAAGGCTTTTGGCATTGGAGGTTTTACCAGCGGACTTAAAGAATCCTAACAGACCTTATGTTATCGAAGCAGAAATCGCATTAAGGAGGGCATTGCAAAGTAATACGGCAGTTCTGAGGGGACACACAGATAAAGTTACATCTATAGCATTAAGCCCAGAAGGTCATATCATTGCTTCGGCTTCTTTTGATGGCACTATACGCCTGTGGGATGCCAGAACAGGACAAACTGTGAAAAAATTGCCAATAAAAGAACCTGTGTTCGCTGTTTCCTTTTCCCCAGATGGTCAATACATTGCATATTCTTATTCTTATACTCACGACCTGGATTTTTCAATACATATATGGAACCTTAACAAGAATTGTCGTGAATGTGAGTTAAAGGGCCATCGAGGGTTAACTAGATCAATAGCATTTAGTTGTGACGGTATTTCTTTAATTACAGCCTCTGATGACGACACTGTTCGGATATGGGACGTATCTAAGTGGAAATGTCGAAAAGTTTTAAGTGTTGGTGGTAAAGGTGTGTTTTCCGCAACTTTTAGCCCAGACGACTGCTATATAGCATCAGCTTCATTTGATGGCGTAATTCGTATATGGGATGCTGTGAAAGGGGTACTTGCTAAGAAACTGGAGGGTCATACAGATGTTGCCACAAATGTTGTCTATAGTAATGATGGCTGCATGTTGGCTTCATCATCAGAAGATTATACTATTCGGATATGGGACACAACAACTTGGCAATGTAAAAGATGCTTAAAAGGTCATCAAAGGTTTGTCTTGTCTGCTGCGTTTAGTCCAGACAATTCAACGCTTGTTTCAGGCTCGTTAGACAATACCATACGTATCTGGGATTTAGAAGACGGTCAATGTGTTGCGGTCTTTGACGAGCACTTTGACCGAGTAAATTCAGTGTTGTTCCATCCAAAAGGCCATTTCTTTGTTTCTTCATCAGATGACACAACCATTCGTATATGGGAATTTAAGAGTGGTGACCCCAAATTTGTGTCGCGAAACGATGTGTCTCTTTATAGTAGTTCCAATATAAATAGTAAAGGGACTTTAACAGCGGAGATATATGGTTTTCGTGAAATCTGCATACGGGAAAAAGAATCTAAATCCATTCTACGTGAGGGCATCGGGCATAAAGACGATGTATATTGTGTATGTTTTAGCCCCGATGACAGGTTTGTTGCTTCGGCATCAATGGACAAAACGATTATGATTTGGGATGCAGAATCTCTCGAATGTTTTCACGTTTTGAAAGGGCATAAGCATGGTGTCACATTTGTATCATTCAGCCCAAACGGACAATATGTCGTATCGGCATCTTATGATGAAACCATAAGAGTATGGGATGTCTCAACAGGTCTTTGTATAATTGTAATAAACAACAAATCAACTCCTTATTTCACTACAGATGGCTGTCATATTGTGACAAACCTTTCCGAAGATAGTGCTTATGTATGGGAATTCCCTCCTCTTCAAAAGCTTATAGACGATAATAGGGAAAGATTCAAGAACCGCCAATTAACAACAGAAGAGCGGAAAAGGTTTTACATGGAGTAGTTTTGACATGAGAAACTGATGATAGAGTTTGAGCGCAGAATGACTCTTTATATAGTGAACATTAAAACAAAAGTATAATATGAAGAAAGCTAAGTACATACCCCAGCCAATTGACACAGCAGAAGTCAAACTGCCAGAGGAATTAGAAATGTTGGTAGAACAGATGTCAAAGAATGTACATGAGGTATGGGCTGAGACACGTATCAAGCAGGGATGGAAATATGGTGAGCAGCGCAACGATGAATTGAAAACCCATCCTTGCCTTGTCCCATACGAAGAGCTTTCAGAAGAAGAGAAGGAGTATGACCGTAATACCTCTGTAGAAACTCTAAAGTTAATACTGAAATTGGGATTTAATATATATCACATATGAGAACTATCTTTATTCTTATATCACTTATTGTTTGTGCTTCGGAGATGTGCTCACAGACACAAATAGGGAAAGTAAAGACTAAAGGCCGTAGGATTAATGGCACTATCGTTAAAGGTCAAGGACTATCTGGAGCTAAAGTGGACATCCTAAATCAAACTAGTGTCAAGAGTAATTCTAAAGGTAATTTTTCTTTTCCTGCCCTCGACAAGACCTATGTTGTACAAAACGTGCAGAAACAAGGATACCAACTGGTTGATGCGGATGTTATAAAGAGACCATATCCGAGGTCTGTTGATACATTGTTTTTGGTTATGGAGACACCAGAGAATCAGCAACATGACAAACTTAATGCGGAACGTAAACTTAGACGAACTTTACAAAAGAAGTTAGAGCAAAAGGAGTCAGAAATAGATGAAATGAGAATTGGGCAGCGTGAGAAAGATTCTCTTCTTGCATTGCTCTATAGCAAACACCAACTCAATGAAAAGCTTATCAGCGAGATGGCTGAGCGGTATGCTAAAATGGATTATGACCAAACAGATTCGGTAAACCAAATTATAAGCGATTGTATTTTGAATGGTGACCTTTTTCGAGCGAAGCAACTTTTACAAGCAAAAGGAAATTTGTTGGACAGAATTGCCAAAGTTAAAAGAGAAAAACAAATACAAGCTGAAGAAGAAACAGAATTGGCAAGAAGACAAACAAACTTGGCCATTAGTAAAGACGGTACAAAAGTGGCAATGGAAGATATTAGCCAGGACTGTTTAAATCGCTATAAACTGTATATCCTAGAGAATCAGCATGATTCTGCTGCGTATTATATAGAATTACGAGCAGATTTAGATTCTACAAACATTGATTGGCAATATGATGCGGGATATTATAGCCAGAATCAGAACAACAGCAAAAGTGCGGAGCAATATTTTTTACGTATTTCAAAGATATGCGAAGATAGACAACGGAAAGGTGATATTAATATATTTCACATTAAATTAGAGGCTCTATATAATTTGGCTAACATTTACATCAGCACAAATAAATTCAAGGAAAGCGAAGATTTGCTATTAAAATGTGTTGATATATGCGAACAATTAGATAACAATTGCCCTCACTCGTATGATTACGAACTAGCATTGACGTTAAATTGTCTCTCAGATCTATATAGTGTTACTTTAAGAACCGACGAAAGCTTACAAAAATACAAAGAGACCATCAGCCTCTTATATAATTCAATAAGCGATCATAAATGTCTGTCGCTTTTTGTTGATGCTGTAAAGAAGTGCCCATGGGATATGTTTGACGATTTGACTGACAAGACAAATAAAATATACCAACAACTACTTTCTCATAAAATTATGATTCCAGATGACGAAGTAGCTAAGATATTAATAGGTCTTGCTAACTTTAATTCTCGTGGAAGGAATGGTTTTATATATAAAAGCGAGGAAAATAAAAATATTTTACAGCAATGTGAAACCATGTACGAAGAGGCTGTAAGCATCTATAGAACTTTGACGAAGAAAGAACCATTATATAAACCCTGTTTGGCATATAGTATATCATCGCTTGCATTTTTCTTGTCGGATACAGAACGAACGGGTTGGACTAAGTCTGAAAATTGCGGATTATTGCTACGTGAAGCATATAGTATGTATAAGGAGTTGCTTGACGATAATCCAAATGCATATAAACCAGCAATTGCAGATTTAGCTAGAGGTATTGGTTTTGCATGCTTAAAAGATACTTTGAAGTATGGGGAATCTGAGATATTTTATCAGCAGTCTATTGGCTTATATCATGAATTGTGTAAAAAGGATTCTGTAGTTTACGAGAGAGATTTAGCAGGTGCAAAAAGTGGCCTAGCTCTTCTATATCAGGAAGAAAAACGGTTTTCTGATAGCGAAAAGCTATTTGTGGAGGCATTGACAACCTTTGAAAATCTGTCAAAGAACACCCCTCAACCTTATTTGTTGCATACGGCAGAAACGATAGAGAGAATCCTATATTTGTATGATGATTGGGGATTTCATTTTGAAGAGAGAATAACGTGCATAAATAAAATCTGTGATATATATAAGCGATTAGAGTCATTAACTGGCGAAACTGCGTATCGGGAGAAAGTTCTCAGTTTTTGTGAACAATACGAAGAACTCCTATTGGCTCAGGGAAAATTCCAAGAGGCATTTGATTGTTTTGAAAACAATTGGAATTATTATTCAGACAGTTCATCTTTACAAGGAAAGGGCTTAAAAGAAGAAGGTGTTTTGCAAAGTGAATATTGGGGCAAAAGAAGTTATTATGAGATATTATTGAAGCGTTACAGCCAATCTGAACAGTCCGCCCGAAAAGCTCTTTCTATGGCACCATCGGAAGATTGGATAGTATCAAATTTAGCTGCCGCAATATTGTTCCAAGGTAAATTTTTTGAAGCTAAAGACATCTATCTTGAATATAAAAATAATCAAGCATTGAAATTTATGTTTATGAAAGATTTCAAGGACTTTGAAAAATATGGTGTAATTCCTGCTGATTACATTCCAAATGTAGAGAAGATTAAACAATTATTGGAAGAGTAATGATATTTTAGAAGTCGTTTTATATGATTATCAGCGTTATGAGGAAGGCAGTAATTATTATTATAATATTGGGCGTCACTTTAGATTTAACAGCTCAGGTTCAACAAGGATATGTAAAAACTCAAGGACGGCCGAACAGACCAGGTAAGCCATTGTCTGGTGTAACAATAAGATGGAAAGGATCTATGAATGCCGTTTTAAGTGCTACTGATGGAAGAATCACATCCGTTTTTCCTGGCAAGAAACAAGGAGATGCTATCTCACTTTTGACCGTAAGTAAAAAAGGGTATGAATTGATAGAGCCAGATTTAATAGGCCGACAACTCGTGTTTTCTCCAAACGTACCTATAGAAATAGTGATGGCATCCTCTACAGAACTAGAAGCTAATCGCAAACGCATAGTGGATAATGCTTATAAGAAAGCAGAAGAAAGATACCGTTCAAAGCTCGATAGCCTCGAACGACAGTTGAAGGCAGACCTTTTGACCAAGGAGCAGTATCGTCAAAATGTGGTGTCATTGCAGAATCAATACGAAAAGTACACCTCGCTGATAGAGAACTTGGCCGACCGCTATGCCCGCACGGACTACGACCATTTAGACTCCTTGGACCGAGAGATAAATATTTGTATTGAAAATGGAGAACTCGACCGGGCTGACTCCCTAATACACACCGTTTTCGACCCATCTACTGTTTTGGAAAGGAATCGGGTTGCCAAGTCTAAGATTGAGGCGAAGTTGAAGAGGGCTCAAGAGTTTATTGATAAAGCGAATACCGATATAGGACAGATACAGCAAGACTCAATCTATGCCAAACAGGTGATGTCACTTTTCGATAATCTTGCTCAAGAATACCTAAAACAGAATAAAATCGAAAAGGCAAGGAAGTGCTTATTGCAGTCTTTAGCTATAAGAAAGATACTGTATGGGGCGGATAGCAAATATGTCAAAATAGTAGAAGAACAACTAAGGAATATATGATAAGGTTACGATGCTTTTATTTATTTATGCTTTTTGTTGTAATCTGGTCGGCAACTAAAGCACAAAATCAATCTGGACTTGTAAGAACTTTGAAACGGTCAGGTCAAAAAAGCCAACCATTAAGCGGTGTCACAATCAGGGCAAAAGGTGGGCATAATGCTGTTCTCAGCAAAGAGGATGGAACATTTGGCATACAGATACAAGGTCAAGCTTACATTCTGGAGATGATAAGGAAGCAGGGGTATGTACTGAAAGACCCGGAAATGCAAGGCCGACGGTACGCTTATTCGTCGAGTGTACCGCTTACAATAGTAATGGTCTCTACAAAGCAGTTGCAGGCTGAACGGCAAATGATATCAGACAAGCTCTACAAGGAAGCCGAGCAAGTATACTTATCCAAGATTAGCAATTTAGAGCGGCAGCGAGAGTCCAATACCATCATAATCGATCAGTATCGTCAGAAAATGCAGGAACTACAGGAGAATTATGAAAAATATCAATTGATGATAGAAGATCTTGCTGACTATTATGCCCGTGTAGACTACGATGAACTGGATAAGAATGAATCCGCCATTAATCAGTGCATCGAAAATGGCGAATTGGAAAAGGCATACTCACTAATACAGCAGCTTGGTATCTTACAGCAAATAGCTAACATAGAAAGAAGAATGGAAGCTGGACATTCTTTGATGGAGGATGCAACCCAAGAAATGGCAGATGTGTTGGAGCAACAGGAGAGGGATGCAAACTACCTTTACGAACTTTATACAATTGAGTTGAGCAGGTTAAACAAAGACAAGGCACGCCACTACATTGAACTTAGGGCCAAGTTGGACACCACAAATGTCGAATGGCAAACAGATGCAGGAAACTTTTTGTTGACATATTTTAGCAATTACACTCCTGGATTGGCATACTTAACAAAAGCATTAAAACTTTCAAAAGCACAATATGGAAAGGCTGATGCTCAGACTGCAAGTTGCTACAACAATATTGGTGAAGCCTACAGGGTTATGGGGGAATATTCTACAGCCTTGGCCTATCTGGATAGTGCATTTAACATAAAAGCAGAAATATACGAAAACAACCACACCTACTTGGCCACATTATATAATAACATAGGAAAGACCTATACTGCCATGGGAAGGCTAAGAGAGGGCCTCCCATACTGCCAAAAGGCTTTGGCGATTAGGAGACAAGATGGAACCTCTTGTATAGATCTCGCAAAGAGTTTGGGTGACGTGGGACTGATTTATTACCAATTAGGGAAACTTGCAGAATCTCGTAATATGCTAGAAGAAGCATTACGTATAGTGAAAGACAACAATATAAAAATCGAGAATATTGAAGGGACAGTCTATGGAAATCTAGGAAATGTTTATTTGGCGATGGGAGATTATGACAATGCGTTGTATTTCCTAACAAAGTCGGCAGAAGTAACAAGGCAGATGTATGGAGACAAACATTCACAGTACGCCATGGCACTTGGAAATATGGGAACAATGTATCGAACACAAGAGAAGTTAGAACTGGCAAAGGATATTCATTTCAAGGCTTTTAATTTAGTAGACTCCTTGTATGGCAAGAAAAACCCTAAAATAGCTCCATTCTACAAGAATATAGGTAAAGATTATTTGGCGATAGGCGAAAATGACTTTGCTTTAGCTTACATGAGGGCCGCACTAAAATTACTAATTGACAAATTTGGCGAGAATCAATATCAGTTGGGAGAACTTTATATTGATATTGGCAATATATACAGAAAGACAAGAAGGTCGGATGACGCACTTGAAGCCCATCGGAAGGCATTAGACATTTATACGACAGAATGCAGTAGGGAAAGCAGGCATGTCGGATTGGTCTATGCAGCAATCTCTGCCGACTATATGGTAAAACAACAATACAAGAAAGCCATTGACAATTCACTTACGGCGATTTCTATCATAGAGAAGATTGATGGAGATGAGCCAAGTACTACAATTGCCTCAATCTATGTCAACTTGGGAATCATCTACCATTCGATTAACGACTTAGACAGGGCACTGAAATATTTAGAAAAAGGGAGAAACATCTATGCAAATTTGGGAGGGCGCAGCATTTCTGTTGCCAATGCGGATTACGCTATCGGAGATGTATACGTTCAACGGAAGGATTTTACCAAAGCTTTGAGAAAGTATGAAAATGCCTTGGTCATCAAGAAGAATATTATAGGCGAGAACAACCTAAGACTTGCAATGTTATACCATAGAATTGGATTGGTTTCTCGAGCCATGAAAGACTTTAAATCCGCAGCTGATAATTATACTAAGGAATTAAAAATTATAACTGATACAATTTATAATGACAGAGTATATATAGCAGATTTATGTCGTACCATCGGTGAGGATTATGGTATGCTGGATGACATTGAGAATGCGAAAAAATATCTCACGATGTCACTTTATAAGCATATAGCTATTCGAAAAATCGACAAGAAAGTAGACAACAGAAGACAAATTGCTGAAGTGAGTTTTGAGTTAGGCATTCTATATATATCGCTAGGACATTCTGACAACGCCGTCACACATTTGGAACGTTATGTGGAATTATGTGACGAAATTGGAGAGAATGACAAGGAAGCCTTGGCTAGAGCATTCTCCATTTTAAGCGAAATATACAAGGCCGATGGAGATTATATAAAGTTTAATTATTACGCAAAAAGAGCAAAACAAATAAAAAAATAGGAAATTAATACTTTAATGATGGAACAGGAATTTAAGTATTTTGCATTTATCAGCTATAACTCTAAAGATACGGAATGGGGCAAGAAGCTGCAAAAAAAATTGGAGGGCTATAAAATGCCATCCACATTGTGTAGTGAACGTGGGTGGAATAGGAGACCTATCAATCCGGTGTTCTTTGCTCCATCAGACATCCAACCTGGAGGCCTGACTGCAGAGCTTCAAGAAAGATTAAAGGCTTCACGAAATCTGATTGTTATATGCTCTCCTAATTCTGCCCGTTCTGAATGGGTTGGAAAAGAAATAGAATTTTTCCATAACCTCGGGAGAACCAAACAGATTCATTTCTTCATCGTGGATGGAATACCACATAGTGGTAATCTTGCTACAGAATGCTTCAACCCTGTTGTTGACAGGCTTGGATTACCGGAAATTCTTGGTGCAAATATCCATGAGCAAATTTATCGCTGGCCATGGCTCAACAAAGAGAGGGCTTATGTGCAGTTAGTGTCAAAATTGTTAGGCGTTGAGTTTGACGCTATATGGCAACGTCATAAGAGGCAATTAGTACAGAAAATGGTTGGTTATTCCATAGCAGCACTAATCTTTTTGGTATCACTAATAGGTGTCTGGTATTCTAGTAAGCCAATTGACATCGAAGTACAGCTAAATGAGACTTCCTTTATAAATCCGAATTTGCCAAAATTGAAAGATGCGATTGTAACTATGGAACTGAAGAACGAATCAAAGACAGACACTATTCATTCAATTGAAGAATCTGTCATTTTCTCAAACATACCCCATCACTATTTAGGGGAAGATGTACATGTTAGTTTTCGTTGTAGAGATTTTCTCTCTTTAGACACAGTTCTTGCTCTTGACTCTAAAGTTCAACTGAATATAAAACGCAGTGATTCAGTTTATGGTACGATACACTTTACCTTATGGAATATTAACAAAGAGGTTCCCGTGCCGAACACATCTATTATAATCGGTGACACCGAAACAAAGTCAGACAACAAAGGTGTTGTTAGACTATTTATTCCGTTGGACAAACAGCGGCTGTCGTATCGCTTAAGATCTATGCTCCCGCTAGCAGATACCATTATCACCGTACCTCACACAGAGGATGCTGTGGTAATTGTAGAATAGTAATTGGGAAAGCGATGATTACATAGTAAAAAACTTGAATAGTAGCATACGATTTGCTACTATTCAAGTAATCAATAGTCCAGCCACGAAAAGTCCTCTTTTTGAGGGCCGTCGTGCCAGTAGTCAAAAAAGTCTTGCGAACAAGGAGGAAAGTTGTCACCTTGGCCTTCACGGAAGGTGTTCTCCGTTTCCTGAATGACCCTATAGGTTTTCATTTCCTCCTCCCATTCGCCAATGGGTTCGTCATAGTAGCCGCCATACTTTTCTGCAAATAAATAGTAGTAGCAAGTTCCAAAATATTGACTGGTCAGATATTCGATTCGTTTGTCCCACCAGTCATATTCAGGGAATCCCAAAACTCTCCAAAGTTGGCTGCAACGACGTTCAAGCAATTCGCATTCCGTTTCTGAAATGACATCCCTGAGCCTTACTCTGTTGTTGTCAAACCAGACATGCCGCCAATCATTATAGTCTTTATCTTCGATAAGCCCTGAAGCAAATCTCCAGATTTTTCTAGCCCACCAGAAATGTCCTGTCTCAGCACAAAGGTCTCCGATATACATAGCCTTTTGGAATTTTCGTTTGCAGCTTTCTGCGCAACGAATCGGGTGGATTTCCCGATTTACCAGGTCTTTCAACAAACGAGCTTCCAGATGAGTAACAATACCATTTGGTAGGCACCTGCATACCCGATAGGGAATTCTTCTTCTCATAATCCGTATTTTTAGTGTAACAATAATAAAAGATCACCATTCACCAGCCTTTTCAGACCGATGTTTATGGGGGAGGCCCCATTGTTACACTACGCTATTGATGCGGATTCTTAGCTATGTCATCTTATTGTCATCGAAAAACGGCTGCAAAAGTAATAATAAATATTGTTTCTGCCAAATATTTGGTGCGGAATTTGTCACAAATAATTAAGTTTCCGACCTTTCTATATCTGTTATCTATATCTGTTATTATGAGGTACACATTAGCATAAACTGTTTTGTATAATGATACTTTTTGTGAATCAAATCTATCATTTATGGGGTTCGAATAAAAATTATGGCTGTAATGATAGGAATACATTTCGCAGAGGCTCTTTAGATATGTACTCGTGACAAAATATTCTAAGGACTACAAGTGAAGTTAGATTAATATTTATGGAGCAAAAAAAGAATGCACAACTCCACGCATTTAAGGAGAATGGAAAGTTTGGATTTCAGAACAACAAAGGAGATGTTGTTGTTGAGCCAATCTTTAAGAGTCATGCCTATTATTGGTGTGAGGATTATCTGGGTGTAACCGATGAGAACAATAAAAGCGGGTTCATCAATTCAAAAGGAGAATTAATCATTCCATGTAAATGGGCAAAGGTTGGTGGCTTTGTGGATGGTTTAGCAGATGTTATGGATGATAATAAAAAGTGGGGAGTGATCAATAAAGATGGTAAAACCATTATTCCTTTTTTGTATTCCAATCCTTTTTTCAAACTGGAACATAAGATACTTATATTCAATGAAAATGGGAAAATAATATTTATGAATCGACATGGTGACACTATTCGACCCAACCAACTCAAGAATATGGCTGTTTTCCATGAAGGACTTGTTACCATAGTAGATGAGCACGAACATTATGGTTTTGCAGATGAGAATGGAGAAATCATTTTTCCTCCGAAATGGGACTATGCATTATATTTTGATAAAGGATATGCATATGTTCGTGAAAATGACAAGTGCTTCTATATGGATCACAGCGGGCATCTTGTGCAGATTCATTATGAACTGCCACCATCATTAACAACAAAAAACACATCTGATTTCCTACAATGTTTAGTCATAAAGACTAAGTTTCCAGTTAGCAGTATTAAATAAGAATAAAGATGGAAGGATATGTAGATGCCTATACATTATTTTCCAAAGGAGAATTGTGTTTTGCACAGAAAAGATACAATGAGACAATAGACTTGCTTCGAGAAACCTATAATCTCATTGGTGAGGATGGATTAAAAAAGATAGGCAACCTTTTCAAAGGATCGTCAGAGAAGTATATAAAGCAACATGAGTTTTATGCGATGATGTGTAAATCCTATTATTTTCTTGAAAAATATGAGAATGCTTTGGAATGTGGGAATAAGTGGAGAAATGATATTTTCAATCACTATGGTCACGAAAGTATTCTTCTTGTGGATTGCTATAAGTATCTAGCCCTTATCCATGCAAAGCTAAAATTGCCAGAAAAGGAGTTCGCCAAAGAAAGAGAAGGCGATCAGACATGGGCACAGATATTTGACACGATGAGAACAGACATTCGGGTATATCCACTGTCTTTATTAAACATCCAAATACCAATGGAATACTATATGAAAGCTTACAATCTTCTAAAAAGCAAGAATGGAGTAGAACATGAAGAAGTCAAGAACCTGAAACAAGAAATAGTGGAATATCAATCGGGATGTTGGCTTACTATGCAGGTAGAAAGGACACTCTGGTTAGCAATATTTTTAATTCCTGTAATGGGAGTCATTATACCTATAGTAACGGGATTTACGTGGAAAGCTTTGGGGCTGTTTCTGCTGGGGATAAGTTTCTTCATGGTATGGCGTATTATAAACGCTATCATAATTGTCACCATAACATACCGCCATTATCAGAAAGCAATATAGTCAAGTTTGAGTCTGAAGTAACTTATCCCTAAAAAAGTTGTAAGATGGTGATAGAATTTGTTCGTGAAATGGAACTATACTGAAAAAGAACTATCAAAATAAAGAAGATATGAATATAACATTTCTTGCACGGTTTTATGCAATTCGTTCTCCAACGAATGAAGTTGTTCAAGATGTCACATTGAGATTGAAAGATCTAGTGAAAATGGCATTTAGTGCTGTTTGACAACCTTTTCATTGAAAATTTCATAAAATTAGGTAGCCCAATGGCAAAATTTCATAAAAAAGAAAGGCGTTTCAAAAAAAATGTGTAATTTTGTCGCTAACTCTTAAGTCTTGTGCTCAATGCTGTTTGGACGTGTCCATAAAAGCACAACCAAGACAACCCACGCCGAGCAGAACCGAGTAAAACCAGTGATGGCATAACGAAGTGAAGCGGGCTATTGGGGGGGAGAAGAGTACATATAGAAAGGCGTTTACTTTGGCGCTACGTTTTGACGTCTTGGAACTTCGCAACTCTCAGGTATTGTCAGAACAAGGCAACGGTAGATGCCCATGGGATGTTTTTATAAGCATCCCTATCTTCGGTAATATGCACTATGTTTTAAGTAGTGTATGGAACTTGATGGTAGGGAAAACTATATAAATTCATCGGCGTGGGTTTCGCGTTGCTCGTTCAACAATACCGGGCAATGCGAAGGCCTCAAGACGTGGAACGGGTAACAGGTACGAACTCCACGCTTCTTTTTATCCCTAAAAGTTAGTGCGGGCTTTCTTTATGTAACGAGAGTGGTATTAACAAATCAAATCAAAGAGCGACTACATGGCGTAATCCGAAAAGCCAGCAACAGAGTAGGAATAAAACTATAAAGTTCACAATTATGGCACAGAACAATGCTATCCTGAACGAGGTCTTTAAGCGTCTGGACGTGACAGAGGAGACTCCGAACTGGTGTGATTGGAATAGTGAGAATAAAAAATAATCTCAATTCCTTTGATAGTAATATTGGCAGAATCCGAAAAGCCAACAACAGAGTAGGAACTAATATAAACACTTTATCATTATGGCACAGAACAATGCTATTCTGAATGAGGTTTTCACCCGTCTCGACGTAAATGAGGAGAGACCTAACTGGTGTGACCGCAGCAGCGAGTAACTAGTAGCTTCTCATTTTGTGGCGGAGTCCGAAAAGCCAGCAACAGAGTAGGAATAACTGTTAATACGTATCAACTATGGCACAGAATAATGCTATTTTGAACGAGGTTTATGCTCGCATTGACGTAACAGAGGAGCGCCCACATTGGTGCGACACAGACTAATCAGTAAAGTATTCTTTTAATTAGGTTCATCACTATGCCGACATATAAGAAATTATTTGTAACTATAAAAGCTACACTAAAATGTAATCTGGGGTGCTTGTATTGCTATGGACGAGACAATCACTCCATTGCCCGCGAAATGGATGATGAGGAAATTCATAAAGCTTTGTTGTTCATCTTAGAGTATGCCAAACTGAAAGGAGTTAACAATATAACATTATGTTGGCATGGTGGTGAACCTTTTCTTCTGGCAAAAAGAATGCCTGCAATATTGGATTTCGCAAGAAATTTGTTTAAATCAGAAAAGATAGACTGTTCATTCGTAACACAAACCAATGCAGTCTTGTTAACACCAGCAAATTATGACTTAATAAAAAACTATTTTGATAATAGTATTGGAGTATCCTTGGATTTATACAGCAATTTCAGGACGTTCCCAAATGGTCAACTTTCTTCTGATATTGTAATAAACAATATAGACAAAGCTATAGAGGCTGGAATAAAATTAAGTTGTATAAATCTGATAACTCAACACAACTTACATAGGATTAAAGATATATATCAGTTCTACAAAGAACGTAACATGACTGTCAGATTGGCTCGTGTTTTTCCTATTGATAAGGAATATAATCCATCTGATGCCATGTATGTAACTGCCGAAGAATTTGCGGGCGCAATGAATGAATACTTTGACCTGTGGGCTAATGATCCAGAACCAGCATCTAATTTTGATATCATACATCTTATTGGCGACTTGTTACTTGGAAGAGCATCTATCTGCTTCCGTGAATATAATTGTACAGAGAGATATATGGCTCTTTGTCCTGGTGGTGACATATATTCATGTGCGGAATTTGATGTACCTGAGTCCATTATAGGGAATTTCCTGACACAATCCCCACAAACATTTATTGCATCGGATGCCAGACAACTTCTTTTTAAGAAAGCACCGATTCCTGAAAAATGTAAGTCATGCAAATACGAGACAATATGTTATGGAGCCTGCTTGCGAGAAAGATTCATGCTAAAGTATCCGTTCCGATGTGAAACAAACAAGTTGCATTGGGACCATGTAGTTGAATGGTTAGCGACCAAAGGTTGCAGATTATTTATGCTAAGAGGCAAGAGCAAGGAGGAAATAGTTGATGTAATGACAAAAATATTTAATAGATGATGAAAAGTTTGTTGTTTGTCATACCATGGGCTAGAAAGTTTGTTGATAATGCAGACTATGTATATGCTGAATCTCCTGAAAGAGCCCCAGAGAATGTGGTTGGATTAGCCACATTCCTACGCACACAGGGAGTCCGTGTAGAAATTGCGGATATGAGTTATTTGCTGATGCAATGTAAAGGAAATATAGAGCAATGTCTTCAGTTGTTATGGAACAAATGCAAGTCGTTTGCACCTGATGTTATTGGACTTTCTTTTTTTACGGCTCGTTTTGAAACTGCATCTATAATAGTAAGCTTTCTACGTTCGCACTATAGAGATAACGCACCTATGATAATAGCAGGTGGCATTCATGCTACGTTGCTTCCAGACATTACTTATCAATATATCGATTTTGATGCATTAATGATTGGTGAGGGTGAGCTATCTTTAGTTTCATTACTCAAAGACGAACCGCTTGACAAGATTAGAGGCGTTTATTTAAAAGGGCAAAGAACAAAGACAATGGGAGAAGCAATCAGAAATCTCGATGATCTCCCTATGCCAGATTGGTCGTTTGTTAATAAAGAGTTTTATTCTCAACCATGTTATTTTCTTTCCTATAGCGCTAAAGAAAGAGTCATGCCAATAACTTTTGGTAGAGGGTGCTTATATCGTTGTAACTTCTGTGCGCACAATAGTTTCCTTGGGAAGCGATGCCATTCACCAGAGTATTTTATTGACATGATGGACTATACAGCCAAACAGTGTGGAGTAAATGCCTTTATTGTTCAAGATAGTTCTGTGGGAAGTTTTAAGAAAGAATGGGCTAAAGTGTGTGAATTACTTATTGACAAAGGAAGTCCATATCGTTGGTGGGGTAATCTTCGTGCAAACCAGGTTGATGAAGATTTCCTTCAAATTATGAAAGAAGCTGGTTGCGGAAAAGTTTTTTTTGGTTTTGAATCTGGCAGTCCGCGTATTTTAGAGCGAATGAATAAGCGTGTAACTATCGAACAATGTAAGGAGGCTGCAAGATTGTGTCATAAGGTTGGACTTCCATTCTATACTAGTTACATTATTAATTATTTTGGTGAAGAAGATGAAGATCTTCAACTTACAGAAAGGCTGATAAGGGAGACACGCCCCACTTCTTTAGCAATTAATAAGTTTTCACCAATTCCTGGATCTGTAGATTTTGACACGCATCAAGACATAATTCTGCCATATATGAAGGATGTGGAATGTTGGACAAATCTAGGACTGCTTAATGCTCCTAGGCTCTTCGGGAATATGTCTGCAGAAAGATTTGAATATTGGCAAGATCATTTATTACAATTAAAGAAAGAAATTAATAGCAATGAAGATTTTTAGAAATAACATTTGGGAGAATCACCTCCATTCTGCAGTACCTAATGAGGTAAAATGGTCTTATTGGAATGACTGTTTTTCCATTCCAGAAGGAGAAGTGTGTTTTAATGTAATGACAGGTTCTTTAGTCTTGATGTCGAACTCAGAATACGAGAATTTATTAAAGGCAAAAGATTGTACAAACAAATTATGGGAATTGGGCCTTTACGCAGATGTCAAAAAAGACGAGTATAGAGAATGGTTGAATACTTATCGTGAAGGTAAGAACGATGAGTCTTTCCTTGACTTGACTTTTCTAACATCAAGGCAGTGCCAATTTAAATGTACCTATTGTTTTGAAGGGCTTAAGCCAAAGAAAGATTTAACTGACGAGACAATCTCGCATATTAAGAGTTTTTTAGAGAAAAGAAAGGGTTCTTTCCAAAAACTGCAAGTATATTGGTTTGGTGGTGAGCCACTTCTTGGCTACAATAAAATCATTACTCTCTCGGATTATATCACCCATTTTTGTGATAATAACGCGATAGAGTATGATAGTAGTATTACCACTAATGGATATGCTTTAACCCGTGAGAGGTGTGAGGAATTAGTAAAATCGTGTAGGATTAGTCGTTATGTAATTACTGTTGATGGAACAGAAGAGGTTCATAATCAAAGACGCCCTCTGCTAAGTGGTAAGGGAACTTTTAAAACGATTTGGCAAAATATACACTGGCTTGTTGATTTTGGAGCCCATGTTGTTTTCCGAATTACCATTGACAAAGAAAATGCGGACAATATTCCTTTGCTTTTAGATAAAATCGCCCAAAGTGGTTTCGCAGGCAAGGTAAGTATTGCATTGGCTAGAACGTTTGAAATATTAAACACTCCGGAAGATTTAGGTTCAAAGGTTTTTAGTGAGCGGGAGTTTGCCCCTGTTGAGATGAAACTTATTGACTATGCCCATAGCCTTGGTTTGATGAACTATCGATTACCTCATAAAGCACCTTTGGGAGGATGTTTGAGAAAGGGGGACATAACAATTGGAACCGATGGTGAGATATACAAATGTCTTGATACTATTGGTGAAATGAAATGGGTAACAGGCTCTATCGATAAGATTGATTCAGAACCTCAACCTCAATGGTATAAAGACTATCTTAACTGGACACCAGATGATAGTAACCAATGCAGAGGCTGTAAATTACAGCCGCTATGTAGTGGTGGATGTCCTCATAATGCAATGTTTTCTGACAAGATGCATGGATCAGTACTTCAATGTCCTGACTGGAAGCCTAACTATAGGCATCAGATTGAACGCTACATCAAAGAAAAAATAGGAAAGAATGAATTTGAACTACTTTAATCTGAAAGATAAGGATGGTTAAGTATTTATGAAAACGGTTCGATAATAAACCTCAATATAGATGCGGATACTTCTCGTAACAAGAGCACCTAACGGCATACAAAAATATCTTCAAGATAGAGAAGATGTTATTTTGATGGTCGTGAACTGCAATAATAATATTGATGTGGTTCTCGCTAATCTTCGTGATATGATAAATGAGGGGGATTTTGACGTAATTATTACTTATCGATGTCCCATAATTCTCCCTTCAGACATATTCTCGAAAGCAAAATTAGTTGCATTTAACATTCAAGCATCTCTACTCCCCAAATATCCTGTATGTGATCCTTGGGAGGCAATCTGCTTGAACCATGATAAAAAAAGTGGCGTAACACTTCACAAACTTGATAGGGGTATTTGCACAGGTAAAATTATTATTCAGCGAGAGTTTGAGGCTAATTCAATTCGAAGTGAAATCTCGTATGTTGAGATAGTTGAGAAACATGCTATAATACTTCTTGACGATATGCTTTTTGCATTCGATAATACGCGATATGACAAATTAAATAGTTCCAAACTCCGTGAAAATGGCTCAAACCTTAACGAAGTGTCAATGCTTGCTAAGCATTTCTTTTCTTCTGGTTATATCAATGGGAAATTAGATTTTCCCGATATATCGACTAAAGACTTTGAGTATGCTTTTGAACTATATAATACTATTTCTCATTTTTACGAATCAAAGGAACAATTCCAGAATGCTTTAACCCAAAATGTTTTTGTTCTATTCTTATCCATGAAAATCTATGGAAAGGTTCACGAACAGACTGCTTCTTGCTATGAATATGCTGCGGAATTGCAAGCAAAATTAGGAATGGAAGAAAAAGCTATGAACTCACAGCGAATGGCTAATGAGATAAGGGAAAGAATTTACGGATTTAGTCATGAGCGGTATATCCAAGGACTCCAGAAATTTGGAGAAATAGGCTTTCTTATTGGTGAATATAAAAGAAGAAATGGTAAGATATGAAAGAAAGTAAAATATATAATCTCCTTTTAGTTTCTGCATACTTGCTTCACATAAGCGATGGACAGATTCTTGAAAAGTCAAAACAACATATAGCAGACTTCATTGGGAAGAACTATGGACGTGAAACAATTGTTGACAGTCTAAAAGTACTAGGCACTCTCATTGATCAGCAAACAATCCTAATATCAAGTGGGCGCGAAGATGCTGTATTCTTGAAATTAAGAGAGGCTGCCTCTTTGCTTTCTGATGGAACTTATGAAAATAGAATGGGGCTATTGGCCTTTTTTATAGGGTTATCCATAGAAGCAGAACATATTGATGTCGATAAATTGCACAATGTAGCGTTGATTCTCGGATTGGAAGAAGATGAAGTGGACATCATGTTGGAAATGGTAAATCCACACTCCGAACAGTCTCCAAGAGAAAAAGCCCTAAAAATTTTGGAACTTACTGCCGATGCTACAGATGATGATATTAAAGCTGCATTTCGCCGTCTGTCCCTGAAGTATCATCCAGATCGGAACTTAGATAAAAGTGTTTCCGAACAGAAAGAGGCTGAACGTAAATTTAAGGAGGTCGTTGCAGCCAAACAATTTTTAGACAACATATGATTTTGTGAATTTTAGTGTAATATTAGTTTTTGTCACTTAACAATTATATATTATGAATGTTTCAAAAATATTATCAATTCCATCGGGACAATTAGCCGATGCGGCCAGTGAGATTCGCAAACAACTTGCAGAAAAATTACGTCGTGGTGAAACTATTGAAGTTGGCAGTGACGGCGATGTTACAGGACGAACAGGAGGCAACCGTCTTGTAGTACAAGAGGGCAAACTTGCTAGTGATGCGGCCAGTGAGATTCGCAAACAACTTGCAGAAAAATTACGTCGTGGTGAAACTATTGAAGTTGGCAGTGACGGCGATGTTACAGGACGAACAGGAGGAAATCGTCTTGTCGTACAAGAAGGTAAACTTGCAGTAAGACAATGGTACGAAATAGATCCTCAGCGTCTTGAAGATGAGAAGGAAGCTATGAGAAGATTCTTTCCGAGATTCACACTCCATAAAAAGAATGATGGAAGATTATATTGGTATGGAACCTTAAGACTGAACGTTCTGCCTAATGGCTGGCCTTGGGAAATTGCAGCCATATACAACAATGATCATCCACATCCTGTAATGGGTGGCTCTGTTCGTGTAGTTCTCATTAATCCAGATATTAATACCATCATAAATGCCCTAGGATGGACTCCCCATCACCTTCTGAGAAGTAATGATGACGGTTATTATCTCTGTACTACAAGAGCTGAAGACATTAGCTATGGCACACGTTTTGAGACTACTGCTGTTCAAACGATTTCATGGGCAGTTAAATGGTTGACTGCATTGGAGTTGGTACTTTCTGGTGATATGTCAAAAGAACTTTTCAATTCACCTAACGGTATATAGTCTATGGATAACCAATATGTAGTTTTTACTCCAAAAGCATTTAATGCTATTGTAACAGAGACTCTTGATAAACACCCTGTAGAAACAGGAGGTATCTTTTTAGGATACATAACAAATACCGGAGTCTGGGTCGTTGTCGAGACAATTCCACCAGGAATAAATACAATAAACAGAAGTGCTTATTTCGAGTATGATACAAACTTTGTAAACTATATGGCCAATGTCGTAGCAAATCAGTACCAGAAGCAAATTTCTGTTCTTGGATTGTGGCATAGACATCCGAGTAGTTTTGATCAGTTTTCGCATACTGATGACGAAACAAATTGTAAGTTCGCTATGGGCACGCCTTGTGGTGCTATATCTGGATTAGTTAATTGTGATCCACAACTCCGGCTAACGATGTATCATGTGGACAAGAATGTAAATTACACTCCGATAGACTGGGTTGTCGATGATGGCAGCATCATACCAGAAGATTATCTAAAACTAAGATATGAGACTGCAGAAAATCTCCCTTTCCCGGATATACATAATGAACAAACAGAGAGTCCACAGTCACCTATGAATGAAAATGCTGCTCCATATACATTCTCTCATGCTTATGCTGATTTACTAGAAATTTACAAGAAACTAAGACGCAACTATCTATGACTGATTTGAAATTATCAAATAGAAGAAAACCGAAAGTGACATATCCAATGGATATGTTCAAATGTCATTATACAGGAAAACTTGTAGGTTATTATGTTGAAAATATCAATTTTTATAATGTTATGCCTAATGACATTGCATATGATAATAATAAATGTAGAGAAATTGGTATTATATATTCAACTTCGCACGACATCCCAGATTGGAAGGAAATATCTTCTAAAGTATCATGGCTGAATGATAAAAGCAACGAAGTACTGCTGGGAAGTGCAATAGATAAGATCAGAGGGGCTTTAAATCGAAACATTGAGCAAGAGGCGATCCCTACAGCCCCTATTCCTTCTCTTGTAGGTTTTTGGAAAGAGGACAAGTTAGTGTTCATTTCCCTGTTTGATTTTACAGAATGTGAACAGGAACAGTACTCCCTGAAATTAGATGTGTTTTCGAGGAATACTGGCATCTTGGAATCAGACATAATGATGTCTAAAAAGGCATTGCTTATTGGATGTGGTTCTGTGGGTAGCCTTACTGCCTTAGAGTTGGCCAAGGCTGGAGTTGGTCATTTTATGCTTGTAGATAACGATATTTTCGGTTATCATAACATTTGTAGGCATCAATGCGGCATTTATGACGTAGGGCGTTACAAAACAGAGGCTTTGAAGGATAGAATATTGCAGATCAATCCCTATGCAGAGGTTGTTATGCGTAATACGACCATTCAGGAGGTTCCTCTTGATGACTTGACAAATTTCTGTAATCCAGACACGATTGTAATAGGGGGTGCTGACAATCGGGCAGGTGACCTATATGCAAATGGAATAGCCAAACAAGTAGGTATGCCATTTATGTCGATAGGTTGCTGGGAACGTGCTTTCGCTGGTGAAATATTCTATTGCCTGCCTGAAGGGATGCCAGACTATCAAGACTTTATGGAAGTAACTGGAAATATGTCAGGAAGGGTCACTCAAAATAGAAGGTTCTATACGACCGAATCTGATTTGGAACGAGTGGCCTTTGAACCAGGAATATCGGTTGACATAAACTTTGTTACGGTTGTTGCCATCAAACTGGCACTTGACCTATTGAATCGTGATAACGAGCACTATACACAGCGCCTCTTACCCTATCTCACCCAGTACACCCTTGTATGTAATACAAATAACACTGCTATCGGAGGTGATATGGCTGAAATCTTTTCATACCCACTCCAGGTAACAACAAGTATTAAGGTTCCGTATTCAAACAGGAATTAGTTTTATGTCTGACGTAATTAACATATCGATGTATAATACGATTTTTGACAGATTGATCAATTTTGATAAAGTGGGTAAAGAAGACTGCATGGTTTTTATTCACAAATATCAAACTATGATTGATGAATTGGAAGAAGAGCAATTAGAAGACAGGGCATGGCTACTAAATAAAATAGGCTATTATTATGCGATAAATCAAAATTTCGACAAATCACTTACCTTTCTCCAAGAATCTTTAGCTACGTATGAGAAGATATTTCCATACCAATGGATGAGTTACAATGAAGAAATGCCTCAAACATATGAGTTGTTTAGCAACATTAGTATGGTATATTATTGTTTAGAAATGTATGATGATGCTTTATTGTTTGCGGATAGAGCGTTTTGGGCTGGTGTAGGTGATGACTCCAAGAAGATTGCGAATTACGAACTAAAGGATACTATCCTCCTTAGTCTTGGTTTCTTCCATGCAGCAGAAGACAACCAAAAGACTGCAGTGGCTTGGAGCGAAGAATACTATGGAAACAATCATCAAATTACAAAAAGGTTAAGACTTCGTCAGGCGTATGCTGGAGTTAAAGAAAAAAATGTATTGAATGATGAGTTGATTAAAAAATTTCAGGTTGTTCTTGATACCTATATGACAGACTATGATAGTACTAGTTTGGGGTGGGCTTTAGGGTGTGAATATCTTTCTGACACGCTCAATAAGCAAGGACATTTTCATGAAGCTCTTAAAAAAGCTATTGAGGCAAAAGTGATTCGAGAACAAACATTTGGAATCTGTCATATTGAAACCAGGATGATATACCGCCTTATTGCTGATATTTATGCAAGAAATGGTGATGATGAACATGCATTTATGTGGTTTAAAAAATCCATGCCTGGAAAATTTGAATTCGGGGGAGGATATTCAATAGTACAAGAAAAGATGTCACTTTTATATAAAAATAGCAAGGAGTGGGAAAAGGCAATAGAATGCTTGAAAGAGGCTGTCTCTAATTGGGAAGTAACATACACAAATAATTGCAGTCGGGCACTTAAGGACGTTGAGAAGATAGCAGATCTTTGTATCTGTTCTGGGCAAAAGGATTTAGGGATGGATTATTATACCTACATTTTAAATCACTGTAAAGATTATAAGGAACTTTCGAATTACTTTGACAGAGTCGGTGACTTATATTATGAAGATCACAATTTCGAAAAAGCCTTATATTGTTATGAGAATTCTAGGTCAAACCAAATGTGGGCAGAGAGCACATCACGTAACCGATTTTCTCTAGAACACTATACAGAACACATTGATAAAAAGATTGCTAATGTTCAAACATTAATAAAAGACAAACATATAATAAATAGAGTAAAAAAATTTTTCTTTAGTTAGAAGATGACATGACAGAGATAGACAAATATGGCAGAATAAAAAATCGCAATTTCCAGCCACAATCGGTCAGCAGATTCCCTTCATATAATGATAGCAATGGCGATTTTTGGGATAAACTAAATAGATTTGTGTCAAATATCGGTGAATGGATAAGCGAGAATAAAGATAATATTTGTACAAATATTAGCATAGGCATATATTTCCTATGTTGGATTCTCTTTGCTATTGCGATTATTAGTATATGGTCAAAAGATGGTTTTTTATTGGCCATCATTGAAGGTGCCATTGGCGGAGTTATTGTATATTATGGTGCTGCCATTCTTATGTTTATAAATATTATAGTATTACAGATAGTAACTAGTATCCTTCGGTTGTTCTTCTATAATATATATGCTTTATTAATAGGATTGGCTCTGTTGGGCTACTGTATTTTCTATGTTATAAATCACTAACTCATGGAACAGAAAAGAGAATATCATATTAACAATTCTATTGTAGAGATATTGTTTGGTAATATATTAGATAGCCAAGCAGAAGTAATTGTTAGCAGTTGTGCCTCAACTATGAATTTAAGGGGTGGCTTATCTAGTGCAATTGTCAAAGCTGGAGGAAATGAGATTTTAGAAGATGCTCATAGAAAACTTCCTGTTAATGTTGGTGACGCAGTTGTCACAACGGCAGGGAATCTGAAACAAAAGTACATATTTCATTGCATCACTGTTGACAGAAGTATTGATAAATCCAACACACCAGAAGGAATCTCTGGAGATGATATTTTTCAGTATATCATAGACCACTCATTAGACAAGTGTTTCAAGTTGTTTCACGTAATGGGGTTGACACATATAGCCTTACCTGCAATCGGGACTGGAGGAGCTGGAATCCCTTATGCTAAAGTGGCCAAAACGATGTCTGAGGTAGTAGCAAGAAACTTGCGAAAAACAAATAAGGCTTTACATGTTGAGATATATCTCTTTGATTGTCATGATAAGAAGGATGATTGGAATTTCCTTTCTTTTTTTGAGGCTTTTGCCTCACAGGAGGCGATATCGCATTTATTAAAAGAGCAACAGTCTGAAGAACTGCTATCTGATGAACCTATTTTGAATTCTGACGAACTTAATTCTCCTGTAGAAATTAACAAAGATGTTTTTATAAGCTATTCAAGAAAAGATTCGGAAATTGTCAAATCAATATACGAGCGTCTTAAAAAGTCGGGAGTTAGTTGTTGGTTGGATATGGATGGCATGTTTAGTGGAGTGTCTTATAAGAAAGTAATTGTAGATGCCATAAAACAAGTAAAAGTAATGTTATTCATGTCATCAGAAAATTCGAACAAATCCAGAAATGTAGTAAGCGAGGTGTCCGTTGCCATGGAACGAAAGAAAAAAGTGATTCCTGTCAGGCTTGACATGTCACCATATTCCGAGAGTCTTGAATATGATCTTGTTGACTTCGACTTTGTTCAATTTGACAAGAATCATACCGAAGAGTCATATGCCCAATTGTTAAAGAGGATCGCTTCAGCATTATCCATTAATAGTGACGTTTGACAGAAAAGGTTATTATTTTTATATAAGTTTAGGCAAAGCGCTTTTATTATAAGTCATTGAATTATATGGAAGGAAGTTATAGTTTGATAGAAATTGTACTTATGTTATCATCGGGTGCCTTTTTAATTGCATGTCCTTATTTGTGTATAAAGTTAGATGATTGTTTGGAAAGTTTATATAGAAATAAACATGTAATTAATTTATTATCTTCAAAACATTCGATAAGGAGGGAACAATATTTTGACCATGCAGGTTTTAATCATATCAAGTACTATTTGTCATTTTACCCTGACCCCTTTCCTGATTCATCAACATCATTTATTGATGAGTACTATCCAACATCAAGAAAACATACCTATGAAGAAGAGAAATCTTGGGAAGAGTCTAACGGCCCCCAAACATATAAAGGAGGACTTAAGGAGTTTGTTGTTGAAGAGGGTATTAAAAAAATCGGAGCTAGAGCATTTGGATATAATCTTAACCTCTATTCTATAAAATTTCCATCAACACTTGAGAGAATTGGCTCTGAGGTGTTTGTTGGATGTAAGAAGTTGACGCACATTGAGTTACCAGAGAGCATTAGGTGTATAGGCGCAGAGGCTTTCACGTATTCCCTTGATGAACTGACAATACTTGCAAAAAAGCCTCCAAAGATTTCTGATTTGGGGATTGGTCATGATTGTAAGATATTCATTCCTGCAGAATCAGAAAATCTATATAAATCATCAAGAAGATGGCGAAAGTACTCAGAACAGATATATTTGTTGAATCAAGTTTAATAGAAGAATAATATGAATACAGTATTTCGTTTCCCAATGATGCTCATAAGCACTGTTGTCTCACTTAGCATGTTGTGCTCTTGTGGGAGTATATCAACATCAGATAAAGAAGGACATATTGTAAGACCCTTATTCAGTTCTAGTTTATGGAATGCAATAAGGTCCTGGGATATTTTGCCGTCAACTAATTCTACTATAGCATTGTGGGGTTTTGTGCTAATTGGTATATGCTCAGCAATATTCCTGTACAAAAAATTTAATCATATTTTCCCCGCTGTTGCAGTTGCTGTTATCGGAATGTGCCAGATTTATTTTTTCTTGGGATATGCGGGTAGACCAGAAGAAGTATGCGGTTCATATTTATTAACGCTATTGCTCGTTATTGCATTAACAGCACAAGTATTGGTAACAGACAAAATAGCAATTGACCATGATTTGACAGGTGATTATTATACAAGAAAAGACACTGGAATTATTGGCATTATTTGGAGTCTATCCGTGATTATTGTCTCACTCCTTTATTATATTTTTACAGATTTTTTAGGATGGTCGATAATGGGCTGGATTCTAAAATTATTTGAATTGTGGTTGTTAGCATTAATAGTTAATCTTACTTATGGTGCTGTTACAGATCGATTTGACACAAAAGAAAGTGACTCTAAAGTTTATTATATTTCGGCTGGTGTAATAAGTTTTATAGGCTTCCTCATAACAATCAGCTACAATACTTTTGCTGGCTATATTGCATCAGTCATTGCTATCATTTATCTAGTACCAAAATATTTGGGTAGCCATAAGGCTGATACAAGAATAAGAGAAGCCGCAGATGCGGAGGAGTTAGCAAAAATACAGAAAGGAGTGGAAAGTGGCGATTCCTGGGCTATATGCAGATTGGGCGAAAGATATTGGTCAGGAAAAGGAGTTGATAAAGATTACAACAAAGCTTTTGAATTATTCTCTCGTGCTGTTAAATTAGGTAATAAAGTGGCTTTTTGGGATTTAGCACGGTGCTATGATCATGGGTGGGGAGCCCCGTTTAATCCCCAGAAAGCTGTCGAGTTATATAATGAAGCATACAAACGCGGAGTAATACAAGCTTGCTATCCCTTGGGACGTTTATTTGATAAAGAGGAATATGGATTGTGCAATAGTGTCGAATCGTTCAATTGGTTTCTTAAGGGAGCTGAGGGAGGTGATGCTGATTGCCAATTCCGTGTTGCTAATTGTTATGAAAAAGGGATTGGCACAGCCAAAGATATTAATATCGCAATGAAGTGGTTTAAGCAGGCTGCTGACAATGATGAAAAATATTCTGCTTGTCATTATGGGCAATATATGTATGAGCATGGTTATCAGCAAGAAGGATTGCAATATTTGAGAAAAGCAAAAAATCAAGGTTATGAACTCGCGAAAGAGTATATGGACCATTATCATCTTAACTAAGTATCATTTAACATTGAAGTATGAAAAGTTTTTTTATTTTAGCCATAACGGCCATCTTTATCATTGCATGTGGCAATCCCGTCCAAGTTCCTTTGGAATTTGAAACTTTTGAGAAAACAGTTACTGAGGTCGGGCCAGAAGGCGGACAGGCGGGTCTGGAATTAAAAGTTGACATACCTCTCGGAGAGGGAAAACTACAGGACAATGTTTCTGCAGGCATTAAGGAAATCATGAAACTTTCTGAGGTCGGGCCAGAATTGAAACAGCCTATAGAGGGTAAACTTGATGAGTTGGCTAAGAGACTTACAGACTTTTTCCCTCTAGGTGTCCAAAAAGGTGAAATTGAATCGTCAGGTGCTATTTCATATCAATTAATAATCGAGAATGTATATCAAAATTCTCAAGCTGTATTCTTTCACGTAACGGATGGCATTTTCAGCAATGGAGGGCCAAGTGAGAGTTATAAAATAGTGAGATTGTCTGATGGACACGTAATGGTTGATGATGAGATATTGAAATTTACTGCTGATGACATTGTGAAGTTGGTAAAAACTCATGGTTCCGATGATCAGAAGGATAAAGATGAGGCATTCATAGGAGGCATTGGGTACCTATGCCCAACAAAGGATGGATGCAAACTTCTATATCTATATGGAGCACATCTCTGGGAAACAATTGATGTTCCGTCGAGTGAGGCAGTTAATTATCTTACTGATGAAGGCAAAGCAATTTTTGACTTAGCAGAAACAGATGATATTGTTTCTATTAACTCGCAAGACAATACAGAGAAAAATGTAAAAGATATCCAAGAAGCCGTTCCTGGACGTGGAGAATTGGGTATATTTGATTTGCGTGGACCTGTAAAGTCTTGTAAATGGAAGAATAGCAATGGGATTTCTATATACACATTTGACAAGAATGGTTTTTGGTTAACAGAAAATGGGAAAAAACTGAATCAAGTTTTCAGTGGAGGTGTCGCACGTGATAAGGCTGGCCGCATTACTTCAGGCAGTTTCGACGAATTCTATGGCGTTAGCTATTCTTATAATGAACTGGGATTAATCACTGAAAAATTCTGTGATGGTGTCACTAATACATTTACTTATGACAATGACGGTTATGTAATAAAAGAACATATAGATGTTGCACCTGAAATGGGTGATGAAGAGGGTGAATCAGCGGAACAGTACACTCTCAATTATACTATAATAGAAAAGGACGCAATAGGGAACTGGATAAAACGGAAGAGCAGTCAAGGAATAGAAACAAGAGCAATAGAGTATTATCCATAAGTATCATAAAAAGTCAGCTCTAGGACCATTCCATCTATTCATTATAGTCAAACGATGAAAAGTATCGACTCATTCGATGGATTTAGTCAAGTCTTGAAAAGCTAAATCTCTTTGAACTGACAAATACATGCCAATCTTCCAAGTTGATATTCAATTATTAATAAAAATAAGCAAAAATTTGCATTAGAGTCACTATTGTTGCGGAAAAATTGCTAAATTTGCAGCATACAAATCACTAAAAGCATACAGATGAAACAAATAGCTAATAAAATCGCAATTTCAATCGCTCTAAGTATAATCCTATGTGCTTTATTGTATACCAGTAACGTATGGATTGCAGCTTTTCTCGTTGCTATGGCAACGATAGATGGTATAAGACTTTTATGGAAATATGGTAGAGCATGGTGGGAGAAAAGGCATAGTCAAGTAGCTCGTCGAGAGAGGACTATGCTATTCCTTGTAAGCCTGATGTGGCTCTTTTTATGCACAGGAACGGCTCTACATCTTTGGGCTTTTTCTTGTGAAAATATGGATAATGAGGTTGGCACTTACCTATTTGTCAATGCTGAATATTTATTCCGTTCTTTGGTCTGCTCCTTCCAACTATTTACGGGCAGTATTGATAGCAATGTCCTTGATGGTATATCTAATCACCAATATATTAAGGGACTTATTTCTTTGCAAGCAGTTGCGTCTTTCCTCTGTACAGTTGCTATTCTACTAAGTTTAGCGTATGCACGGTTGAAAGCTTTTTATAATTTGCATCGTAAGACTACTATCGATGATCAGCATAACCATCTTTACGTATTTTGGGGAATGAACGAACCTTCGCGTATGCTGTCCAATAGTATTCGATTTAAAGATGACAGGGCTATTTTGGTCTTTGTAGAAAATAATAACATCGGCGAAGAAGAACAGAACGGATTGAATAGTATTATTGGGATGTTTACTCATAGACGGCAGACTTTTGCAGATGCAGAAGAATTGGGAGCAAGAGTTACATTTACCGAATCCCGTTTATGTGATGTGGACAAAGACAAAATATATAATGGTGATGTACTTACTGAGATGAACCTCAGTAAACTGAAAAGCCTGATTTCAGATTTAACGAAATTTGAGTCGGTAGCTCAATTGCATATATTCTTTCTTTCAGAAAATGAAGAGGAGAATATTCGTGCAGTATCCACTTTGGCAACGGATTCTACAATTAATAGCATCAAGGCAACAAAAGTAAAACAACGTATCTATTGCCATGCTAGACGAAATGGGCTTAATCAGATTGTTGAAGATATAGCTTTCAAACAATGCTTAGATGTACGTATAGTAGATTCTTCGTATCTCGCAGTTGAATTATTGAAGGCAGATGAAAATAATCATCCAATACGCTTTGTTGAAATCGACAAGACGAATCCAACTACCGTAAAGTCTTCATTTAACAGCCTCATTATTGGATTTGACGAAGTGGGACGTGACGCTTTGAAATTCTTGTATGAATTTGGCGCTTTTGTCGACTGTGATGCGAGGCCTGAATTGGAGAAAAGAAGTCCATTCCATTGTGTAGTTGTTGACAGGCGAATGAAAGAACTTGCGGGTTCATTTGCGAATTTTGCTCCTTCAGTGATGCAACAAAGAAGTTATGACAGATCTACTCCCTTAGTAGAATTGAAAACCTGCGATTGCCAAAATCAAGAATTCTATAAAGAAATATTAAATAATAATTTTTGTGAAGTCCTTAATTACATTGTTATTGCCGTAGGAGATGATGAACTTGGCATGACATTAGCTATTAGAATATTAAATCACATACGTAGAGTTAGGGAAAATTTGAGTAATCTAAGGATTTTTGTTCGTTCTTACAATCCTGATAAAGAAACATTTATGAAGAAAATCGCTTCACACTATAATGAGGGATACAATAAATGCTTCAACGATGACTGTGTTTTTAAAACGGGATCTATAATTAAACTTTTTGGTCAGTCCAATAGTATCTACTCATATGACATGATTGTTAACGAAGAAATAACTTTAAAAGGTCGTAAGTACCAAGAAAGCTATGCTCGACTAAGAGGAGAATCAGAACTGTGGGATGATCGCCGTAAGAAAGCACTAGAAAAGGGATCGTTAGATAGTCTGCGCTCTCTTCGAAGAAAAGAGTTGCAAGATCTTAGTAATGCACTGCATGCAGGCACGAAGATATATCTGCTAAAGCAGGCAATGTCGGAGTTAAAAGGATGCGATTATGACTGGGATGGTTTCTTTCGCAGGTATTTTGACGGGAATAATATGCCTATCTATGAGGGTGAATACGATAAGATTAGATACACGTTGCTGGATGATGAGGAAAATCGTATCATTATGAATCTTGCTCGTTTGGAACATATAAGGTGGAACGCATCACATGAGATACTTGGTTACGTCAAAGCAAACAAAGGTTTACACAGATGCGATGAGCGAACACTTGAACACAATTGTCTCTGTCCATGGCAAGAACTAGATGACGAAAGTCGTGCAACATTAAGTAGTAACTGGCCATGTGATTATAAGCTGTTTGATTATTGTGTAGTGGATAACTCCATATTATTGAACAAAGAAAAGTTGTTGACAAATTAAGCGTTTAATGTAAAATGAGCATAATTAAACGATTTTTAGCAGTGGTCACTGAACCACAATTCAAATTAGCCCGCGATTTAACAGCTATGGCTATCGCAGATGGACAAGTTACTACAGAAGAAAAAGAGGCCTTGAGTACCATCTGTCATTTGGAAGGAATTGACGAAAACAAACTGGCTGAGGCCTTACATGGTGGTTACGACAAGGTTGATGAGGAGATGCCAAATACCCGGCAGGCGAAGGAGAGTTATCTAAGAGACTTGATTAAGTTGATTGGCTCTGATGGCTATGCTGCTCCACAGGAGGTTTACCTATTCCAAATAGTTGCAAGTTGCAAAAAACGGTCGATATCCACCCACCCAAAACGGGGATATCCGTTCACTTTTCTGATTAGTTCATCCTAATGGCGCTGCAAATTTAATCATTTTTCTGTAACATCACTCTTTTTTGTCGTT
>Ga0129306_1000782_pt1 | contig 43909 bp, 32 predicted proteins | sample P827metagenome_FD_94438 | JGI IMG/M metagenome (GOLD analysis project Ga0129306, IMG submission 94438) | Capybara group fecal microbial communities from Wisconsin, USA - P827 metagenome | ecosystem: Host-associated > Mammals > Digestive system > Large intestine > Fecal | place: USA: Wisconsin... | reverse complement strand
GTATCTTAACTCAAATATACAATAATTATGAGGCTTTCAAATGTTATTTATTTCTTACATTTACTATCGGCGGGTCTTACCCACGCCCTAAAGGGCGTGAGCTTGCGACCGCCTATTTGTCAAACGGTTGTTGCTATCGATTACCGCAGACAATCCTTTATTTGTTCCAGTCGCAAGCGGTATATCACTAGCGGTCGAATTCACCACCACGGCAGCCGAAATGTCGCTGGACACATAGTAATCATTGCCGTTACTAATAGCAACCTTGGTCAACGGTATCCGCAACGTACCCTTTTCCGGTGCCGACGCATTTGATTCATCCTTGAAGTCAATCGCGATATGCCAAGTCGCAGCCGTACTCTTGGTCTTCAATGTTTCCATATCTGCGGCGGACATTTGATCCAACTCGACAATCCGACGCGGTGCTTTATCTATCGCCATGGTGGCCTCCTAATTATTGTTGATGTTTTGCGCTGAATCCGGAACTACGTAACCAAACCAGAATCCACCAGACGATTTCATCACACCCTCTTTAGTCATATCGCCGCTAAGGCCACGATACATCAAATAGGTATTCGACATATCGTCGGACGGTTCGGACGGACGAGGCAAGTGATACTGCGTTACGCCAGCCTTCGGAAAATCAAACATACGGTATAGCGTCGGGTCGGATTCAAGGCCGCCTTGACGGTAGTGGTAAGTTTCATTTTCGTCATAGGTGTCCGGGTCTTCGTACTTCGGTATGTGGGTGCCCGGCAGAATGCTCGTTGCCGGACGAAGGAATTCACGGACAGACCAGAAGTTGGCGTGTACGCCAGCGTCGGTAGCCGGCTCGTGACCGCCGTCGATATTCGCCGGAGGATAAAGACTGATTCCTCCAGTCCATCCCCGCTGATAGTCTAGCCACGGTTCCTCAAGCTTCTTCAAGTACGGCTTCCCTTCCGTAATGACGTCCACGGACGAATCAAGCTTCTTGTCGAGCCGTCCATGCTCGTCATACGGCCATTCGTTGAACAAGTACGGAACACAGCCCAAGCTGATGTCCATCGCTGGATAGGAGCTGTAAGGCACGTACATGACGTTACGGTAATTACGGAACCCGACACACGCCGAGTTGCGCCATATCGGAAGCTCAGCCGACGTCGCTTCACCGCCGACGCTAGCCAAGCCGACGTTGCCGGCTTCGTCATATATCGACCGCTCAGTCTGTATGAGCGCGTCGTTGCCGTACAGCGGCGACAGATAGCTACACGGATACTGGCGGTATTCAGTCGTGTACCAGCGTCCGGCACGTTGCGAAAAGGTGAACTGCATACGGACACGCGTATAAGTGTTACCGTTCGTGTACTCGTACGGTTCTGAATACGGAGGAACGTTCGCCGTCAACGAATAACCGTCGACCTTCGCGTAGTCAGCGTTTGGATTCCGAGAATCGGACGTGGTAGACGAGAAGTTATCGTTGAAATAATGCGTAACGAAAGCCGACAAATCGGCTGCGCCACATCCGTCAGCCTCGTAACGCTTCCGTACACGATACAGCTCGTTGACATAGATCAATCTGTCCGGACCGGCTTGGGTGCCGTCCGGCATCACGCCGTTCTTAAGCTGGACACGGCGACCCTTGTAGAAATGGGTGGGCATTTCCGCGCCACAGCTAGTCACGTACTTTTCGACGAAGCTTGCGAGAGCCTTGGAACGCTCGGTGGCCTCTCGGTCACCTGAAGACAAGTAAGGCATGCGCGTGGACACCGTCGCGACGGGGTCATTCTCGTCGTCCATTATGAAGCGATACATCTGGACCGCGTCGAAAGCGAAGAACTGCCGCTGCTGTTCCGATATTGCATCGGCCGAGCTGTAATCCACCGCCGGAGCACCGTCCTTGTAGGACAGGTTAGTAAACGGACGGAACCACTCGATGTCAGACGACAGGCTAGCGATTTCGGAATTGAGCTGTATCAGAATAGCCACGTCGGCACGGCGACGTAAATCAACGAGACGCTGGCTCGTAGTATTTAGCGTCTTCATCAAGGCACGGAAAACGCTATTCATGCCGAAATCGCGGCCGGTCACCGGTTCACCCACGACGTCACAATCGTTCTCCCCGGTAGCAGCCGACGACGCGAACGGGTCGGCCGGATATTTCGCATACGGAGACTCGTCAAAATAGTCAAAGAACCCGGCACCGTGTCCGTTGCCATCACCGGCCTCGGTGAACAATACGCTATCACTCGTCGTAGGGTGCAACGGGTTCGCAACGTCGTACAAGTCAGCATTGACAACATAATCCGGCAACGTGCGCAGCGCACAGTGCGCTATCTGGGAACGCGTCGTGCCGTTAGACAAGCTGCCGTAATCAATATCGGCGGAACTGAACAGCGTGTCGCCACCTTGCGGCCATGCGTCACGGTCGCGAATGCTCAGATACTTCGTCGCGACTTCAGAATTAGACTGGCCAGTTTTCAGAACCAGTCTGGCGTTGAACATGTCGTTGACAAAATTGCGCATGGCGTCGGCGGCCTGACGTACAGGGTTTCCGAACGGCTCAGTCACCGCAGTCACCGAGCGGGTGCTGAGATATGGCGGTAGGCCGACACGAAGTACGGAGGCCAAATTCTTCCACGTAAAGTTCCCCGAGCCGTAAGTAACCGGGGAATGAACTGCTGCCAACTTGAAATACGTAAGCTGCTCGCGCTCGTTTTCACCTTGTGTGATGTCGCTAAAATCGGAATTCCAGATAAATTCCCGGTTAGCCGTAAACATCCGGTGAACGATATGGTCGACCGACGCAGTGATATCGGTTTCCACGCGATCAAGACGCCGCAACTTCTTGCGTCCGCTCATTCTCCACGGGAACGTGTTCGTAGCGGTCTGGTACACAGAGGCAAGGAAATAACGACGGTCTAGGTGCGGAAGCGAACGGTGGCCGTCCTTTTCGCTAATAGAGTAGAAATTGTTGAATTCGTCCAGCGCACCCGATACGCCGGAACCGGTGTCCCCCCTGAACAAGTCCGCGCCGCCGTCGTCACGGCCTCTAACGAGTCCCATTCGCACGTCGCTCGGGTTGTCGTTCTCCGAGAGGTACGCCATTCCGCAAATGTACATACGAGCACCAGACGCTTGGTAACGCCTATCCGACGGAAGCGAACCATTGAACGTAAGCGTCGCGCCGCTCTCGTCGTTTTCGTCAAGAATACCGTACGCCATGAAACTAGGCAACGTCTTTCCGTCAAGCATCGTAACAATGTTTGCACGGACTTCAGTACCGACATGGAGCAGCTCGCCGAACGCGTCGTATGCCGGCTTAGTCGTATTCACCACATAAGTACCGCTGTTCTTGTCGACCTGGATGTCGCACTTCGCTACGCCGGCGACTTGAATCACCCGGACCGGCATCTTCTTGTTGCTGAACTGCTGCCGTCCGCCCATGACATAGACACGGGGCTGGGACATGGCCGCGTAATACGCGCTCAAGTCCCGGCGGTTCGTAAACAGAGGCAGACTATCTTCTTGCTGGTTCTGTATAGACACAGTAATTTCGTATGTCTCGCCGTCTTCGGTGTCGAGTGGTGCCGGCAACTGGATAAAGAACGGCTTCACCTCATAACCACCGTTCTCGCCACGGACATACTTCTGGTTAAGCACGAAATGGTGCTTGTTGTAGAAACAATGCGCGACGACCGGTTTCGACGGGTCGTTGTCCTCATGTATATCCTGATACAGATTTCCGTACGTCGTGTTCGCAAATTCCGGGTCGGACGGGTCGTTGAGACGGACGCCATGCTTCACGAGCGTGACCATGCTGACATCGTCAACGTCGCTGTAAGCATTATTGTCGTAGGTAAACGGCCAGTCCCTCGGCAATGCAGAGATATTCGCGTCTGTACGTTCATCTCTCGTAGTTCCGTACGACCAGAGAAGCCACGGATGATACGTTTCGACTTCATCGACATGTTCGGTTCGCTTGGTTCGACCCAAGCTAACAGCGGAACTTCCTACGTAGAAAGAACCAAGGCCAAACCCGTTAACATACACTGAATAACCATGACGGTTACCTATATCCACAAGACCGTTAGAGACGAACCAATCAATAAAACCGCCTTGGCATCCGGCTACGTCGGAATTAACGCCGAAGCCGATTGAGGAACCGACCTTGTCATAGACATAATCATGAATCTCGTCATGAGAATAAGTCTTTCTGAAATGCGGTCCGCAACAAGTACCGACGTTGTCCATCGTTTTTCCGTCATTGAGCAATTCCTCGGTCGCAGATTCGCTCATCTCGTCGTCGCCGACCGACGCGCCCACGGAAGCGATGGTACCGTTACAAATAGCATAAACGCCGTTCGGCAACCCACCGTCCTGATTCGACAGATACACATAAACGTTGCTGCTTGTCGTCTCGACGGAAACCTTAACGGCAAATTTAGACGAATCGATGTCGTCTGCGGCCAGCGAAGGCAAGTCGAAATCGTTCGTCGGCCCGTCGACAGTCGCAGTAAGCGTATCGCCGGACGCGGTCAAGTTGTCTCCAGTAAGGAGGCCGGTCGTCGTCAAAGGGTCATACGAACCGGCATACTTAACCAGCGTGGCAACGGAATCCGTACCGATACCCAACGCGGTAACGTCATCGAACATCCGGAGCGTAAGGACTTGATTGTCGAGGTCGTAGTCGAGCTTCTTGACCGGCAGATACAGAATGACCGAAGTATCGTCCGCGTCCACGTCCACGTGAGTCGTCGACTTGAAATACGTAATACCGGCGAGAAGATTTCCGTCACGCCCAATGCTGAACCCGACTTCCACCTTCCTCGGCATCTCGCAGCCGTCAGAACCGTCCGCGCAGCCACACGTGCCGTCATTGGCGACGCCGCTCTCGTTAGCCTCCGGGAACCCAAGCGCACCCAGCGTGACATTTCCGTTGGGGAAGAACTCCCTCTCTCGGTCCGGCCAAGTCACGTAGCTGTGTATCTTTTCGAATTCGGAGATATCTGACATACATAGGTTCCAGTAGCTATCCGCAGTTTATATACTTCTCGGGGCCAAAAAGGCCGGTCTGCGCGAACAGGCCGGCCTTAGATACAAAGGCATTATCTATATGTGTACTCGGGTTCTACGTCAGTTTGACGCGGGTCTTCCTTGAGCTGATTCGTGTACTTGCTCGTCGTGTGAATCGGCGAAAGGTCATAATTAGTGAACGGGTTCGCGAACAGCGGGAATCCGGCGGACTGCACGTCGTATGCCTCCTTAGACATCGGGTCGACGAACCCAAACGGAGACAGCAACACGTGGTCGGGGAATTGGTAGTAGTCGTAGGTCTTCCAGCGTTCCTCGGATGCCGAGTAAATGAAGGAAGCCTTGTAAACCACCGGACGGTCAGGTACGCCGACGTTCTCGTCATGCACGTAGAAATTGAGAAGACGCGCCATGCTGAATTTAGCGATAGGCGTAACCGTGGAAACGCTCATTCCGTTTAAACGGTAATCCTCCCAGTTCTTCACGTTGTACACGTAAACCTGAGATTTGTTGATAATCAAATCGTTGTATGCGCGTCCGTCGTATGCGTGGTTAGGCCATATGTTCAGAATAAACTCGAACGTCATGCCGTCGCACGGCTTCTTGATGACCGTCATGCCGTCTTCTTCAGCCTCGACCTCGCATGGCAACATGATGCACAGACCTTGGTCAAGGTCCGGACCGTCGTAGTTGATGATATTCCGACGCTTCACACTCGGGTCGGCGTGGTTGAACACCATAACTGCTGAATACTGCTGCAGAGAATACGCATCCTTGGTAAGATCCGTAACATACGCAGAACCCTCTATCCACTTGAAAACAGTACTCGGCCATTCAGCATAATTGGATGTATAGAAAATGTCAAGACCCGAATGGTCTTTTGACGGCTCGCCGTTCAGCTTCAAAGAACCAGAGACACGGATTTCAGTCTTTTCGTCAGAAACCAGCGACGTACTGGCGTTCTTGAGTACGAAACCGTTGATATCCGTCTCAAGAGTATACCTGACCGTACCGCTTCCCTTAACGTACGTAAATGTCGGCACAAGCATAACCGGCTTCCAATAGTCGGTATTGTACTTACGAATAGTGACATCAGGTGTACCGCCATATTCGCCGGTATCTTCCTCGTACGGGGCCAATGTCGTAGCCAATTCGTTCACGTATACGAAAAATTCACCACCGAAATACACGTAGTCGCCATACGAATATGTGGCCGGTTCTGTACCGCCAACTTTAAACACGGAACACAGTCTACGGTAACCGCTATCGGAATAGATTATCTTAACGTTTTGCGGCACGGCATTCTTTTCCTTGACATACACGGCGTCTCCGTATATCCAGAACACGTCTTCAATGGAAGACGGAACTATCCCAGTATTGCTGTAATCACTCAGATTCAGTACACACGCCTCGATATTCGCGCCGGGTACAGTCTGATCCGGACGGCGAGGCACAATCGTATCGCCAGCGTTCACGTCGCCGAGAACCTTGTACAGACCCACTGTACCATGTCCGCCGTCTTCGTAGGAATATCGGACATACGTATCGGCAGCCAAATCCGCACCGAATTCAGCCTTTGTCGAAAGGATGAAATAGTTGGCATATTCGGTTGCGGCAGCTTCAATCTCGTCGTACAAGGTAACGTCCTCGTACAAGTCCCACTGGCCAATTCCACCCATGTCCAGCGCGGTCACTCGCAGCACAACGGAATCGCCAAGACTCGCGGTCATGCGGTAACGGCTGTTGTAAGCGTACTTATCCGAACCGAGCGCCTTTTCCGAGAACGTGGAATTGGACGCCTTAGAATAGTAATACCTCGTATGGAACTGTATATCCCGAAAATACGGTTCCGAAGTCGTAGACAGACGAATCGTAACGTAATCGTCCTTGCTGTTATTCCACGTCACGAGCCCTTTCAAGATGGACTCGTAGTTGTACTGGGACTTGGCGATATCACCAGTCAAATGCTCAAGCGGGTTGATGTCCATTACATTTAAATCCATACATCACCTACACAGTTCCAGATTGTTTTGAATTATGGTAGTAGGCCAAGTGCTGCGGTCTTCCCATGGCAACTCAGTGTATGTCAACGGTGCCGTTTCGGTATGCGCAGTAACCTTAGAATATGCGACTTCGGCGTCACCTATCCACAGCTTGAACGTCTTGATATAAGTATTTGCGCTTTGTGTGCTAAACCAGATAGAGCATCCGTCCGGACCATGCGGTTGGATGATAATCTTTACACGTGAAGTATCAAACTGTTGGTCATGACGCGTATACAATATGTAAGCCTTGCCGTACACGATTGTCGAAAGGTGCTCACCCAAGGAGAAACTTACATAGCCTTGGCAGTTCTTTCCATCCTTATCACGAAGCGTGTACGTGAAGCTCGCGCCAGCGTAAGCGGAAACCAACGAATTAAAGTTGACGTCACACAGCTTCGCATACGTCGTCGTACCTTCGGCAGCCGTTCTGGTAATGCCAGAAGAGCCGACATATTGGGCAGCAGTCTTGTTCTCCAAATCCTTGACATCGGCAAGGTAAGCGAGTTCCTGACAGATGAATCCGCCAGCGTCGGCCGGCGACTCATGTATGTCGTCCGGGAATCTGACCGTCGTGACTTGCAGTTTCGGGTGAGGCAGATGGTGGTTATAGTGTTCCGAAATTCCACACGTTACATTACCCGGCAAGATCAACTGAGCCGTAGAGTATACGTTGCTATTGGTCTCAAGGTCGCGAGAGACGTAGTGCGTGTTGGAAATGACGTGGTATGCCTTCAGATAGTCGGTGTACATCGCGTCGCTACCGAAACGAACCGTAGCAAACGGCTTCGGAACATAGTAGTGACCAGGATACTTGAGGTAAGCGATATCTTGCTTTCTCTGCAGCGAACCCATCAGGAAGTCCATCAACCCTTGCGGCTCCGACGTATCAGCTGTCAACGCGCCGAGACAGTCACCCTTCAATGTCAACTTACCGTATTCGCCGTGGATGTACTTGGTCGTGTGAATCCCGATACCGTTTGAACCATGAATACCGATGTTGTCAAGAGCCCAAATAGTAACCGACTTGTCCTTGCCGCCACGGTTCACCTTCTGGCGGTAATAGGTCTTCCAGTCATTCTCGATGGTCATCGGTTCATAATCGTCGCCGAAGTCCCACGATCCGGAATGTACTCCAATTGCACCATCATGCGCCTTCAACTCGGCGAGGACAGTGTTGCTGTTCGGATGCATCTCGGTAGACATCGGGTGCATGACTACGCCGCTCTTGCCGATTCCGAGAGTCGTATGCTTGTGGGACACCCGGAGAACCGCACGTGTCGCATCCAAGAGCTGAGAATCCATCTCGTAAGCGTAAATACCTTGATACTTCTCGATGCCGTGCAGCTGGTAATCTTCATCGTACTTGCGGTTGTCCAAATAGGACGAATCGCCGTGAATGTAATGCGACGCGGTGGAATAGTCGGACACACCGAAGTGGACATAGTGGCTACTCGTCATGAGGTACGAGTAGCTCTTCGCTACCACGAAAGCGTTGTGGCGGTACGTGTCCACGTCAATGTAATGGCTTCCGTTACCGACCATGAATACGGGGCGCATCAGCTCGTAGTTGGATTCACCGACCACGGTCTGGTGACGACCGCCAGCAATCGTGTTGTAACCGAGCGCAGTCGACGCCGACGCGATCTGGTTCTCCATTCCGAGGAAATACCCGACTTCGTTACAAGTGGGCAAGCGATACGCAAGATAGCGAGCAACGGTACCACTGTAAATTTCACCCTTGATGCCGGGGAACCGGTTCACAGAATCGTCAAACGTAACAACCAATCCATAGCTGCGCATTTCAAGAGCAGTAATCTTTCGTTCTAGATACGAACCCATGTTATCGACAACCCCAGCGGTGAGGCCGCGAGGACGACTCAGCCGAACGATATCGCCGACCTTAAAATCGGCATACCCATACTCGCCGCCGTCATAGGCTGACGTGATGCGGTGCTTGCCGATATTGAAGCCGGAAATCTTCAGTTCGTTCGAAGTAATAAGAATCTGGTTAGGCGCGATGTTGCCATCGACATCAGCACCGTTTCCGGCGGTGCCGGAAATCTGCAGCGTATAGATACAGCCGTCGCCTTCGTCAATCTCGTTCTTGCACTTGGTGACCGTACTTGCGTTCGGTGAAGAGACGTAGCGGCGGAAACTGAAAGCATATCCGCCGACGTTTGTACGCTCGTTAGCAGCAAGTCCGCAGTCGCCAGTCACCGAATTGGAACGGCCACCCACGGCCGCGCCGAAATCGCTCACCACGGTGTTATACGTGCCGGCGAGTATTCCGCCGTCGTCCGCATACACAAAGTTGCCATAACCGCCGACGGCAGCCGAATCCTTTCCGCACACTTGGTTCATCCAACCGATGCTGGACGAATTGGGCGCATACGCGAACGAGTCGGTACCACCGGCAATGGAATTCAACGTTCCCAGCTTCTGGTAATTGTATTCACGAACCTCGGCAATGTCCGGGTTCTGGACACCGATAACCGTACGGTCAGCACCGATGGTCATCTTGTCGTCAACGTCAAAGAACCACTCGCGACCGCCACCGATGTGGGTCGTGTTGTCGCCGGTGTAGCCGAGCGTATCCATCGTATAATATGCGCGAGGGAACAAGTATGTCTCGAACTGGTCGAAATGTTTCGTAGACAAGTTCTCGTCATAAATCGGCGTACGGATGTTGATAGGGATAGGAGCACTGTTCGTAAACAGCTTCGGGTTGACTTGGTCGCGAACCTTCTGCAACCAGTATTCGTCATCGGCAACATCCGAATCCGCACTGTTCATCGTCATGATCTTCGCATGCTGCACAATCGCATAGGTCACCGGAGTATCGCTCACCATGCCCTTGCCGTCGGCATACTGGGCGTCAAGCTTCTCGCGAATGATATCGAACTGTTCCTTGTCGAAACGAGTATATTCCCACTCAGTATAGAAGGAACTCAGCAAGAAGATGTCCGTCCTCGTCATCACGAGCTTCACGCCGGCTCGTTCGACCGTCCAGCCGGTGCTAGACCCGGCCGCCATCACGGAGCGGATAAGTGCGTTGAGTACGCTTCGAGAATTGTATGTCAGCACGTCCAGCTGCTTCGTAAGCTCATGAAGATTCGTAGACATATCCATTGTTCCAATACGTTTGCTCGTAGTTTATATGATTCCGGGTGCTAGAAAAGCCAGTCCAGAGGACTGGCCGGCCGAATCAGTTGGAAAATTCGTACATCGGCGTACCGACGCCGCCCATCATCCCAGACGCGAACCCGCTAGCCGAGTATTCGCGATTGCGGTTGTAGTTCTCGACACGCTCCGGCATCATCGGCTGCATGTTCGAGTACTCGGCCTTCTTCATGGCCTCGTTGTACATCTCGATATGCCTATGGCGGTCGTATATTTCCGGATTAATCCACATGTGAGACGGCCTGATAACACGGTTGACCTTGAGCAACTGGTCAAGACACTTGGCCGCCATCTTGTAATTGCCGACCGCATACTGGTACTTTGCGCGGTAGTAATAACCCTCCGGACGCTGCGGAAGCTCCTCTATCATCTGCATCGAACGCGATCCCATCGTAATGAGATCGTTCTGACGCAACGAGATGTCGCACAGAGCTTCCATTGCCTTTGCGCGTTCCTCGTTCAGCATCGACGGGAATTCGTCCACGGTCACACTGTACCAATCCTTCGCCGTCTCGAAATCGTTGATGTCGCGAGCCGAATTTCCCAAATAGAAAGCAGACCGTTGCGTATGCTGGAGCTTCCAGTCCTTCAATAGCGTCTTGACGTTTCTCGACACGTCGCGATACTTCTTGAAATTGTCAATCATGAACCGCGTCGTGACGACTTGGCCGTCCGGAGCCGTGTTGAGCATGTACTCGTGAATTCTGCCTTCAAAATGGGCGAACTCACGCGGAGCAATCCTGACACGCGGGAACGCGAACGAGGCGTCCACCCTAGTGAGGAGCGTTATGCAAGCATGCGGAATCTTGTTCACTATCTTGTCGAACGCCTCGCGCACCTTCGGCGCGTTCACTACGATATCGTTGACGTCCACCCAGATGATGTACGGACAAGTGGCTACCTTGATAGCGTAGTTCTTCGCGCCGCCAAAATCGAATATGCCGTCTTCGTCATGGAACAGCCGACCGACGTTCTCCACTATAACGCGCTTGCCGGGATGGCGAGCCGTCCAGTCAGCTACAAGCTCGACCGTACCGTCGGTCGAACCGGTGTCGACTATGACATATTCGTTCACAAGCGGAAGAAGAGCGTCGAGACAACGCACGACGCTCGACTTTCCGTTGCGGACTACTAGACATCCGCTAAGCTCGGCCATGATTATTCCTTGCTCTGGGGTTCGTCACCGAGGTCAACCATCGGGGAAAGTGAATTAAACACTTCGCAATAGTTGATATTCAAGTTCGGATTATTGTTGAGTTCGGGCACGTCGTCGATGGACACCATCTGCAGATCGACAGTCACTTCCTCGGCGGTGTACTTGTCGCGCTCGACCGCAATCGCCTTTTCCGCAGCGATGACGTCCTTGTACTCCTCGGCGAGCTTGCGCTGACGGTTTTGAATGGCGTTGTACTTTTCAAGGTTAGACTTTGCCAAAGCCGTAAGCTGGTTGTCGCTGAATATGCCTTCCTCGTTGAAGATAGAATGGCGAAGTGCTTCATATTCGTTAAACTTCGGGTCTACCGGATAGGCTTCGTAGCAAAGCCTTTCTTCATTAGCCGTAATTTCCATGTTGTGCCTTACAGCCGCATAGAACTTGCTGGATACGTTGCCAGCGAAAATCAACCCAGCTCGCTGCAGAATCGGATCGAGGTTGATAAGCTGCGCACGTGTCACGGTCTTTGTCACGGTCGGATGGGCAAACTTGACCATCGGCTCAATGTTCATGAACACGTTCCACGAGTTCAATCCAGCATCTGGGTCAATTTTCGGAAGTTCATCGCCGGACACCGTACGGATATCGAGCTCGATATCCTCGTCAAAGAATTCTTGACGAGTCGCAGCCATCTGCCGTTCGGCGTCGATGGCGTCCTTGTACTCCTCCGCGAGCTTGCGCTGACTTTCCTGAATGGCGTTAAACTTCACTGCGTCCGTCATAGCGACTTCGTTTAGCTGGGCGTCATTCTTGATGCCTTCCTTGAGGTAAATCGCTTGCCGTTTCTGGTCATATTCAATGTACTTCTGGTCCATCGGATAGGCTTCGAAGCAAAGCTTTCGCTCTTCCTCGGCAATCTGGTGGTTACGCGTCACCGTATAGTAGAACTTTCCGGAAATGGGAGCCTTGAAAATACGGCTCACTTGACGCAAGATGTTGTTGAGAATAAGAACCTTTTCACGCTTAATCTTCATATTTGCCCTTGTATACTGTTCTTCGAGTTAAATTAGTTCATTTATGGCCGTTTCCACGAATCTGGGAGGAACTTCCAGCAATCTATGGCCGCCTTGCAGTCGCTGCAGCACATGTTTTTCCGCATTTTTGTCCATTCCAAGGCATAATGGTCTGGCCAGTCCGTATACTGTACCTTGGTATCCTTGCATGGCAACGGATGACCATGGGGGTCCATGTAGGCCATTTTCGCAAACCCGTGCCATTCCGACGGCAACAGATGGTTATTGTAACCGATAAGTCGGTAATCCCAGCCATTTTCCTCACAAATGGCGGCCTTCTGGTCGCTATCAAGCGTATCGACTATGAGAATCTTGTCGAAATACGTCGGTGGATCGTCCAACTTGTGGAACGCGGCCACTCGTATGACGTTTTTAACCGGGGAAATCGGCAACGACCCGTTCGTCTTGATCACGACACGGTACCGGTGGTCGAATAGCCACTTAACAAGCTCGTCGATTCCGTCATACAATGCCGGTTCGCCGCCGGTCAGCTCGACAATCCATTCGCCAGAAGGCACATTCTCCAGCATCCAAGGAATCAAACGTTCGTTCCGCAACGCGAACTCTGGAGTACCCGTATTTCGATATTGTGCCATAGGACAATGCCAGCAAGCGAAATTACACTTGCTGGTTAATGATATCTGGAACATTCCAAGCATTACGGAATAATATCTCCGTGAGAAATGTCTATATCATGATTAGATACAGTAACATACAGATGTCCAGCCGTCATGGAACTTCCACTGCTGTACCGAACACAGATATACCGATGTCCCAAAGTAGGAATCTGCGTAGTAAACATGTAACCACAAGCACGGACATCACAAAGCTGCGCGAAACAGTCACCATACGTACCCGAATCTCCGTCTGAAATCGTGAACTTCAACACCGGAGCTACATTCTGAGCAAGCATCTCTTGTATTTCGGCAATCGGGTCGACACCAGCGTACGAATCCCACTCAGTAACAGCTTCATCACCAAGCGACTTGAGGTGCTGATTGTCACTATCCATCAAGGACACAACGTTGCTGCCGAGCGGCTTTCCAAGGCCAACGTGCAAAGTACCGTCAAGTTCTTGCTTGTCCTGTACCATCAGAACCATGCCAGCATACGGCGAATCCACCATGAAGTGGTCGATGACATACTTCTTGTCTTCAAATATACTTTCGTTATGGACATTGTACAATTTCTTGCCACCGGGCTTGTACGAGCGATAACTCAACGTGACAGTCACGTCCACGTTAGTCGTCGCCGTCAAAGCGCATTCAAAAGTATTCGTAGCATGGTCCCAACTGTTAATAACAGCCGTCATGCTATTCGTAGCAGACACCGTAGGTGCGAACGTCTCGTCGATATCCTCGTCAAGAACAACCAAAGTCACGGTTGTAGAACCAGCCACCACAACGCCAGAAACCTGATGATTGGTATAGAGATGCGACTGCGTCCACGGCCCGTACGAGTTATTGCTACGCATGATTTCGCTATAATCGCTCAACATGCCAGTGGTAGTGTTAAACTCTTCAAGCGCGACGTTAGGTTCCTGATTAACGCCGAACGAGGACGGGCTATCGGACGTGAGCATCGTAGAAGTACCAACTTTCAACAGCATGAAGTTACAGTCGTTGGTACCGTAACCGCCCAACGCCAAACCGCCGGTGTACATCATCGGAGCCTGTACTGGCTGCATCAACGTGTTATACTCAAACGTGAACCCTTCCGAATTCGTCATATCGGCAAGCTCACGCCATTTTTCGGACGCGCCATACCAGTGGCCATGTCCATACACCGACGGGTTGTCCCCACGGAATACAAACGCATCCTTATATACGAACGGGTGGTGATCATGCTCGATAGCAACCTTCAAACCCAATCCAGCAGATATCAAATGTCCGGTCGTGCTTGCCGATTCCGACCAATTAATCGTATGAGTATCGGCGTCATACGTACCAGCCTCAATGGAAGCGTCTCCATGATAATCATTCGGGCACAGCGGGTCATCAACGTCGGTCACGTAATGACGGGTACGAGCGGAGCCAATCCACCAAACGTTATCCATCGTCATCAACGGGCTGGATGTCGCATTACGATTATATGCAGTCTGGTCACCCATGAAGTTCATGAACGAATTCTTGAACACGAGCTTCCTAGTACCAGAATAGTCACCCAGCAAAATGCTATCTGAGCTTCCGTTTCCAGCGTCCATATAGTCACCGAGCATGAGCATATTCTTCAAATGTCCACTCGTATTATAAAGTCCAGCATGAAGATACGGGTCGACGCCAAAGGTACCCGGTTCGCCGTTACCCACGGTAATACCAGTGTTCCACACATAACTAGAACCTTGCGTACGGTTATATGTAACATACAATGTCACACCCTTTACGTCATGCGTCTTCACAATCGTACTGCCTTGGCCGTCCTGATACCGCATCGTACCGGTACCAATAATCACCAAGTCACCCTTTTCACACGTATATATCTCGTCGTCGATAGGATAGGCAACGCCACTACCGTAACGTTCGTTAAACTCGTCCAGAGTCAGCACCAGTTTCGGCGTATGGAAGAAACCTGTAGCTTGGTTCTGATGGTCACCAATCATGATGCTATTCTTGGAGTTCGTCGGGAGACGGTCGTAGTGGCCAGCCGACAACATGTTGTACACGTTACGACCAACCGCATTATGCGTACCGATGCTTAACACTGACTGCACGCCACCCATAGATGACGGGAATACGCTCAAGTCGTATGATTCAGCTCCTTCAGCATTAGTCCAATCCATGCCATACGCGTCCATATCACTGAACACGTCATACACACCTAGCTTTTGGGTACTACCGCCGTCCGTCGCGCCAATTACGATGGACTGTGTCGTTGTCGTGTAAACCACATTACGACCCAACAAAAGCGAATGAGCAAGAGAGCCATGAGTCGTTAAATGAGTGACCGAATCCAAAACAGGTTGCAACAATTCATTAGTCTCTTCATAGGGCAACAAATCATTACGGCCAACACCAACGGAAGCTGCCACGTTACCCATCGCCCATACACCCGGTTCAGCACCGACCCAGATGCTTCCGGTCATGTACGATACCTCACCGTTCGGAATGTTGATAATGCTATTGATTGCATGCTTCACAGCAAGATGACGGTCATTGTATGTATAAAGTTCGTTTTTACCTTCGCCACCCATCAGCAGCACAGAACGAGAAGTTTCGCCTATGATACCATAGTTGGTCAAGTTCAGATTGTACTTACCGGCGTCCAAGCTATCCTTACCAAGAACAACGGTATTTTCGCCAGCCGTGTATCCATTAACGACAACCTTGTCAAGCTCATCCAACAGAGACTGGCTTGCATTGTCGGGAACAACTTTACCACCGGTCAAATAAACGGTATAATTCGCATGTTCCGGCATCGTGTAGATACCTCGCACGGCACCGTGGTTCGTATTCAAACTGTCTACGATATTCCGTAAACCTGGACGCACATACTTGAACTGTCCACCGTCGTCGCCGATTCCGCAAGCGGCTTGACTGGAACCTAGACCCTCCACCATGTTGCGAAGGTAGCTCATCTCGACGCCGAGCGTGGTAACCGCCTCCGACGTGCTCGCATTGGCGAGCAGCTGGTTCTTGTACCAAGTGATGGCGTCATTCTCGTAAAGATTGTAGAATATAACCGGGTTGTTGACAAGAGCGGTGTCTTCTTGGAACACGACGCTGAAATCAATCTCGAACTTGGCGAGACCGTCCTCGCGCATCTCAATAGTGTCGGTGTCGATAACCGCAAACAGAACCGGGTCGGCGTCGCCGTTAATCTCGATCTGAACCTTGTTACCGCCACACTTCTCGTTGTCTTCAGAAACGACGTTAAACGCATGCAAAGTGACCGGCACTGCATACAGACCGATACGGTTGAACTTAAAACCAATCGGCGGGGCAACCGTGTCGTTACCGGACATGTTGACACGCTGCGCCGACTTCTTCATGTAGTCGGCAATGTTGATGCAAATCTTGTACTTGACCGTACCCACCTTGGAGTTCGCCAAGCTAGTGCTGCTGTTACCAGCTTCCAAATTCTGAATAAGTCCGCCATCGCGGATGATGGTCGCAACGTCATAATGGTTAATCGGGAAATACTTCGTGGCCTTCGCCATGTTACGACAAGCCGGTTCGTGCGCAACGGCGTAACCTTCGCTAGAAGACGGCGCGTGGAAGCGGTTGAAAGTAGAAATAGACCGCTTATCCTCATCTTCATCAGCATAATTGCCATCACGTGTGTCACTAGACGCTTCCCAACCGGGAGTTCCAGTCTTTTCAACATAGTTACGCATATCCGGCGACACTACATAATCGGTAAATTTTTGACTATCAGGCTCATAGAACAGCGGAGCCGGAATCGGAAGTCCGCCAGTCTCAACCTTGTTTTCATCAGTAACCTTGTTTTCGGGATTTTCCAAATCTAGAGTTCCGCCGACACCACAATACGTCAAGAAATGAGAATACTTGGACGGGTCAGAAGCGTCTTGCGCATAGGTGACGAGAGTGTTGATGGTATTTCCGTCCGTATCCTTTCCGAGAGCATAACGGAAAGTCGATTCAATGTTTTCAGCATAGAGGCACTGCTTATACAGGTTACCGGCATCCACATCACCCTCGTCGAATCCGGCGACCGTATCAGCCATAGAGCCTTGGAAGATGTTGTAGATTTCGTCACCAGAACCGTTGGCCGGAACCAGCGAATCGATATTCTTCGCCAGCTCGCCGCGAGATTCCTCGGGGATATAAGCCAAGCCGTAATAGCCGATCCAGTACTGTGAGGGATCCCCTTCGGCAAGGGAATTGTTCAAGATATTGAGACCGCCAAGGGTGATAACGCTTCTGTTCATATTACCGAATACCTAATTTCTCTCAAGAAACTAGTTTATATACTCCGGTAGCAGAATGGACGGCCTAGAAGCTGCAATCCTCTTCTAGGCAAACGTTCTCGTCATAGGTAGCGACACGCTCGCCGCTGTCCAAAAATATCGGATTCACGCCATATCTCGCGCCCATGTCATGCGCCACTACGCTGATTCCAGCATTGTCGTACGCCTTCATGACGACACGGATGCCGTCGAACACGACGTTAATCGGCTTACAGCAACGTATCTGTTCACGAACGCGCTCGATATCCTCCGATGTCACCGATACGGAAGGGAACGTAGGCTCGTCCAGAACGTCAAGTACGACGTGCGGTGTAGGAACCCACTGTCCGGCCCTGCCCAAAGTCGATTCCTTCTGAACACGCGCATCTATATCCGTCTGTCGCACTAGCTCCCCATACGGGTCGGCCGTGTTCGTCCACATCGTGATAAGCTCTCCGACCAGTCCGAACGTGGCCATGAGCATATTGATGCCGGCCTTCGTTCCATTAAGAGCGTAGTACTGCGGCAAGTGAGAAATCGTCTCGCGCAAAGCGTTCTCGCGCTCGGCATTCGTATTGTACACGCCGCTCTCGCTAACATCGTCGGCGACTGCGGTTATGTCGTAACCCATAAAACGAGCGAGATATCCTATAAGGTCATAGTCGATCACGCTGGCGTCCTTCAAATACGCAAGACGCTCTATCCGCTCGGCCAATGAGTAATCCATGTCAGGCACACCCTTGAAAGACGAATCCATGTCGTCACGCGGGGCGACCGTACCGTAGTCGTACTTGGACGAATACTGGAGCTGCACGTCTTGCGTAGTGTCAAGGTTTTCAAGGTAAGGCTGGTCGAAATGGTAGTTTCTCGTCATGCCGAAAGCCTGTAGGTATGCGGAACCGCTCTCGGCCTCGGTATACACCACGTTGTCTCCGAACACCCGGTATTTCAACTCGGATTCTTCCTCCACCGGGTTCGTCTCGTCGAACTTCGGATTCGGCATCATGTCAACGTCGATACGGACAATCTTGAACGTGCGCTTCTTGCGCATAGGAATCCACGCGCTATCCTTGGACACGCGCCACGCGATGTTTTCGTCTTCGCAAATCTGGTCGGTAGCGATAACTATTTCACCGTCAATGAAACGATGGCCGCGCCAAGTGTACTCTCCGTTAAGACGTCCCACGTTGTTTCGTACTATACATCCGCGATAAATCGTCCCGTATTTCACGACATTCGGTCCGTTATCGGGGTCTCGTTCAATATTCAAGTCCAATACAACGGTCTCGTCGCTTGGAACATCGACCACGACCGCCTCGATGAAGTTGTCCAGAGACCCTCCGTCGTAATTGTACGCGCCGTCACCGCTCTGGTCTACGATTACACGGTCGCCCACTGAAAATCCGTGCTTGTACTTTGTGCGTACGATAGAGCCGTTAACCTCGAGAATCGAATTCGTCGTGGCGTATGTAGCGAAATTGCTCACCTTGTTCCAGTCATAGGCATACACGGTGTACTTGTGCCACATCCCGACATAAAGCGTCATTTCGCGGCCAACCAGAGACAGACCGTCCTCCATGCCGTCGTCGCCGTCTATCTTGATGTTGAAAATGCCGCCGCCGTTGACCACACTCGTGACCATGTGCCAGCCGTTGTACGCGCTATGATTGGCGAACCGGATAAAGACACGCGTACCCTTCCGCAAGTCGGACGAAGGAATCCTACCGGCAAGGTTTACCTGAGCCGTATTCTTGTCTATGAAGCGAATCCGGTGTACCTTGTACCCTTCGCTCATAGCGAATGCTGGATTCGTCAGCGAAACGTCGAACAAATTCTGCTGAGAGTACAAAGTGAACGGCGTCAGTACCGCGTTCCGGTCAACCTTCTTCCAGTTACTTGCGCTAACTACATAGAACTCGTCATTCGCGGACGACAACACCTCGACGACATCCCCCTCCTTCAACGGTTCGCCAGTATTTCCGTTGACCGGACGGTTATATACGGCCAACGCTTTGACACCATCCTTGTCAACCTCTCCGGTGTATGCAAGACCCTCTACGGTAGAATCGCTTTCATATTCGATAACGTCAGGCGACACCACCCTTATAGTTGCATCAGTAACATTGAAAATCTCGGACAATTCCGGGGTCGACACGGTAACATCCGATACCGTTATCTTCATGCCGCTGGCAAGGCCATGACCAGCCGACGTCAATGTGACAACCCACCGGCCGTCAGAGTTCTTTATCGCAGTCAAATTCTTGTCAATGTCGATCACATACACGGGCGACACACCCTTCTTGAGAACGACACCGGTTTCCGACTCATCTATGACTGTGACCGCACGGTCAGCCATATCCACGTCCACGACGTTATACGGATTTCCCGCATAAAATTCGACAAAGCCGGCACGTTCCATGTCACCGATACCGATATCGTTACCGTAGTACAGATATTCGCGCTCCTTCCATCCATAACGAAGACGCATGTCGTTCGTCTTCTTGATATACAGCGGCACCCTCACGGTCGACATATCGTCAGCGGCATAGTCAATCTGTTCTCCATAGTCAAGCGTAGACACGGCACCGGCGTACGGCATGAACGCATTGTAAATTTTCTTGTAGCCGACTGAATAATGCTTGATGTTATCAAGAACCAAATCATACTGTTCCACCGTCTCGTCACCCTTGGTGACGATGGACTTCTTGACACGATATACGTTCTGGTCGTCTGGGTTATAGACATAAGTGCCGTCGTCATAACCGCCAGTAGTCAACGTCACTGGATAATACCACTTTACGTCAGCAACCATCTTCAATAGGCTGAACTGCGAACGGTCGCCATCCTTCAATCGAGCGGCCATATAAGAAGCCGTGAAAATCGGACCGGTATAACGGCGAGCCGTAGCTACAATATTTTCACCTTGGCGATGCACATTATCGATAGAACTAATCCGAGTATTGTTACTCTCAACCACACGGCTCAACTGCGTATAATCAACTATTTCAATACCTAGTCCGGTAGTCGAGTCATAGGACGGATGGAAAACGTGAATGATATATTTTCCATTCCCATCAAGTTCGACCGCAGTTACAGTAAACATGCGATACTCCGAGTTTTCGGTGTCGCCATTAACGACGCACTGCGCCAAGATAACATCGCCAACATTCCAACCGTCGTCGCTCTGCACGACGTAGGCATGTTCGCCGGTTTCGTCATTCGACGCGAACTGCGATAGCACGACACCCACAGAAGGATGCGTAATCACTATTTCGTCAAGAGTAGCCGGGTCAAACGACGGCAAGAAACGCGAATCGGTCTCCGTGTAATATTTACCCTTGGCATTGTCATAACGAGACTCGGTTACAGTGGCGACACCTCCCCACAATTCTGGGCACATTACCGTCAGCCCCACCGGAATCGGATATGTCGTGTAGAATGAACGAAGACCCAACTGCTGCCATTCAGACGAACGTACACGAGCGGCTATGTAATTTTGATAAACATAAGCCTCGTTCATTGTGACGTTGTCAGACAGATCAACCGACATCCCGTCGGGAAACGTGTACTCTTCTTCCCAACGGATCAACGGACGCTTGTTATTGATATCAAGCGTGTAGTAACTCTGGGCGAGCGGAATGGACACGAGGGTAAGCGATTTCTTGTCAGAAATCATCCCAATAATGTCATAAATGTCATACTTCAGCGATACAGGGAACACGGTCGTGTACAGTTCGCCGTCGTCCTTGCGAGACTTGCTGGTAATGTCGCTATTCATCTTGAGCAGCGCAACCTGTTCATTGCCGTGCATCAAGTACATCAAGGCGTCGCTATAGATTCCCGGCGTACCTGTAGCCGTATAAATCTTCAACATCCCGGTCGAATCAACGTCTATACGGCTAACCCGGTAACGGTCAATCTCCGGACTCAAGGCAGTGTCCGTCATCGGAATGTAATTGCTTGACGATACAGTCGTCAGCTTGGAACTGCTCGTATCACGTAGGTAGAAAATTCCAGACGGAAACTCGCCAACCCAGTTGAACGAGTTCCCTTCGGCGAACTTAATAAATGCGTTATAATTTCCTTGAGCAGTCGCAGACTGGTTATAATAATCCACCAAGACTTGGTCATCCTTGTTATCAACACCATCCACGTCCACGAAAACAGAATCAAGCGCGTTGACACGCTTTACATCTGTAATCTTCACGGTAAAGAAGATTTCATAATAGTTGATGGCACGGTCGTTAGAACTGCCGCCATAGCGACGCAACACATGACCGACATCCGACACCTTGAACTCGATGGAAGTCTGTGGATTGTTGTCCGAACCGGTAAACGGGTCTTGCGAATTTCCGGCCGGTTCCTTGACCAGCGTATCATCGGCAGCCGAGTAATAATACGCAATCGTCCGAATCGGGTCTGCATTCCGGTAACGGATATACACTACCGAGCCATCCTTTAAACGATCATCGACCAAGTGACGACCAGACGCCGACGTAATGACGTCCTGAATCTCGGGGAGGTCTATCTCGGCCTCCCTAGCGTATTCGGCACCCTCATTGCCGATAATGACATTGGATTTCACGTTGTTGCGCGGAACAGACAAGTACCGAACCGCATCACCGCGTTCGGCGGCAAGCCGCAACATGTCGCTAAGACGTTCCATGCTAGTACGAACCGCGCCTTGGTCGGACGACGTACATACACGGACGAACTCGAACTCCTCTGTCGTCTCGATATTGCGGTAGGCGTTGTTGATGTAGTCAGACATGACTTGCATCAGAGTCACCACATCGGGCTCCGTCTTCAAGAATTCAGGCAAATAGCCCACGAAGTCGTTGAAGCGGAACTGGCCATTCTTGTTATAGACTATCGGATTCATGTACTACTCCGTGAGCAAAACGCTTTCCACAGACACGGCAAGCTCAATCTGGTCGGTCGGGATGGTAATCTGGACAATCTCGTTATCGTTGGAATAATTCGTGATGTTTCCAGCATCATCGATCAAGTTCTTCGCGACATAATACTTCAAAACGTTACGGACAAGCTTGATATATTCGAGAGCATACTCGATATAGTCGTGAAGCGAATTACCCTCGACCTCGGACATGTCGACAATCTTGTCGGTATTCTTGAACGAAAGCGAATCGTAACCCTTGTCCCATCCCTTCACGGCTTGGATAACATGGTACAATACGTCAGCTTCGTTGCTGTGGCCGGCCATTTGTTCGACCAGCAGCCGGTCACGAATGGTCGCATATACCGCCATCATCGCTTGTTCCCAGATATACGCGACAAACTTGTCGATATCAAGGTCAGTCAACTTGTTCGTAGCAGCGTCCATCAACTTCGGACGCACCGTAAAGTTGTAGTAATCGGCGATACGCGACTGAAGCGCGGCCAACGACTTCACGGCAAATGTTTCTTGGTAAGTCTTCTTCGTAAAATCACCGACCGCAGTATAGCCAAGAGTAAACTCAAAGCCGTCAATGTCAATATTGCCCGGAACGATATACTCGTAGGTCATCTGTCCAAGCCACCGAAGGTCATTGATATCCAACTCGGAATAACGATCGTTTACTGGATGGAATGTCACGTCCACGCCAGCCACTTCGGTCAGCGTATGGACAATCGACTCAATACGAGAACGGTAAATCGGAGCCGCAAAATCAGTATTTTCAAGCAAATACTTGTAAACAGCATTTTTGATGCGCTCCTTCACGTCGGTAAAGTTATTACCACGGAAAAGCGTAACCTTCATGTGCGCTTCCATGTCATGCACCGAAGGATATACATAGTTGTGATATCCGCCGCCAACCGTAATCATGCCGCGCTGATTCAAGGCGACCATACAGTTGTACAGTTCGGAACCGTCCTCAACAAAATCAAGAGGCGACAGCAAAGCGGAATACACTTGGTAGTCCAACGGATAGGTCGGCTGGACACTCTGCATGATCTGTTGCTGCACCGATTCGGAAAGAGCCGCACCATTTTCAAGCCGGATAGCCTTCAAAGCTTCTCCCAGACGCTTGTAAATCGCGACATGGCCTTCGTCCAGACCGTTGCGCTCCAGTTCGCGGTAGTCATACTGCCACGTGTACATGAGGCCATTAACCTTGTAGCCTTCGAGGAAATACTCGTCAGCCGTGGTCGGGTAGAACGTGTTGTCCTTCTGGCGATACAAGCTCTTCAACGCGCTGAACCGAACCTGATTCATGTACTTGACGTCTATTCCGCCGTCGAGTAGCTTGGTATTGAGGATGTCCTCGCCGTACGCGGTAGCGTACTTGACATCGGAATACCGGCGGAGGAAAATCTTGTAGCTCGTACGGTTCACGAGACGGTCGAGCGTGTTGAACAAGTACGGCGCGTTCGCCTTGATAGACTCGATGCTTTCGATGTCCAGACCGTTACGGATATCCGTAGTTATAGCAATGTTGAGGTCGTTTACAGTGATATCGCTTTCCGTGCCATCGTCCTGACAGATAACGATGCGGCTGCTGTTCGTCGACAGTGTCGTACCGGCAACATTGAGTAAGTTGCCGTCCTCGCCAGTCGTAGAAAAATACGTCACGTTGATAACGCCGTAAGGAATCGCCGACTTCAAGCCGTCACCGAAACGCAACTGCACATTACCATCGTTAGCCGTGGAGAGTTCCACCGTATAGTTGTCGGTGTAGTTGTCCTGAGAGGAAACAAACTGTTCAATATCGTTCAATACCGATTCCTTTGCCGGGTCAATCAACCCGCGACGCGAAATACGCCAGTACAGCTTGTCATCTACAACCACGCTCGGGTCGATGTTGTCCATTAGCGTAGCGTCAGAAACTACACGAGTAAACGCAGCGGCACGGTGAGCGACATTTCCGTCGTCGTCAAAGTTCGGGTCGTTGTCGCCGAAATAATCGCTGAAAGCAAGGTCGTGAATGATAAAGGTCTGGTTCTGGTTTCCGGTAGAGATAAGCGATTCAGTCTTGAAACGTCCTTCGGCAAGCACCGCCTTTCCGGAGACCAGCCTCATAAGACCAGTCTGCTCCGTGTCGGCATTTCGGTCGTAACGGAATTCCATGTTGTCCATCGCGGTCAGCGTCGTGCTTCCCATCGTGAACTCCGTACCCATCGGAATCCGTACGCGGATGGTGTTGAACTTTCCAGTCTTCGTCGTCTGTATACCGATACCAGCCTTAGCCGGGACTGGACGACGGATGCTGTAACCCAGCATACGCGCATTGGCATAGATAGCCGGAAGCGACGTTGCCGATTCGAGAAAACCGTTCTTGAAGGATGACTCCGCGTAATACGCCATCAAGTCAGACGTACCGGCGAACAGGTCGGTCATCAGACGGCCATAGGAGCTTTCCGAATAGTCAGCCAAGTTTCCACCCTTGGCCTTCATGATCGTGGCCAAGTGTTCACGAACCGATTCGAATGAGATTTTCGTGTACTTGCGTGAAATCGATGTGCTCGCCATTTTAAAACCTTCTATCAGTCATCTCGCAGTTTATATAGTTCTGGGGGGGTGCCAACCGTATAAACTAGGTTAGAGGTTTGGAAAATGCCAGAATTCGTACTACATCTTTCGGGAAACTGCAGAGCGACGAACGTCGTCGTGCCCAATTTCAGTGTTCTGGCGTCCGTTTCGCCCCACATGTGGAACGACCGTACGGGAGGCTACGTTGAACGCTCCGAAAAGATGCAGATCAACAACCCAGACTTCCAGCACGACACCCGCCTTGGACTGGTTTTCTATAACAGACGGCACAACGCGTTCCGTGACCAAGAACGCTACAACGTGATGAGCCGCGCCTTCGTAAACAGACAAGGCACCCTATACAAGTATTACACGACTTCGATGAACGTGAACAACACTCCGCTGTTCCACGAGGACTCGAACCGAGAAGTCGAACGCGTCTTCGACCTCCCGGTACTGATGGGATTCAACCCGCAGAACGAACTCTATTCGCGCTTCGGAATACAGTACACTACAAAGCAAGAAATCTACGTCCACATGGGACTGTTCCTCGAACTGAACTACCGCAGCTTGCGCGAGCTCGGCGTGAAGCCGGCTTGCGACGCCAACGAGCACAACCCGATATGGTACCAGCGCGGCTACGAGGACTTCCGGTACTACGGATATACAGCCGCCCAGATATTCCCGAAGGCCGGCGACTTGCTGAAGCTCGAATTCAACAATATCCTCTACCAAGTGGACAGCGTCGTGGACGAAATTCCCGAATTCGAATACAAGTGGCGCAAGTACTGGTGGAAACTCTATCTGGACACCGCTATGGACAATGGAAAAACAGTCAGCGAAGAAGTTCTCAACGCGCCCGACCAAGAAAGCTTCATCAACAAGCTGTTCGGCAGAAACGTCATGGGTTCATCCGCTGACGGAACCGACCCGAACAGCAACACAACGCAAGGCAATAACATGCTCGCCGTCAACGACACGATCGACGAACTCAAGAAGGACGTCCTTTTCCGTCCGTCCGAAGTGGACAAGTGCGTCAAGGACATCACGAACGACCCGGCCTACTACGCTTGCGGCTCGCTTCTAGGCCAGTGGTAATCTGAATAGATAGTTCGGCTTATTGAGCGACAAGAAAAGCGTTCCTTTCGCCGGACTGACACGTATGCCTTTTTCGCGGCACATCAGCATCAATATATAGAAAAAGTCGATATCGGGTATCTTAGACTTTTGTTCGGCGCAAAACCGGTCTACATTGGCAATCCACCAGTTATGGTTGACGACCATTCTCTCGCGTGTCCAAGCCGCCGTCCACGGACGAGGCGTTCTATCAAACTTGTCGAAAAACGAATCGTGGTCTTCCGGCGCGATGTCCGGCAAAAAAGTCTGTTCGAAAACGACCGTATGCAGAAACTCGCGAACCATCTTGATGCGTTCTTGCGTATATTTGATGCACTCCTCCTCGGTAGGCTTCTTTTCGCCTTTCTTCGGTGGAGGCATGTAGAAATAATCCGATACCATGTCCAAAATATAAGAAAAGGAACCGCTGTTGCCAACGGTTCCAATCTGTTTCAAGGGGAAATTAGTCTTCTTTGTCGATGTAGCTGTTACCAGACATCTTGTTACGCTTGTTGACACGGTCAATCGCCGCACGGAGCTTTTCAGGCGTACAGACGGCCACATCCTCATCGGAACTTTCCTTCAATTCGCCAGACAATTCCGCCGGAGTTTCCTCGATATCCTCGGTACCGCTGTAAATCACAATATCGGTGAAGATGTTCGTGATGTCGGCAGCCGTAATACCAGACTCGATGGCATACTGGATAACCTCGTCAAACTTCTGGTCGTTGAAATCAGTCGGGTGTTCCTTGTTCACGCGCTCGTCGTTGTACTTGAACAGATAGCGCATCGTGTTTGCACTCGGCATACCGATCTCGAACATCTCGTCGATACGGCCACTTCGGCGCATGATTCTCTGGTTCACCTTCTTCGGGTCGTTGATGGTCGCGAAGAAGATGTAGGAGACCTGATCATTCTTCGCGGCTTGGTTCAGCTTGTCGAAGAAGTTGAGGTACGAAATCACGTTCTCGTTCTTGTCGGTTAAGGAATAGGAATCCATGTCGTCGAGGATGATGATGCACCTCTTGATGGCCTTGATGTAGCGGAGCATAGCGTCGGTCTGGTCGCTGTCGGTGATGACGTCCGCAGTGATCTTGAACGTACAAATGTCCGGATAGGCATTGGAAATCTGCTGTGCGCCGATGGTCTTGCCGGTACCCGGCTGCCCAACGAGCGCGTAGCTTCGTGACAGTCCCTTGTCAAAGGCAATCTTGATAGCCTTGATAATCTTCGGAATCGTGTCACTGACCGACTCAGGCGGAATCGCCATCGGACGGAGCATTTCCTTCAAGTCGCCATCGTCGTCAAAGGTGTAGAGATACGTCGTCGGGTCGATGCTCATGGCGAACATCATCTCGATATAGAGTTCAATGTTGCGGCGGAGCAAGCTTGTCTCGGCCTTGGTCATGACAGTAGAACGCTTCTTCGGAACCCAGAACATCTTGAGCTGGGTGGCCGGGATGTAGATGGTACCCGTACCGTCCGTGCTTTCCGACGAACGAACCGTCTGAATCGCATAAAACACGGTATCGTCGAACAAGAACTTGAATACGGCGTTATATGCACAGCTCTTCTGTTCAGTCTCGGCGTCAATGTGCTTATACTGTTCGCAATTTTCGTCAAACGTGTAACGGAGCTGAACGTCTCGGTCGTCATTGTCACCGTTGTTATTGTCAACCGTCGCGACACGCTTGCACTCAATAATATTGGTGCGCAACGGCGTAATCGTGTGCTCGGTCTGGTCAATGGCGGAGAACCACTTCATCGGTTCCTTACCATTCATAATCTTGACGAACGCAAGGTTGGACGCCGGAGTAATCGTGATAGAATTGTTGATTTCATTGTCGTGGTTCTTGCTGATTTCGCGGAAATCGTCAAGACTGATGTCCATGAAGCTCGGTTCGGCGGTAGACACCATCACGTAGAGCTGGTCGACTACATTCCACTTGAAGTTGATACGGTTGCACACCGTGTCACCGATGGCATACAAGGCCATGCAGTTCTGCAAGAAACCGGCCAGCTTGGATACGGACTTCGCACCGCTGTGCTTGGCAATCAAGTTCGTCATAGAACACGCCAGCAATGCAACCTTGGTGATGTTCGTATTTCTGTACGCCTTGAAAACTTCCTTGAGCGCGTCAATCTTGCCCTTACCAATGACACTACTGGGAATGTCGATCTGGGGCAGCGCTTCAATCATCGCCTCGATTGTCTTGGTAAGTTCCTTGAACGTGTCTATGGAGTCACGGTCATCGGACTTTCCGCCAATCATGTTGTTCAACCAATCCGGCGCAGAAAGGCCAAAGTTATTTACCATAGAAGATAACACCTTGTTTTGCATATTTTCTTTTCCCTTTGAAATCTAATAACGCATATTCTGGTTTCGCGTAAACATCTCGGTACACCTTAACCAAATTACTCGCTTGCGCTTGTTCTCGGCGGAACCGCCCAGAAGACCAATACTTGTTCATTTTAAGAGCAAGTTCTTCCATTCGATCATAATGGAAATACTCTCTCCGCATGCCGCTGCCGAACAACTTATCGTAGACGTGGTACCCCACAATCCACAATACATGCGCCGCGCAAATGGCATACACAAGTTCTTTCACGCCAACGACCCATATTAAAGACTAGACAACTTTCCAGAAGAGCAAGAACTTTTACTTTCGCCCCATGTCCATGACGATTTGGCGTCAAAACAGTGCTTGTCGGTACCAAAGGTCTTCTTCATCGTGTTGACCAGCTTCAACAGCATGTGGATAACGATACCCACATACATCAAATACTGCGCCTTATCGAGCACCTTGAACAGCGTACTCGTCTTAACAACTTTTTTTTCAACGACGCCAATGAATATTTTCAACATAAAAAATCTCCGTCTGGGTTAGACGGAGAGAATAATAGCTGAGAAAAATTTGAATCTCAAGAAAACTAGGCTGAATTAATGTAAAATCTTTTTAACATTAACTCAAGTCAGTCATCATGAACGGCTGCGCGGACTGACCCTTCAGTTCTTCCATCAGGCGTTTCCACTCTTCGAGACCGTCCATATAGATTTGCTGGCCGTTAACCTTGCCGCCACCCGGCAGAGGCATATCGTCCTTCTTCAAGATTCGTCCGAGCTGAATCTCGGCACGGGCAAGAGCCATATCCTGAAACAGAGGGTTAGCGAAAACCTCGTACTTCTTCGCCTTGACATACACCGTGGCAATCGCCACTCTGTCAGACTTCGGCGTAGGATATACGCGGAGGATATGCTGTTGCGGATGAAGCTTGATATTGTACTGCGTACCCACGAGCTTCTTGACATCTTGCAGATAGCGCAACGCGCCAGAATAAGTAATCAAGTCAAACTGTCCGAGACCGCCGAGACCGGCACCACCGACTCCCATGAGGGATTCGCCGGGACCAACGTCCCAAGCCATCATTGGCGAAAAAGTGTTACCGTAAGACGGCGACACGTCGACCACTTCCATGATCTCATCGGGTACACGGTACTGGATAACCCCCGCCTTCAAACGGAGAACCATCGCATCCATGTAAGAGGCTTCGTCTTGGTTGATACGGTAGAACCAGCGGAGCGTGTCATTCACGGCCATGTGCAGATGTCCGAGGCCGTTACGTTCCTCGACCACCATCTCAATCTCGGTGCACGGATAGCCGAGCATCGCCTTGATCTTCTCAACCATGTCGTCGGTCGTGATAATTTCCATCGTCTACCTCGTTAAGCAGCAAACTGCTGGTACTTGTAGATAATCGTTGTCATGGCCTCGTCGAAATCGGCAAAGATATTCTTGACGCCTTCCGGGAAGTTCTCGTTCTTCTTCACGGCGTCGTTCATGTGCTTGTCGATGTACTTGAGCAACTCAAGGACGGCCTTGTCGTCGAGGTCTATGGACTTGGACGCAGCCGGGAACTCCTTGTCGCACGGCTTGTTCGTCAGGGCCATATACGTCTCAGCAAGCTTGTCCCCGGCATCCCGGCACAGGTCGTAAGCCTCGTTGAGCAGCGTATGCTTCATCATCTTGTCCACGTTCCAGTGAATCTGGTTGAGCGCATTGGCCTCAACTAGAAGCCACACAGCCATCTCCTTCAAGGTTTCATACTTGTTGCCCACACCGTCCTCAGCCTCAAGGCAGGGCGCGTATGCGGCCAACACGGCATCGCTCTTCGTCTTGCATATCTGCTGCACGGCTTCGCAGAAAAGCTTGTAATTAGCCATTTTTCAATACCAATTCGTTTACTACGCAGTTTATACGTTGCATATGGGCACTCTAATTGCTATATTCTTGTAAAATCTAAACCGAGGTTTACTATGGAACAGTCAACATCCCAGACCGTAGAGCAATCCACCGAAGAACAGGAACAGCTCAAGAAAAGCAAAGTGCAAGAATTCATCAAACGGCTCGAAAAGCAAGAACAAGACCCGAAATACCGTCACATGATGGACAATTTCCGCCGAGCGCAAAAAGACTTCAATGATTTCATGAAACTCTCGAAGGAACAGCGTTCCAAAATCCTTTTTGGCATCCAGTGCCAGCTAATCCAGCACGAAGTCGCGATGAACCCCGACTCCCCGTACAACTGGAGACGCATCGAAAACGAGGAGAGACAGGCGAAACGAGCCAACATGCTGGCGAAGACAGTCGGCTAACCCGGCTGCCTAACCATGTAACAGACATTCGACTTTGGATGGGGTTCACCGACGAAGGCGAATCCCATTTTTTGATAGAACCCGAAAGCGTCACGCTTGGCCACAAGCTTTATCGACGGATGGTATTGTGCAACCATATCCATCAGCATACGACCTATGCCTCGATTGCGGTAATCCTTGGCGACTTCCAGACACCACACCTTCGTAAAATCCGTATAATAGCCGTCTTGTATGACTGCGATCCCCACAACGCGGTCGCCGTCTATGGCGACATACGCCGGAAACCCAGAAAAGTCGTTCCTTTTCATCATCGCGCCAAGCAGCGCAAGTTCTTCGTGTCCGGCTATATCGGAAACCGAAGACGGCATCTCTATACTTGCTAGTGTTTCCAACCGAAATGACTCGGAAACGCGTCGACCACCCCGCGCAACGGCTTGTGGAGGGCATACGGTTTCCAGTTCTCTATAGAAAATTCACGGGCAATGTCGTCCTCCGCCGCCGTGGCGAGCAGAATGTACGGAGGGTTGTCGACGGCCTTGAACGGCCCGGACACCCCGACGGCTATTGCGTCGGGCGAAATGCCGAGCGAAACTACTTCAATGTCGACAGTACTGCCCAGATTTTCGGCAAGGAAGTCCACAATCTCGGTATTGCAATAGACATCGCCACGGATGATGGTCGCCATCTTTCCGTACGCGGTCCAGCCGTTCGGAATGCCGTCGAACAGAACGTCGATTAGTTCCTTTTTCGACTTCTCGTCAAGAAATATACCGAAATACTGCGGAATTTCGCCGTTTCCCAAGTCCATCAGGTGTTTCCTGTAGTACTCACGGCGAAACGCGACCGCGTGTTCCTTCGTCCATTGGACCATGCGCGGCTCACCAAGGTCATGACCGGCTTTCTCGGACTCGATATACTTGTCGCGGAGCATTTCTTCCTTCTGTTCCGCCATCATAGCCTTCATATCCATTGGTCACCCCCATCTGCTAAATATAGTTTATGACAACCGAAAAAGCCACCGGAACCCCGGTGGCCGATGCGTAAGGGCAGACCAGACTAGGCGGTCTCGACGTCGTCGGTCAACGACTTCTTGCGACGGTTCTTCTTGGTAGAAGCGATTACCAAGGATTCTCCGGCTTCCTCGCCGACGGAAATACCGTTAACGAGATCAGAAGTCTTCTCGTCTTCCTTCACGAAAGTCTCGAACGCTTCTTCCTGAACCGGTTCGGGCACGACGGCCTTGACCTCGTACGGCTTGGCCTCGTCGACCTTCGTGTCCGGCTGCGCCGGGTTGAACATCGCATTGACGTCCATCTTCTCAAGGTTCTTCAAGAACACCTGATATTCGGCACGGTATTGTTCGATCATGGCGGACGTCACGGCGTTGGTACCGAGAGTGTTACCGTTTGTCTCAGCAACCTTGCTTGCAAGGTGCTGCTTAACCATCGCCTCGGTCTTGGTAGAACGAGGCATAGTCTTGATGCTGCTTACTTTGAAATTGAGCATTGTGTTTCCGTTGTTGTGGGGACCACGCCCCGTGTTACAACTATGTTTATCAGTTTTTTCCCATCCGGATGCTTGTGAGAACCGGCGTATCCGGACCGCCAGTCAATTCCTTCTCGTAAGTGATGTCCTCAATATAAGCCTCAAGAGGACTCCGTTTCTTGATTCCACTAGCATCGCCCATTGGCAACGTGGGCATCTTCTGGTTCGCCGCCGCTATGGTCTCTTGACGTTTCTTGTTGAGCAAATAATCGATATCCAGCATCAGGTCACTTCCTTGGTATTCAACGCCATCATCGTCTCTGAAAAGTTCGTCTTGACGCCGAACGCACCCTTCTGGCCTTCATTATAGAGAACGAAATAGAACGAATAGATAGTGCTGTTGTCACAGCGAATCGGCTCGCTCTCAAATCTCTTGAACATCGACGTCGTGTGATAAGTGAAATACAGCTTGCCGTCGCTGACACCCCAGTCGAACCACACTGCACCCTTCGGGATGACGGTGCCATCTGAAAGCGTCACGTCTTGCGGATTGTATAGATACTGGAAAACCGTGTCGCACTGGTGCTTAAACTGCAGCGTCGCCTTGAACGTGTACGATTCCAGAATCTTGCCGTCCTTGTTGTCGCCGAACCAGTTGAGAATCTGCGACCAGTCCGTAGCGGACTCATAACCGCCGGGCGCATAGCTGCCGTTACCCGGAGCAAGGTCGGGAACAAACTCACGCGTTGAATCGTTCACGGCGACAAAATCACGTCCCATGCCACTGTAGTCCACCTCGCGAGCGGTGTCCGTGTCGAAACTCAGATGAATCAGGTCAAATTCCGGAACTTCCACCGGACGCGCAACGTCGCCGACCACGACATTTTCCCAAGAGTAAATGGGAATCGGGTCGCCGTCACAGTCGGTAATTTCCTTTCCGGCCGCGTTCTTCATTTTACCCTTGTTAATCGGGTTATAGCCTCCAACCACCTTTCCGATCTGGTCACGGTGAGTAATGTCGTTCGGGTCTCTTATAGTGAGGTCGAGCTCGCGCATCGTCTCATCCTTCCAGTATTCCTCGCCGTGCTCGTCAACACGGCGTACAAGCGTACGCGTGAACGTCTTGAGCAGCGACCACCCCTCGCGGATTGATGGTTCGACAGTTTCCCAGAGATGCTTCTTCTGCTGCGCGATTTCGTCCGGGTACACGAACACTTGCAGCGAATCCTGATACTCGTTGTTCACTATGAAATTCATCTGGGCGTACTTGATAATTGCCGGGAGCTCGTACGGACGATGGTAGACCGCGTACGCCTCTATTGTATAGGTCGTCTTGTACAGCTGGTACTCGTTGCTCGTGTCTCCTTTCTCGTCGTCGATATTGTCTGTCCAACTAATCTTGAACGGAATAGGACGCTCGATTTTCGGAGCAAAATCCCACTCCTTGATTCTTACGGTACGGTACGTATTGAAATACGGCTCGATCTGTTCCTTGAGGAAATAGAAATCAGCCATGTTGTCGGACAGAACGGTCAACTCAAACGTGATAATCATCGGCGTCGGCTGGATATCACGGACAAACTTTTCGATATCCTCGGAATAGATCTCACGCGCATACGTAGGCTGCACCATGTGCGTCTCGTCGTGACGGTTTGACACATACCGGAAACCGGCGCACGGGACTGCCATCGGTTCTTGCGCCGTTGCCGTGGACGACACATAGTTAGCGAAATCGTCGCTGTTGTGCGTATAGAGGGGAACGGCCACCGTACGGTTCTCGATGGTACGGTTCTGGTCATCATAACGCTTCACCCTCAGATTGTTGAAGACGTCCATGATGGCAATCATCACTTTTTCGATTTCACGAACATAGTATGTTGGCGTCATTATCTAACCTCTATCGCAGTTTATCAGTTCCAAACCATATAAACTGACGGTAGAGAGGTATTCGATATGACTCCAGCAACCGACAAACAGAAGCTTTTCATTTTCCGCCTCGGCAAGCTCGCCGACAACGAGACACGCGCCGCGATCGAAGGCGTAACCAAGGCATACGGACTCATCAACGGCATCGACACGACGCTTACCGAAGCCGAAATTGAGAAATACGACGCCATCAACTACCTCGAGGCGCAACGCGGCGACCAAAACCCGACGGCGTTTCTGGAATCAGTGACATCGACCGTATTATCCAAGACACAGCCATCCGACTTCGGAACCGTTCGAAAAGCCCTGAACGAATACCGGAAGTTCATTAACAAGTAGAAAACAGAAAAGGCCGCTCGAAAGCGGCCTTTCTGCTATGCAAATACCTCCTATTCAACTACGAGTTTCTTCACTTCGGGTTCCGGGTTCTTGAACGCCGGGACGGTAACCGTCAACACGCCGTCGGCATAGGATACCTTCGCGTGTTCCAAGTCGTTCTTCGACATAAATACCGTCGAATACTTGTATTCCTGACCGTCGAGGGTACGCTTGCCTTCGACCTTCACATACTTGCCGACCACCTTGACGTCAAGGTCTTCCTTCTTGCAACCCGGAAGCTCAATCACAACCTTGTCGCCTTCTTTATCGGAAAACAGATAACGAACCGGTGCAACGGCAGCCGTATCAATTTCGGGCATCTGGTTGTCACCAACCACACCGACAAGTTCACGAGCGATGTCGTCAAAAGCACGACCGAACGCATTGCAGAAATTAGCACCGAAAAGATTCAACATATTTTACCTCTTTGTTAAAACCAATTCTTTCTCGAAAATACAATAGCAAGATCCGTGCCAAAACGTAGAAAGCCTACGAATCGCTTCGTAGGCTTGGAGGACTAATATGAAAAAAAGAAATTCTACCTTAACTTAATCTGGTCCTTGTAATCTTCCTGAGTTATCGGCTCGTTGCCCCACGCGCTTGCGGTGCTGCAGATGGTGTAACGATTCGTCAAGAGGTCGAGAACCTCGTCCTTGTCCAACACTTCACGCTGCTCGGCCTCCGCACGGTCTTCCTCTGCCCCCTTGCCGTTCGGTTTCTTCTGGATGGGGTATTCCATGCGACGGTAGTTGAGGTCGCCAAGCCCCGGAGTATTGTTAATCGGGTCATCCTCGACGAAATTCTCCTGTTCGGCGGCCAGACGGTCTTCCGTGTGCCAGTAATTCTGCTCGTAAGCTCGCTTTACGAACTTCTCGGCCTTACCGCTCTTGATGTCGCCCACGTCTGGAATCAAGCTCTGGGCTTGCACGAAGATGTCGTGACGCCAGTCCGGATGGGTGTCGAAGTTGTCGCCATACCGTCCCAATACATTACCGCTGTCAATTGTCTGAGCCATAGTGAAGCCTCTGTTTATTCATAACCAAGTTTATACAATTTGCAACGGCATCCACTTCAATAATTAAACAAAATGTTTCAAAATGAACCGTAGCGCAAGGCTACGGCCACTTTCTATTTCTCTTGCGACTTCTCCACGGCGCGTTTCTTCTTGTTCAGCTTGAGCTGCGCAGCTCGGAGTGCCGGGTCGCTCGCGACGGTCGCCGCGTCCACGCCATCCTCGTCAACCTCGATATCGGGGTCAATCTTGTTAAGCGTGTCAACCGCCTTGTCCATGTCCGACGGATTCAAGTCAAGGCTGATGTTGCCGCTGATCTCGTCCTTCTCGCGCTCCGCCTCCTTCTGCACCACGCCGGCGTACTCGTCGATGTTGAGACACTCGTGATAGATGTTCTCGTTGAGCGAAGTGAACTTGATGTACTTCGACTTGACGGACAACGCCTTCTGCACTTGCATGAACGCTCTGGACACAATCTGACCCAAGTAGTAATACGGGTCATTGTTCTTGGATTTCTCGGCCATCTTAACCGGGTCGAACGAACTGCAGTACTTGAGAGCACAGAACTGGGCACGGGCAAACATCTCCTCCTTCCAGTCGTCCGTATACTTGCGCCACGACTTCATGCCTTGCGTCTTCAAAATAACAATGCGGATAGCCGTAGCAAGCTCGTTGCTGACCGGATACCCCTTACCATATAGCTGAACATTGCGCTTGTGCTCAAGCAATAATTTCGTCAAGTATTCGCTGTCAATCTTATCACTCTTCATCGACGCTTCGGTCTGGTTACCATTCTTATCAAATACAGCCGGAGCTACCGGACGAGTTTTCGGTCCGTTAATGTTGTGATTCTTCATTAAGAAAACCTGTTTCTTTTAACCCTAAATTAGGTCATAACTAAAATGAATGAACATCCAGCGAAAATTCTTCCGTGTAACCAGTCGGAACAGCTTCACCACGGTCAAGAGTCTTGGTCACCTTGAACTGGATACCGTCCATCACGTTATCAGTGACCAACGTTGTCGCGACAAACCCGCTAAAACGAGTCGTCGTATCCACAACGAAATCCCACTCCCCAGTACCGCCTACAACCTCGATATGATACGGGATAAGGCTACTGCAGCTTTCATACGAAGGGACTTCAATGTCAACCCTCAACAAAGCGCGGAACCCGCGAACACGTTCCGAATTCGCAAATATGCGGCCATCGGCAGCAACCGTCATGTTGTGTCCGATAATCGTGGTATACTTGGGCACCACTATTGTAGATTCCACCTTCAACTCACTGCTCGTCACGAACGCGGTCGGAGGAACGATGGCTTCAGCATTGACCTCAAGTCCGTTCGGCCCGACCTTTATGGTTTCGTTATCGACCTTAATAGTAAGTCCGCGCTTGTTGACCTCGAAGACGTCGTCATCATAACGGAGCTGAATAACGCCATTCGGCGTCACAGTCATGACACCGATTCCAAGTCCGTGACAATGCGTACATTCTATCTCGCCGTTGCCAGAACAAGATTCGCACGGCACATGGTAAAGACCCTCGCCGTCACGATAGCGGTCATTGGCATGGCAGACCGTACATTCGCGAGATTCGTCACACTCGTCGACAGGTTCTTGGTTAGGCTCGATGCCGCTGCCACCACAGTGGTCGCATACCGGGCCCAACCCGTTGCCGCCGCACACCGGACAAGGCTCCTTGCCGGTACCCCTGCAGAATTCACATGCGACTTCGTAGTCGCCCACAGGGAACGGAACGCGAACCGTCTTCCGTCCGCCGTTCTGATGGTTAGAATCAACCAACTGAGTAACCGGGAGCCATATACGCGCCGGATTGTCATCGGCACCTTCCGCTCTCGGCAAGTCATATATCTTCCTCAACGAGATTACCGTTTCATCCATGCCCATCTCCTGTTCATCTACGGACCTATCGGTCGCAATAGCCTCATACAAGTTCCCTTGCACGTCGACACTATCGGTTGCCAAAGCTTCTTCAGTTTCCGAATACACCAACTGGTTGTCGTACTTGTTATACTCGTCACAGAACTGCTGCTTCGACATGACAGACTTGTAATAATTGAATCCCCATACATGACGCATACCGGCGATGTAACCCGGCTGCTCCGGCGAACCGGTCGCCAATGCGTTGCGCACCGCGTCGTCCATATCGGCACAGTTCAAACGCTGGTCAAGGTCGCCTTGCGGCTCGATAGCACGATGCCCAAGTATGGTCGTCGTACATTTAATCTGCCACAACGAATACAGCTTCTCGTCACTGTCCAAATTCGTCGAATACCTAGTTTCCTCTTCCAGCGTCAACGGGTCCAATTCAGTGTAAGGCAACTGCCAAGTATCGTCACATAACGCAAACGAATTCGTAAAAAGCCGGTCATCAAATACCGGAATCTCTATACGTTCACAACCGTTAGTGCCATTGGATCCACCGCAATTCTCTTGTATCACATCGGTATCACCTGTAGCCAACACGCCGCCGTTCTCACCGAACCACGAATGCTCATTCACGTCGACAAGCCGCTCCGTAGCCGCACCCTTCACGTGCAAGTGGTAGACATAATAATCCATCCCAGACATGCTGGTACCGGACGCAATGTAGGCATACAGATGCCATCCGTCAAATTCATGACGCCAGAACTTGATGGTAAACCCGTTAGTGTCGTTACTGTTCTTGTAGTCGTCCGTCATCCGAATATTGTAGAACTTCGGAATATCGCACCAGTCCGTTCCGTCAGGACACTTGAGACATTCGATAGCACAACACGGAACATCTTGAAGATTTTCGACGATCTCCATGCCGGCCTTGAATTCAAAGTCAGGCTCGGTCTTCATACAAGTCTCTTTGACCGGGTCGCCTGGCGTACGGCCTCGATAGCCGACCAACTCGTCGGCCTCACCGACCGTGACCGAATATTCGGAAATGCTCACCTGATGGTCAGCATTGTTCGGAACTATGGACGCCCCGCCAGAACAGAGCAGCTTCACTTCGCGCCGCATATGGTTCACGTAGCAAGACGAGTTCAAATAGTAATAGTCAATGTGATAAGTCTCGCCGCACTTACAGAAATCAATGTCAGTCTGGACTATGAGGGAACGTGAAACGTCAACCCTAGTACCGTCGTTTGCATCGGGCGGACCCATGAACATCCAGTCGCCGCACGTGACATACCAGATACCATTCATTCCGTCCTTCTGATTGGACAGCAATACGATGTCACCGGGTTTTAGATTGTATGAACATGCGGTACGGCGTCCGCACTTGAACGGAACGTCGTCGCTACATACGTAATCCACAGTATCGAAAACTCGGGCACCCAAGTCAATCACAAATGTATCGTCAACTTTCGCCGGCTTCGGTTTCCTATAACAATCTTCAGGACATCTTTGATCCGTCTCAGACACGGACACATCGCCGTAACCGTGCCATTCACCCTTGGACACGACCCACAACCCGTCCTCGTCTGGGTTGACTTGGTGCGTCAGCCATACGATGTCGCCTTCAAGCAGCTGGACACCGTTCACATAACTCTCGCCATACTTGCGCGACAAGCTGTAATTAAGCTTCAGCCGAACCGGCACATACTTGTACCGTGTGCAGTCGCCGTCCACGCGGACGTATAGCGTGTTTCCGAGCGGTCCGGCCGCCGGATTCGACACACCGTTTCCATACTCGTCCGTAGTGTCGTAAACGAGCGACATGTCGCTTGGCGCGAAACACACGCCGACACCGGTAAACCTAGCCGGCGTCTTCTGCTGCTCAGCAAGGTTCAACTCGTCGTACTTGTAACGAATCAGACCCAGATTATTACGGTCAAGATTCAGTTCGTCAAAACCGATATGAATCTCATAAGTGCCACATTCGTCCAGACCGTCACCGTCTACTAACAACATCCCCGGTGCCAGCAAGAACGATGCGACCTTGCCGTCATCGCTGAAAACAACATCATTCGACGGAACCGTATAAACAGTCTCGCCCTGACTGATATAAACGTTCATCCCTTGCAGAAAATTGCGACCATGTAGCACGACCTCGACACCAGTGTTGACGCGGCTCGCCAGATTCTCAATATACTGGATTCTCGGCATCCGCTCGTCGGAAGACGAACTGCTGCCCAGCGCATCCGACACGGTCAGCTGGATTACTCCGCTCTCGGACACCGACCCGTCCAAGTCATACCCGTTGACATAAAATGACAGCGGAATTTGACGCAGCGAATCGCCGTTGGACTGAATTGCTGGGATGTCAATCGTCACATTATCGATGTGGCCGTCACCATAAATACCAATCATCTCGACATCCAGACCGCTTGTCGTCGTAAACAAGAAACGATGTTCGCCAACCTTCTTGAATGTCAACCATTCTGGCGACGTCGTAGCTTGGTCATAAAAATCACCTTGAATATCCACCAAGTCCGCATAATAATCTTGCAGACCGATTCCATTCAAGTCCATCTGGATAACAACGGCTGGCTCTTCACAATATACCTCGAACGAACTGACGATGCAGCTTCGACGTGCAAACCCGGTAACCGAAAAGTTCGTCATCACGAAACCGGTCGTGGTCGAAACTACAATCGGCGTAGAATCTTCGGAAAACGGAATCGCATAGTTGCTCAAAGTAATTGGAAGCGACATAGTATTATCCTAAGCGTTTAATGGTATCGCGATAGCTCGTGAGGTACGGTACCAACGATTTTGTCAACTTGGAATCCTTGAATCGGCTGGCCAAGTTCTGACGTTCCTTCGGCAACCACACCTCTGGATTTTCCATCGCGTTGATGACGGTCGTAAGCATATCGACCAGCTCGCCCATCGTCTCGGCCTTGTGGACGGAGTCTGCATGCTTCTCAGCGACGTCCGCCTGAATAGTCTCGACCATCGCCTCCATCTTCTCTAGGTTCGACTCGGCGTCGGCCTTCGTCGGCCCCGACTTGATCTTCTGATTCAACGCCTGATATTCACGGACGTTATTGTTGTACGCTTCCATGAACTCACGAGAACCGTCGTTCGGCTGGGCTACTTGCATCTGTGGGTAGTAACCGTTTTGCACCGGCTGCTGGTAATACGGCTGCTGCGGAGGCGGCGGAGCCATGTTAGGATAAGGCTGCTGATACACCGGCTGCGGCTGCACTGGCTGCTGGATAGGCTGCTGACCTCTCGGAGCAAATGTAAAGTCGTTCTGTGACATAAATCCTCTTTTCCGTAGTTTATAACGGCTCAGGCTTTCCTACCATAAATTAGTTCAAAAAGGGTACCCGTCGCCGGGTACCCTTGGAGGTTATCTATGATGAAATTTTATGCAAATTTTCCTATGCCGATGCCGGCGAACTCCTTCATCTGAAGCATCGCCTCGGCAACGTCGCTGTCTTCCGAACCAACTCCGTCGAGTGCCTCGAGCGACACGTTACCGGTAGGCAGCGTACTGCGCTGCGGCTGGAGCCCCTTGCCGAGACTCTCGAACCGGCTCTCGACCTTCGCCGCCTTGCTCGGCTTCGTCTCCATGTCGAGCTCGTGGTTGATTTCCTTCAAAGCATTCGCGACATTGTTCATGTTCAGGTCGCCGTCACAGTCCGAGTCGATGTCAAGCATGAACACATCGTTGCTGTCGCCGCTGATGAACTTGGCGATGGCTTCCTTGGTGATGTCGCGCACGTCGACCGTCGGCTTCATGAACTGGTTGAGAACCTTCTGAACCTCGTCCGGCTTCATGCCCTGCACCTGACTCAAGATAAAGTTCTTCTTCTCAAGCTCGTTCTCGCGCTGCTTGCTCTTGTTGAGTGCCTGATAGGCTTCCTTCAACCTCTGCTCGTCAGCCTTGCGCTCGCGTTTGGTGTCAGCCAGTTCCTCACTGAAGGAAATGCCGGCACTCTCAAGACAAGCGGAAACAGCCTTCAACACCTTGTACATCTTGTCGTTCACCGCGTTGTTCTTGTACTTCTCCACGTTCTCGGCGACCGCCTCGCCAATCATCTTATCAGCTCGCTGCATGACGCATTCAAGCATCTTCTCAACTTGCTTACGCTGCTTCGTACCGTCGGACTCTATCGCCGCAGCCAGCTCGCTACGATAGGCCGATTCAAGCTTCGCCACGATTTCCGGGGACAGCTGCGACATTTCGGATTCTGTCAAAATCTTCGAGAGTTCCATTTCTTAAGCTCCTTGGCGCAATGCTGAAATTAGTGCATTCTTGTTGTAAAGACCGTAACCCATCTCAATATTGCCATAATCACGCGCAATAGCTCGACCATACCGTCCCATCACGCTTTCAATAGACTCAACCAGCGGTCGTGGTTCAACATTACCAACGGACTCGGTCAATACCTTGGACTTCGCTGAAACGCTTTCCGTACGGCTAGTGAAAATGGCGTCCTGACCAAACGACGGGTTACCAACCACGTCAATCGTGATCATCGTGTAATCGTCGCTGATTTCCTCGTGGTCGCCAACCGGAATAGTAGACCCGGCACCGCGCAACGAGAAACCCGGATGATATCCGCCACGGATAAGTCCGGCAAGCGTACGTCCGGCCGGCGTCTCTTCCAGAACCACCATGCGAACCATGAGCTTGTCGCCGTCCATGTGCAAGTCCTCGATAAGAGCGCAGACCTTTTCCAAGTTCATTTCGAAAATCGGATAGTCCTTCGCGTCCCCATTGACGTCGAGACGCGGGTGGTTGAGCTCGGCGGCAAGACGACCGCGAGACACCATCTCGGTCATCAGACGCTTTGCCTCTCGCACGATAATGCGGCTAGGATATGCACGGTTATTGATGCCCGGAATGTCACATATAATGCCAATGCCTTCGATAATCAGACGCTTTACAGCGACGCCAAACTCGTCGGTACGATCGGCCATACTGGCCTTGACGCCTTCCAGAAATATGTCACCTACCAAATGCTTCATAGTCCCCCCAACATTACTTCCTAGACGGCCCGATAGATTCCATTATGGCGACCGACGCGCTGTCGATTCCCTTGTTCATTGCCGACTCGAAATACGACGCCACGATCCGCTTAACCGAATCACTGTCGTTATTCAAAATGCCGGACAATAATGCCTTTCCATCTTTCTGATCCATCGTCACATATCCGCTTGGTTATATGCAGTTTATATAGTGTTGATAAATCTCGAAAAACAGAAAAAGCCGGCTTTTGCCGGCTTTTTAATCAAATACTATGCTGCTAGTTCTCTGTTCGCCACCATGTGACTTGGTATTCGAAAACCGATTCACCAGTGCAGTACATACACCGTCGCGAAAATCCGTACGACTCAAACATCTTCACGAGTCCATCTAATTCCGGACAGTCGGCGAAAACCGTAGTATAAATCGCCTTCACCTTGGGATTTCGCCTGGCCCGGTCTATCGCCATTTCTAGGAACCGACGTCCAATCCCCTGACCGCGCAACTCCGACTTCAATGTCCCTATCTTCAGACGGACTCCCGGAGCGAACGGCTTCTCCATACGGCTGTAGTCCTCGTCCAACCGTTGACAAAAATCTAACAAAATCTACCAGTGGTAGATAATTGCTGATTTTCTATAGCTTGTTTGAACAAGCCATCGCAACGGCATTTTTCCAGGAACTTCTTTACTCGCCACCTAGGCAAGTTTCCTTTTGGAATGAAGTACCTGTATTCGCTATCCCCCGCTCTTACGAGCAGGTTCCCTCTTAACACGGTCGAGGTAAGGCGAAATTTAATGTTCTTCGAGCTGTGTATATCGGCATTCTCGAAATATCCGCATTCCACACAGCAAAATTCTTCTTGTGTTTGTCTATTGCGGTCATCAATACAACCGCAGTGACCACACATCTTTGATGTGTATTCGGCTTGCACAAGCGATACTAGCAAGCCGTACATGGGTGCAATGTGGATGAACTCATCCTTCAGGGAGGAAAATCCAGTCCGCAGATGCAACCTACCTAGATTAAATCCTTTACTGTCCTTGGAATGAAGTTTACTTCCCTGGAACCGTTGACAAAAATCTAACAAAATCTACCAGTAGTAGACAATTGCTGATTTTCTATGGTTTGTTTGAACAAACCATCGCAACGGCATTTTTCCAGGTACTTCTTCACCTTCCACCTAGGAAGGAGTCCTTTCGGAATGAAGTACCTGTATTCGCTATCCCCCGCTCTTACGAGCAAGTTCCCTCTTAACACGGTCGAGGTAAGGCGAAATTTAATGTTCTTGGAGCTGTGTATATCGGCATTCTCGGAATGACCGCATTCAATGCAGCAAAATTCTTCTTGAGTCTGACGGTTACGGTCGTCGATACAGCCGCAGTGGCCACACATCTTTGATGTATACTCGGATTGTACAAGCGATACCAGCAAGCCGTATTTAGGTGCAATATGAATAAACTCGTCCTTCAACGAAGATAGTCCAGTCCGCAGATGCAACCTACCTAGATTGAAACCTTTACTGTCTTCTGAATGGAGCTTGCTTCCTTGAAACCCATCGAGGTTCTCCATGGCTATGTGC
>Ga0129306_1000777_pt1 | contig 44254 bp, 40 predicted proteins | sample P827metagenome_FD_94438 | JGI IMG/M metagenome (GOLD analysis project Ga0129306, IMG submission 94438) | Capybara group fecal microbial communities from Wisconsin, USA - P827 metagenome | ecosystem: Host-associated > Mammals > Digestive system > Large intestine > Fecal | place: USA: Wisconsin... | reverse complement strand
GAAAAAAATTAATTAAATAAAATTAATTAAAGAAAATTAATTAAAGAAAATTAATTAAAGAAAATTAATTAAAGAAAATTAATTAAAGAAAATTAATTAAAGAAAATTAATTAAAGAAAATTAATTAAAGAAAATTAATTATTTAAAAATTATGTATTAAATCAATGAATTCAAGATTATCTGCATCAAACAATCCTTGATCACTTATTTTAAAATGAGGAATTGTAATCAATGCCATAAATGACAATGTTGTAAATGGAGATGTTAGATTACATCCTAATTTACTTACCGCTGCACGTAGCTTTCTATGTTTTTCTGCAACATAATCAATATCCTTATTGGACATTAACCCTGCTATTGGAAGCTCTAAAACTTCACAGACATCCTCTTCAGATGAGTAAGCAACAAGTCCGCCTTGGTGCTCTCTGATAATGTTAACCACTTTAGCCATATCTTCACTATTGGTTCCTATGACTAAAATATTATGAGAATCATGTGCCACTGATGCACCAAAAGCTCCTTTTTTAAGATTGAATCCTTTAATGAAACCATTAGTTATATTGTTTTCACCGTATCTGTTTACAACAGCAATCTTAACAACATCCTTTTTTAAATCCGCTTGGATTACACCATCTCTAACAATCAATGTTTCTTCAGATTTTTCTGTAATCAAGCTATTGTCAAAAGCCTTGATTGCAAAGACATTAGTTGTCTCATCCATCAATGAATTGGTCCAAGCCATTTCCATTTTAGCATCAAAATCATCAGCTTTCACTTCATCCAATATAATGCTAGGTTCAGATTCAATAGCTTCTGTTTCAAACATGACTTCACCATCATCAACCACAAGCTCTCCATGAACCCAAACTTTACTTACGTTCAAGTTTCTTAAGTCATCAACCAATGAGAAATTTGCAATTCTACCTGTCTCAATTGCACCACAATTCAAACCATAATGCTCTGCAGGATTAAATGTAGCCATTTTAATAGCTTCCTTAGGATTGATATTTAATGAAATGGCTTTTTTAATCACATTATCCAAATGCCCTTTAGACAAGTCTTCTGCATCAATGTCATCACATACTAAAAGTCCGAATGGTGAAACACCCATAGCATCATCAATGGTTTCCACAACAGCTCTTCCAGCCATTTCCTCTTCAATCAAGTAATTCAACCGATCATCATAATTCAAAAGAGCATCCATATCCTTTGCAGATGACCCTTCACGAACCATGATTTCCATACCTAAATTTGACTTTTCAATAGCTTCTTCAAAGCTAGTGCATTCATGGTCAGTTGATATGCCATGGGATATGTATTTTTCCAAATCTTCACCAGCCAATAATGGAGAGTGACCGTCAATTGGCTTTCCTAATTTATGAGCTGTTTCTATTTTCCTTAAAGCTTCTTCATCTTCTGATAGAACTCCTGGGACATCCATCATTTCCCCTAGAGCGACCATTTCATCACGTTTAAGCAAATCCTCAATGTCAGAACTTGTAAGTTCCGCTCCAGAGCTTTCAAAACTTGTAGCTGGAACACATGATGGAACAGCAAAATAAAAATCAAATGGTGCTTTCTTTCCATCTTCAACCATCCAATCAATGCCATCAAGCCCTAAAACATTTGCAATTTCATGAGGATCCGCCACGACAGAGGTGGTTCCATAAGGCAATACAGCTTTAGCGAAATTGGAAGGGGATAATTTTGAACTTTCAATATGAATATGGGAATCAATGAATCCAGGGATTAAAATGCCATCATAATCCAAGTCAAGGTCGTCCTCATCATCAGTGATGATTGGAATGACCTCCTTAAAGAGACCATCTTCAATAACAATCTCTGCAGGATAAACTTCCCCAAATTCCACATTTAGATATCTTGCAGTAATTATAAGGTCACCTTCAAGCTCTTCTGCATCTTCGATGATTATATCTGCAATCTCCATATCATCAATACCATCTACAGAGATTATAATTTCATTTCCATCCACATCTATAATTCTTTCATCCATATTGACACCAATTGAAAAATAATTAAAATCGTTAGAAAAATAATAAAATACTTTAAAAATTCTAAAAATGTTTAAAAATAATTAAAAATTAAAAATTAAAAAAAAGAAAAAAAAGAATAAAAATTTTTATTCATGTAATGCATTGTATAAAACTGGCAAGAATGCACCTACATCAGTTACAATACCAACAACTTGTGCACTACCTCTATCTGAAAGTTTAGTAACGGTAGATGGGTTAATATCTACACAAATACTTTTAACTCTTGAAGGCAATAGGTTACCAGTTGCAATGGAATGCAACATAGTTGAAATCATAATGACCATATCGACTTCCTGAGCATATTTACGCATTAATTTTTGTGATTCAATAACATCAGTAATTACGTCTGGAAGTGGGCCGTCATCACGAATGGAACCAGCCAATACAAATGGCACATCGTTTTTGACACATTCATACATTATACCGCTTTTTAAGGTTCCATCTTCAACAGCTGCCTTAATTGAACCTGATCTGTTGATTCTGTTGATTGCTCTCATATGGTGAGTATGACCATGAGCAACCACTTCACCGGTTTTTACATTTACACCAAGGGAAGTGCCGAATTGATCACATTCAATATCGTGAGTAGCCAATGCATTTCCTGCGAAAATAACATCAATGAATCCTTCTTTTATGAGCTGTGCTACAACACCTGCAGAACCTGTGTGAACAATAGCTGGCCCACCGACAAGAGCTATCTTTCCACCCTTTTCCTTAATGTTTTTAATCTCACCAGCCACATCATTGATGATGCTCATCATTGGCTTTTCAGAGGAAACTTCACTGTTCATGAATTCAAATACACCTTGCTTACCTCTTGCTCTTTGAGGTGGTGTTATTTTCACTCCTTCTCTACCAACGACAATCAAGTCTCCTTCCTTAATGTCTGCAATTGGCTTGCATCTAGCAGTCTTGTTTTCCTCATCAATAACGATAAGGCAATCCATTTCAATTTCTTCTACAAGAATCCATTCACCTTTGTAGTAAATATGAGTTACATGATGGCTTGTTGAATAAAAGCCTTCTGGAGCCACTTTATCTTTTGGAGAAGGGACAAGATTTACCTCTTCAATTTCAGATATTGAAACCCCAATAAAGTTAAGTTCATCAAGAATAGAATTTAAAATATCGGGAGATTCTGCTGAAACCATTATTTTAGCTTTACTAGTATCAGATTTGCGTTTTCCTATATCAAACTCTAGTATATCAAAGTCTCCACCGTTATCCATGATAATGTCCATGGTTTTAGGAAGAGTTAAAGAATCTATGATATGACCAGATAATTCTATTTCTCTTTTATACATCAAAAATCTCCTTAATTTTTTATAATTTGTAAAAATGATTTAAATTTTAATTTTATAGTAAATAATAAATTATAATTAAAATATGTGTTTAAGTAATATTTAATATTATTTGTTGAAAAACAACAGCTAAATAAAAAGTAAAAAATGATAATTGAAAAATGAAAGATAAAGACTTATTTAAGCAAATAAAGTCAAGAAATCATAGATTATTTTTGCTGCAAGTACAGCAGTCATATCACCTAACCTATCACTTGCAACCTCTACAAGGTCAAATCCGATTACATCAATATTCTCATTATTTGCCAAAGCCTCAAAAATATTCTCAACATCAATCGGGTGCAATCCATTTGGAGTCGGGTTTCCAACAGACGGGGCAAATGCCGGGTCTATTGCATCCATATCAATGGAAATGTAAAGCTTACCTTCAATTGAATCCAACTTTTCCAAAAGAGCATCAAAATCATCGAAAAGGTCCTTTGCCAAAAAGCTGCAGATATTCTTTTGTCCTTCAACAAATTCCTTCTCTTCAAGGGAGAATGATCTTATTCCTATCTGAATCAATTCCTTAGGATTCAAATCATAAACTCTTCTCATAATGGTTGCATGAGAATCCTTTTCCCCAATATAAGTGTCAATGATGTCTCTGTGAGCATCTAAATGGATGACAGTGATATCAGACAAGTCATTGCTTTCCTCTTTACCACACAATGCCTTAACAGAACCTATGCTTACACTATGCTCTCCACCAATGAGAATTGGCTTAATGTTGGAACCTATCAACTCACCTACAGCATCTTCAAGAGAATCGCAGGTTTTGCTACAGTTGCCATGAACAACATTAAGGTCCCCACAGTCATAGAATTCTCCATCTAAAAGCTTTTCAAAGGTTGAATTATACTGTTCAAAACCAAATGATGCCTCTCTTATGATTGTTGGACCATACCTTGAACCATGATGATAAGAACAAGTGCTGTCAAAGGGAACTCCAATTATTCCCCATTTTTTAGACTTTACAAAATCAACAGAATCCTCAGATTGAATACCATTATCCAATCCATATAGATCAAATGATTCTGCTGAAAAAGCAAATTTTCCCGGTTCAAAAGTATTAAAAAGCATTTATATCACTATTTCATTTTGTTTAATTTTAAATTAATTGCATATTCAATTAATTATTTGATTAATTAATAATCTCAGTTAATCAAGTAATTAATTAAAAATAGAATAAATAAAAAATAAAAAAAGTTTGATTTGATTTTAGATTTGATTTGATTTGAAAAAAGATTGAAATCGGATTTTAAAAAAATCCGGAAAAAGTGTAAAAAAACTAAAAAATTATACTTTTTTAGTTCTCATGATTTTCATATTGCCTAAAGCAATGATATATTCTACACCTAAGTCAGTACCTACAGCGCCTCTGATTTCTTCATCGAATTCAGCAGGTATAGGTAATTCAAAGGTTTCGAATGATTCTAAGTCCATGATTTGAACTTGGTCACCCATAACAGCTAAGATTTGACCGATTCTTTTGTCAAGAATAGGTACTTCCACTTTAGTGTCTACAGGTTTTACTAAACTTCTTTTTTGACCATCAAAAATACCAACAGCTTCTAATCTTGCTTTTGCAGCTCCATGTTTACCAGGAGATGAAGTGGTTAAGCTAGTTACTTTAGAAGCTTCTCCGTCTAATACAATATATTTTCCGACTTTTACGGTTTTAAGTTCTACAACTTTGGTTGACATTAAAATAACCTCACAATAATAATTAAAAATAAATTTAATTGAAATTTATTTATTTAATTTCATTTTTTTGAAATTAAATACGATTAACCTAATAAAATATAGATTAATAATATATTAATTTAAAATTATATATAAACTTTCGTATGAAAAATATGTCAAAAGGGAATATCCAGAATAATATTTTATAAATTAATATATTATAAAAGATAAATATTATTTAAGATAAAAAATTTTTTTAATCCAAATGAGATAAATGAACGATTAAAAAAATAAAAAAATAAAAAATAATAATCGAAAAATTAATCAGAATTTTTAAAATAAAGTGGTATAATGAGAATAGCTATTGTTTCAGGTGCAAGCGAAGGACCAACAGAATTGAATGCTTTTGATAATGCTTTATATGAAGCGGAAATTGGTGATGTGAACTTAATAAAGGTTTCAAGTATGCTTGAAGCAAACACTAAAGTGGAAAAATTGCCTAAATTGAAAGCAGGAGCAATGGTGAACTGTGTCTTATCAAGCTTAACTTCCGAAAACAAAGGAGAGGAACTTATTGCTTGCGTTGCAGTGGCTATTGGCGAAGAATTAGGATGTGTTGTTGAAGCAAATGGAAGCAATCAAAATCCAGAAGACATAAAGAACGAAGCAATAGAAATGGTAAAGTACATGATGGATAAGAGAAATGTGAAAATCAAGGAATTGATTGTAGAGGAAGCGCATCATACCGTAAAAGAAATAGGATCTGCAATTGCTGCAGTCATTTACATTACTGATGATATTTTAGAATGATAACATAAATTTTATAAATCAAGCAAAACATAATTGAGGGGATAGAATGAATCAAGAGGATATAGATATTTGCAGAAACATTGCAACCACAGTTTTCGAAAAAGTGGAAAATCTCCTTGAAGGACAAGTTGGAAATCCAAAAGCTGGAGAATTTGTTAAGATTGGTGCAGACGGCACCCCTACATCTTATATTGACATCATAGCAGAAGATGAGGTAATCAAACTCCTTAAGGATGCTGATTTTGAGTCTTATTTAATCAGTGAAGAGATAGGGGAACTTAAACTCGGAAAAGGAAAACAGGAAGCAATCAGCCTAAGTGAAGAATTGCTTAATAATGTTCCAAAAACTAAAAAGGAAAAAGAAGACCCTGATAAGCCTAGATTCATATTCCTAATTGATCCCCTTGACGGAACAAGCAATGCAATCAAGAACATTCCCGCATATGGTATGTCAATTGCAGTGGCAAATGTGCCGGAAGGAAGAGAAGCAACATTAAATGACGTTCAACTTGGATTTGTAAAGAATTATGCTAATGGAAACTTCTATGAAGCCATTAAAGGAAACGGTGCAAAAAGAAATGGAGAACCAATGACTCCAAGCAGTGAAACTGACTTGACAAAAATAAGCCTTGGGGGATTTACCAAAAGTAAAACTCTATCCGTATCCAAATTAGTGGACACTGCAAGAAGGATGAGAGTATTAGGTTCTGTAGTACTGGAACTTGCATATGTTGCAAGCGGAAAATACGATGCGTTTCTCGATTTGAGAGGAAGTAGAATCATCGATATTGCTGCTTCAAAGCTTATCGTAGAGGAAACTGGAGCTATTGTAACCGATAAGTACGGTGAAAAGTTAGACAGCAGATTAAGCATCTACGAAAAGGCGGTTGTTGTAAGTGCAGGAAATCCTGATTTGCATAATCAGATAATCAAAATCATAAACAATGACGAATTGGATAAAATCCAAAGCGTTGCAATCGTAAGTAGAGTGGATGAATATAAATCAGTATTGTTCTCACTTAAGATCTTTGAAACATTGATTCAAAAGAATATGGAAACGGTTATTGAATCCTCACTTGCAGAAAAGCTTGAGGAAATCAAAGAAAATCCAGAACTCCACAAGATTATTGCAAAAACAATGAATGAAACTCCAGAAATTGCAAAGCACATAGAAAGCCTAAACTTCAATTACAACTTCAGGGATTATGCAAAGGAGTTGAACGAACTTAGAACAGATATGGCAATCATTCTTGGAGGAGATGGAACACTCCTTAGAACACAAAACCAATTGACTAAGGAAATACCTATTTTTGGAATTAATATGGGTACTGTAGGATTCTTGACAGAAATTGAAGTTGAAAACACTTTCGAAGCTCTTGATGCAATCTTAGATGGAGAATGGTCTAAAGAGAAAAGAACACAAATCATCATTTCCCACGAAAACCAGACTTTCCGTGCATTGAATGAAGTTGTAATCATGACTGCAAGACCTGCTAAAATGCTTCATTATGAAATCTCTGTAGACGGAGAAGTTGTAGAGGAATTAAGGGCAGATGGATTGATTATCTCTACACCAAGTGGTTCAACAGCATATTCAATGTCTGCAGGGGGACCTATTGTAGACCCTAAAGTAGGTGCATTCATTATAGTGCCTATTTGTCCATACAAACTTGGAGTAAGGCCATTTGTTGTATCTGATGGAAGTGAAATCAGAATCAAGCTCCTCAAAAGAGGTAAGAAAGCGATTTTCGTAATGGATGGGCAAATTCAAAAAGAAGTGAATTATATGGAAGAGCTTGTAATCAAGAAATCCGAAAAAGACGTTTACTTCATGAGAATCAATAAGAAATACTTCTACAAGAAAGTTAAGGATAAACTTAATGAAGGAGGATTAGACAGCATTAACAGAGTATTATAAATGCTCTTAACTAATCTTTCTTTTTATTTATTTTTAAAAAAAAAGCCAAACCCAAATTTAAATATTTTCTTTTTCTAAATCAATTATACAAATTATTAAAGATGTGAAACAATGAATGTTTTTTTAGTTGATTTGACACATGGAGGAGTCAAGATATCCTCAGAACTTGCCAAATCAGGAATTTATGAAAATGTATTTGCATATGACTTATACAATACATTGAAAAGTGAAGATGAAGATCTTTTAATCACTTATGATGTGAATATAATCAAAGATTTGGACTCATTTAAAAATCAGCTAAAATTAAATTCCATTAAAAGGATTGGAGAAAAAACTGAAGAAAAGAGTGAAGAGAAGAGTGAAAGAAAAAGTGAAGAAATAGAAGAAATAGAAGAAAAAGACTTGATAATCAATCCAATTCACTCATCATTAAACATTGAAGAATTATTGATTGAAATAGCTGATTTAATTGACTCAGATAAGGACTACATATTGAACCAATATGATATTATCAACCATCATCAAGCTACAGAACTGGTTTTATCACTTTGGAAAGAGGAAACAATCAATCAGGACATAAAGACCATTGAGTTAACTGGAGTAAAAGGAAAAACAAGCGTTGCATTCCTCTTAAAGGAAATATTTTTAGAAAACAATAAGGACACATTACTATTATCCAGTTTAGGAGCTTACTTATTTAGAAAAAATAATGATAATGAGCAAAAGCTTATTTTACAAAAGGATATCAGCATAACTCCTGCAAATATCATAAACACTATCCAACTAGCTAAAAAGATAGCAAATCCTAAATGCAGCACATTTCCAATATGCGATAAGAATCTGGATTTAGATGAAAGAATGGAGGAAAATGATATTCAGGAAGACTTTAACGAAAACCCATACACTGATTTAAATTATGAAATGGCTATCTTTGAAAACTCATTAGGAATATGCGGTTTGGCAGACATCGGAATATTGACTAACCTAGTTGAAAACTATTCCATTGCTAAAGGACAATCTGATGCAAGGAAAGCTAAAAGACAAGTCTTCAAGTCCCCATCAATTGTGATAGAATATGAAACCTTGAATGAATTCTATCCTAATGAAAAAGAGAAATGCAAAGATAAAATCAATAGCTTTTCCTTAAATGACACCGATGCAAACGTCTACTGCGAATCCATTGATTATGATATTGATAACACAAGTGCCAAGATCATTTATAATGACTTGAAAACTATTGATGGAAAATTAATAAATGGTAAGCTGAATATGGATTGCTTTGCTCCTGGACCCCACCATATCCTAAACGTTTTAGCAGCTTCAACAACTGCATTAGCATTAGGCATAGAAGAGGAAACCATTCAAAATGCTTTATCAAACTTTAAAGGAATCGATGGTCGAACAAATGTAAGGGAAATCGATGACGTAAAGGGCTTAAGAATCATTGAAGAAATCAATCCAGGAATCAATACAAAAGCCATTGAAAGTTCAATAAACATGATAAAAGACATTGACAATTATTATATCATCATTGGAGGAAAGTATGGTGTAACATGTGAAGAGATAGATGAAGACAAGCTCTCCAAATTCTTACATGAATACTTGAATCATAATCCAAACACTAACTTAATATTAACTGATGAGCTTGGAAAAAGTTTAGGCAATAAGATCAATGCATTGAATGAAAATAAGTTCAAAATAGAATATATTGAGGATTATCATGAAGCTCAAAATCAAGCAATAGCTAATAATAAAAATATCCTATTTATCTATAGATCTAATTATTCACAAGTTTCCAAACGTTGAAATTAAAATTTAAATAAAAAATAAATCCTATTTAAAAATAAAAAATATTGAAAATTTAAATAATTTTATTAAGAATAATTTACAAAATTAATATGTTAAAGATTAAAGACATTGAAAAAGTGATTTAATCAATTTAAATTCATTTTTATAAATTCACAAATTTTCATATAAAAAGCTAAGGCGAATCAAATGATTGTTGGAACTAGAGGAAGTAAACTTGCACTTGTACAGACAGACTACATCAGAACATGTTTATACAATATCACTGGAGAGGAAGTAGAAAAGAACATCATAAAGACCAAAGGGGACAAGATTACAAATTCCCAGTTATATAATATGGATTCTAAAGGACTTTTTACAAGAGAACTTGACAATGCACTACTTGATGAAGAGGTTGATTTTGCAGTGCACAGCCTAAAGGATGTGCCAACTGAATTAAATGAAGACCTTGAAATTGTTGCAGTTCCTCCAAGAGAAAGCCCTAATGAAGTGCTTATTTCAAACTACAGCTGGAGTGAACTTGAAGAAGGATCCACTCTTGGAACAAGCAGCTTAAGAAGAGAAGCATTCTGCAAGCTCAATGACAAGGACTTTGAATTGAAACCTATAAGAGGAAATGTTGAAACAAGAATCAAAAAGGTCATGGATGGAAAAGTGGATGCGACAATCATGGCAGAAGCAGGATTGAACAGATTAGGCCTTCAAAAATATATCAAAACCAAGTTCCCAACAGATTATATAATGCCTGCAGCAGGTCAAGGCGCTTTAGCAGTGATAACCAGAAAAGACAGTGAATTTAAAGAGACAATAGCTAAATTAAACCATTACTTCTCATTCCAAGAAGTGCTTGCTGAAAAGACCATTCTTGAAGAAATAGGCGTAGGTTGCCAATGGCCAATTGGAGCAATAGCTGGAATAAAAGACAACAAGCTAGAACTTAATTCCATATTGCTCGACAAAAATGGAGAGATCCTATATCAGGAAACAATTAGAGGAAGCATTAGGGAAGCTCGAGAAATGGGAAGGAAAATAGGCAAAAATATGCTTGAATTCCTTTAAAATAGCTAAAATGCTTTGAATTATATTTTAAAATATTTAATTATTTTAAGATTTTTTTAATTGAAAATTGCATTTCATGAAAAAACTTGAATTTTCATGAAATCAAAAATTTATCAAAATTTGAAAAACGGTTAATGATTCTTAAAAATCAATTTATCCTATTTTTTACATGTTTTTAAGAAAATTAACCATTAAATCTTTTTTATTTTAAATATTAGTCTATTTAATAGCGATTAACATAATTATTAAGAAAAAAAATTATATAAAAAAATATAAAATTTTAATAATATTTATAAGTTATAAAACACAAAAATATAGTTGAATAATTGGAGGAATATCTTTGAGAACTATAAATGTTGGAGTTATAGGTGTAGGTGCAATGGGATATAACCATGCACGTGTATATTCGAAATTGGAAAATGCCAATCTCGTGGCAGTGGCTGATGTAGTAAAGCCAACCTTAGACAAAGTTGTAAAGAAATATAAGACAAAAGGTTACTCTGAAATCGAAGACTTATTGAAAGACCCTGAAATTGAAGCAGTAAGCGTTTGTGTGCCAACAACCTTCCACCACGAAGTCGTTATGGAAGCTATAAAACATGGAAAACACGTTTTAGTTGAAAAGCCAATTGCTTTTACTGCTGAAGAAGCTGAAGAAATGATTAAAGCAGCAAAAGAAGCAGGTGTAAAGCTTGCAACTGGTCATGTTGAAAGATTCAATCCTGCAGTGCAGAAAGCTAAGGAACTCATTGAAAATGAAGTTATCGGTGACTTGGTAACAATTTCAGCTAAAAGAGTAGGTCCTTTCCCACCAAGAATCAAGGATGTGGGAGTGGCTATTGACCTTGCAATTCACGATTTAGATGTAATGAACTTCTTGATTGAAGCACCTGTAAAACAGGTTTATGCTACTATGAGCAGTATTTTAGACCAATCTGACTTTGAAGATCATGCAGAAATCATGATTAGCTTCGATGAAGACATTACAGGTATTTTAGAAGTAAACTGGTTAACTCCATACAAACGTAGACAAATCGAGATCACTGGTACTGATGGAATAATCACCATTGACTACATTGACCAAAGCATTGAAGTTTATGGTAAATTTGCACAAGACATTCAAATCAAGCCAGTAGAGCCATTAAGTGAAGAATTGAATTCATTCCTATGTAAAATAGAAGCGGATGAGGAACCTGAAATTACTGGTGAAGATGGACTTAAAGCTCTTAAGATGGTTCTTGCAGCAAACAAGTCATCTAAAGAACACAGTCCAATCAATTTTAGATAAAAATATTCCACTATTAATTAAAAATAATAACTCAAAGATTCCTAAAATATTTAATTAAAATTTATGATTAATGAGGTAAAAAAATGAACCAAGATCTTATTAACAGAGCTCAGGAACTTAGAAACCATGGATTCACAACTGGTGAAATAGCTGATGAGCTTAATGTATCAATGGATACTGCACAATGGTTAACATTACAAAGAAAAGAAGAGCCTGTACAAACAGAAGCTCCTGTTGACATTGCAATTAACTGGAACAGTTTAGGCGGTAGTGCAAGCAGACTCAGATACGTTGCAGCAGCTTTAAGTGACATTGCATTGAAACATGGTGAAATTGACCTTGTTGTAGGAATTGCAACCAGTGGAGTTCCATTTGCAACCATGATGGCTGATGTAATTGAAGAATTGACTGGAACCACAACATGCATTTCTATTTTCCACCCTAAAAAACACAGAACCAACCCAGCTAACAGTGATGAAGGAGCTATAAGCAGCAACTTTGGTACTGTAGAAGGTAAAAGAATAGTTATTGTTGATGATGTGACTACTAGCGGTGACACCATTACTGATGTAATTAAAGTAGTTAAGGACCATGGTGGAAATCCAATTGTAGTGACTGTTCTAATTGATAAGTCAGGACTCGAAGAAGTGGATGGAGTCCCAATCGAATCATTAATTAAAGTAAGTCAATTAAGATAAACTTACTTTATCTTTTCTTTTTTTTATTAAAAATTAATTTAGTTCTATAAAATACGAATAAATTAGATCATATGATTTTTATTATTTTTATAACAAGAGATTTTCTAAAAAAACTAGAAACTAATCTTTCCATTAGTTTTTATCATCAATATTCAATGTAGTTCTAAATAAATCTATAATCTCATCACGTTTATTGTCTGATGGAGAATCATCTTTTTCTAAAGTAAACATAGCCAATTCATAGATGATCTTATTCATTCTTTTCCCCTCATCTGTCAAATAGTATTCAGTCACTTTAGAATTGTCCTCAAAAGTCCTTTTTCCAATCAATCCATTAGATTCCAAATCCTTTAAGCAACTTGTTAAAACCTTATTGCTCAAATCAGGCTTATCTTCTTTGAACTCCTTAAACCTGTTTTTCCCAAAGAACAAATCCCTGATAATCTGAATATGCCACTTTTTGCTAAATAATCTCAAAGACTGATCTACAGGACAGATATTACCCTCTAATTTTGTCATAAAATACCCCTTTTAAATTAGCATTAAAATATTTTTTTAAATTCGACAATTTTTATAAAATTTCATAACTTAGTTCATATAACAATTCATTAAAACTATTTTATTAAAAATTATTTATAAAATTTTAGTTACTAAAAAGTAACCAAAACCATATAAATGATTATACTCCAATTTGAAGCATTTATGTTACTTTTTGGTTACAAAACCTTTATATTATGCTTAAAACAATCTATAATTAACGTTAAATCCAAAACGTTCAAAATAAAGAAAGATATGAACTTATAAAAATTTACGAGATGATAAAATGGAAGAAGTTATAAAATTCTTAACTGAAAACCCACAACAATATTTGGCAACTACCGGACTTGATGGAAATGCAAAAGTAAGGCCTATCCTTTTCTACTTTGCAGAAAATGACAAGCCATACTTCTGTACTAGCAATCAAAAGCCAATGTATAGGGAATTGGAAGCAAACCCTAACTTTGAAATGACTGCAGCAACTCCTGAATTCGTATGGATTAGAATCGCTGGAAAAGTTGAGTTTGTCGATGATTTGGAAATCAAACAAAAGGTCATTGAAGCAAATGAGCTTGTAAAAGCATTATATGAAAGTGGAGACAACCCAATCTTTGAAGTATTTACCATTGCAGAAGGAAAGGCAACAATTGCTGACTTCTCTGGTGAACCTCCAAAAGTTTATGAAATATAAATAAGCTAATGCTTATTTATTTTCACTTTATTTTTTTCTCCTATCATCAAATGCTATTTTTAATAAAAATTCATTATTTTTTCTTATCCTTAATGCTCTTTTTAATAAAAAACCTTTATTTAATCATTGCCAGTATAATTATTGCTTATTCACTATCATTTGTTTCCAAAATCCTCCCAGAAATGGGTTTGGAAGACACTGTTTTTACTGAGCTCCTCTAATTTCAAGAACAATTTCCAAGGCATTGACAAGTTCATGTATTCGTCTGGAATAAGCCTTCTCATATGTGCTCTTGCAGCAAAGTCAAGCGGGCTTAAAACAGGGACTGGATTTTCACTGTCATTTTGCTCAAAAGTGAATGCACCAATAGCTTGACATGCAGATGCCTGAGGAGTCATTATATGAGCGCTCTGAGATCTGAATGAACCATTCAATTGCAGAATAGCTGATAATTCCATAGTGTTTAGTGTGAAAACAACAGAATCCGGAATTTCACCATCTTCAAGAAACTCTATTGGCTTGAATACAACATACTGACCTTCATCATATAAAGGCCTGTTTTTAATGTTTTCATAAGCAGTATCAAAATCTGAAAAGATTCTTTCACCTTTCTTGAACATTTTCTGAGTAGGTTCAGGCATTTTTTCCAACCTGTTCAAGAAGTATTTCCCATCCTTTGCAGATTCCAGACCTAAAGAAAGGAATGTTGCTTGAAACTCTCTATCCTTGTCTGTCTTAAAGCCAGTGCCCCAACCGAATCCTGCTGAAACGCCTCCGCACGTGATATTTTCACGGCCAAATGCAGTTGTTTTTCTCTTTGCTATAGTCTGTGCAACAAAAGACATTACACAACCGCCCCTACCTGCTTTAGGCGCCAATGCATCATCTGGCTTTTCATCTGTTTTAATCAGGACAATCGGATCAAAATCACCATTTAACTCTTTAACAATATTGAACTCCATTTTAAAACCCCATTAAAGATAAATTTATCTTAAAATTTATTATTAATCTATATTCTATATAAGATAATATAAAGATTTTACTAAAAGATTGGCCAAATTCAAATCATTAAACAAATTAAGGATTTAAAAGAAGACACATGAATTAAAAACTGATTAGAAATGATTAAAAAGAATTTGAAGCTATAAGAACAATTAGTTACAAAAAAGTTACAAAAAAGATTTATATATTGCGAACAATATTTAATATAAGAAGAATGAAAAAGGAGGTAAAATATGAGCAAAACTGATAACATTATTGGAATCGATTTTCTTATAGGGGAATTGATTTCCACAAATGGAAGAATTGATGGAAATATGGAAATTCCCAAGGATTATGATGAAAAAAGAAAATTGCTTAGAGCCTTAATGAATACGCAAAGTCCAGTTAAATTAAGTGACCGATTTTATGAAATCCAAGATAAGGTCCTAAGTGAAGAGACTGAAAATAAAGATCTGATTAGAGATGAAGATATAGAGACAATAAGCAAAGACCCAAATGAAATAGGTTCAAAAATGGCTTTATGGCAAGGTGATATAACATGCCTTAAATCTGATGCGATTGTAAATGCGGCAAACAGCCAGATGCTAGGCTGCTTCATTCCATTGCACAATTGCATTGACAACCAGATCCATTCGGCAGCAGGATTTCAATTAAGAATGGATTGCTATGACATCATGACAAAGCAAGGCCATGAAGAAGCTGTAGGCAATGCGAAAATCACCCCCGCTTATAATTTGCCTTCAAAATATGTCATACATACTGTAGGTCCTGCAATTCCATATGGCAGAAATCCGAATGAAGAGGAAATGAAAGAGCTCGAAAGCTGTTATAAATCTTGTTTAGAGCTTGCAGATAAGGAAGGATTGAAATCAATTGCATTTTGTTCCATCTCAACAGGAGTCTTCAATTTCCCAAAGGATGAGGCATCAAAAATAGCTATAAAAACGGTTAGTGAATATTTGAAAAACAATCCAGAGACAAGCCTTGATAAAGTCATTTTCAACACATTTTCAGATGAAGCAACTGAAATCTATAGAAAGAATTTATTGAAAGGAGATTAAAGTCTAAAAAATGGAGAAAGCAAAAATGGAAAGGAATACAAGAAATTATAATGAAAGAATAGAAAAGCTAAAGGAACTTTTAGACAATGCAGATTACATATTAATAGGGGCTGGTGCAGGATTATCCGCTTCTGCAGGGCTTGAATATGGTGGAGAAAGATTCAGAGAGAATTTCCCAGAATTCATTGAGAAATATGGATTTCAAGACATGTATTCTCCAATGTTTTATCCATACAAAAGCTCTGAGGAAAAATGGGCCTATTTTGCAAAGCATGTATATGTAAATAATCTAGGAATGGAAGGTACAGAACTTTATAAAAAACTATTCAATCTTGTTAAGGACAAGGATTATTTTGTAATCACCACCAACACTGATGACCAATTCCTGAAATCAGGCTTTGATGAAAAGAGGTTCTTTAGAACACAAGGATCTTATGCTAAAATGCAATGCTCAAAGGCATGCCATGACAGATTATATGACAATGAAGAATTGGTTCTGGAAATGATTGAAAAGACTGATGATGATTTGAAAATACCTAGTGAACTTGTACCCATATGCCCTGTTTGCGGAGAGGAAATGGATTTGAATCTTAGAAAGGACAGCTTCTTTGTAGAGGATGACACATGGAATGAACAGAATCAGAATTACATTGATTTTATAGAAAAGGCATTGAAGAGAAACTTGCTGCTTATGGAATTTGGAATTGGCTTTAACACCCCTATAATAATCCGTTTCCCATTTGATGGATTAATGGAATCCAATGAAAATGTTAATCTTGCAAGATTCAACAGAAGCCATTTGGAAATGACTATTCAACAGAACGGAAATTACTATTTAGTGGGTGAAGAAAAAATAGGAAATTACTTGAATTCTGATGTAGAGAAAAGATATATTCCATTTAATGAAGATATCGGTGAAACATTAGACAAACTACTCTAATAATTAACAAAAAACATTAATTGAAACTCATGTAAGAAAATTTTAATTTGCCTAAATATAGACATTCAAAAAAGATTTATAAATCAAATACCAAAAACAAAAAAGACCATTCAAAAAGATTTATAAATCATAAAAACCAATGTTAATAAAAGGGTGATATTATGATTGAAAATAATATATGTTTATTGACAGATAGCTATAAGCTCACCCACCACTACCTGTATCCAAAAGGTACGGAAAGAATTTATTCCTACCTTGAAAGCAGAGCTGGTGCTGAGTTTAACAAGACTATTTTTTACGGACTGCAATACATCCTCAAGAAATACCTCACAGGAAATGTTGTAAGTGAAGAGAAAGTATTGGAAGCAGAGAAAATTGTAGATGCTCACATTGCTCCAGGTATTTTTAACACAGACGATTGGATGTACATTGCACAGGAATTGGACGGAAAGTTACCAGTTGAAATAAAGGCAATTCCAGAGGGAAGTCCTGTAAATGTTGGGAATGCACTGATGACCATTGAAAACACAGACAAGCATGCATACTGGCTGCCTAATTACCTTGAATCATTATTGCTTCAGGTATGGTATCCATCAACCATTGCAACATTGTCTGCGGAAGTCAGAAAGCTATGCAACTTTTATTTGGATGTTACCGGATCCTCAAAGGACAATCTTAATTTCATGCTGCATGATTTCGGCTATCGTGGAGCAAGCTCAACTGAATCTTCAATGTTATGCGGATCAGCACATCTCTTAAGCTTTTCCGGAACTGACACTGTCCCTGCACTTGCCATTCCTGAAAATTACTATAATGCAAATGAGATCCAAGGATTTTCAGTCCAAGCCACAGAACACAGCGTAATGACTTCCATGGGACCTGATGGCGAAATGGAACAGGCAATAAATGTTGTAAGGAATGCTCATGACGGAATCCTGTCCATTGTAATAGACAGTTATGATTATAAGAATTTCCTGAAGAATGCATGTATCGAAGGCCATGAATTAAACAAGGAAATCATAAGCTTTTTGAATAAGAGCGAAGGAAACAAAATTGTGTTCAGACCAGACAGTGGAGAGCCTGTCTCAACAACAATTGATTGTCTTGAAATCATTGAGAAAGGATTCACAACCCAAAAGAATTCTAAAGGATATAAGACATTTAATGCAAATATTGGCCTTCTTTGGGGAGACGGTTTGAATTATCAGAAAATCAGGGACATTCTCTTCGGCATAAAGACCCAAGGATGGGCAGCTGAAAACCTCATCTTCGGAATGGGGGGAGGATTGCACACCACTGTAAACAGGGACACTCAAAGAAATGCATTCAAATGTTCTGCACAACTTAGAAACGGAGAGTGGATTGACATCTTTAAAAAGCCTTTGGACAGCAGTAAGAAATCCAAAAAGGGAAGATTCAAATTATTGCTAAATGATAATTTTGAATACAGCACAGTTCCAATAAGTTGTGAAGGTGAAGACCAATTAAGAACTGTCTTTAAAAATGGGGAATTGCTGATTGATGATTCCTTTGAAGACATTAAAAAGAGAACTGAAACATATAACAAGTTTCCAGTCGATTTTAAATAGATTTTTAAATAGAACTTTAGAAGATAATTTGTGAAATTTTAAAAATAAATTCTATTTTTAGAATTTATTCCTCTTTTTTATTTTAGCTTTTTCGACTTATCTTTAAACCTGATTTATACTAATTTTTTTAATTATTTGACTTTATTAAGTTTTTAATATGCAGATCTGCCCAGATCATTGTTATTGTATTTACAACAATCTCTCCAAGGATTATTCCCCACCAAGCACCATATTCTCCATAGCCCAATACAATAGCTAAGATTATTGCAAATGCAAGAGTGAATACTGTTTCCCTCAATATTGTCTGGAACATTGCAGTAATTCCATTTCCAGTTCCTTGGAAAACGAATGTTGAAGTACAGCCATATCCCATAGTTGGGAAATAAATGACTATTACAGATAGGAATGCAATAAGCTGTGGAGTCAATCTTGTACTGGTGCCTGTGTATGCAAAAACTGAAACTATCTGAGGAGCAAATAGATAAACGACTATAGCCGCTATAAAACCAAATAGAATAGCTATTTTCATGGAATATCTGTGAGCAACCAAAATCTCATCATACTTTTTAGCACCATAATTTGCACCTACAACTGATATCAATGCTGTAGCTATTGCAATTATAGGAGTGGTTGCAATTGTCACAACTCTCCAACCAGTAGAATAAACAGCAACAGCATCAGTTGAAGCTACAACAACAAGCAAAAGTGAGAACAATGCCGCAAACAATGCATTGTTTATAAGTTCCAAACTTGCAGGCAAGCCCACTTTCAAGATATCTATTGTAATTTCCTTATTAAACTTATAATTTGATAAGAATGGTTTCAAGTAAGTGTTCCTCTTAATGTAGAACCAATAGAACAAAATGACATTTACAAGCAATAGGGAAATCAATGTTGCAATAGCTGCCCCTCTTACTCCTAAATTCAATCCATAAATGAAAATTGGATCCAATATCATATTTAGAATTGAAGAAAAGAGCATTGCATACATTGTCCTCTCAGCATCGCCTTCTCCTCTAAGGACCCCATATAATGCATTTGATAAGATAACAAGAATTGAACCAAAGGATAAAATTACCCCATAATCCATTGCATAACCAATTGTGCTTCCTGCACCCATTCCAAGTAGAATATCCTTTAGGAAAATAAGCAACAAGATTGTTGTTATTACTGAAATGATTACTGTAATAAAAATAGTGTGAATGGCCCCATTATTTGCCTTTTGGCTATTTTCCTCACCAATATACTTTGATAATGCAGAGGCGGAACCTGCACCTAAACCATTTCCGATACCCATTAGTGCAATGAAAATAGGGCTTACAAAACCAACACCCGCAAGAGCATCAGCACCTAAGCCAGATACCCAAATGGCATCGATTACACTATAAAGACTTGTGATAAGCAATGAAATGATAAGTGGAATAGACATCTTCCATAAGGCATTCTTAGGATCTCCCAAAATGGAATCCACTCCTTGAGAATTTTTTATATTATCATTCATTTTATCACAATTATTAAATAGTTTTGAATACTTAAAATTAATTCTTAAAATAGCTTAAAATTCTTTAAAACTTGAATTAATTAACTATTTTTAATTCTTTTTAGTTTAATCCCTATAAACTATATATTAATCAAAATTTATATAAGTAACTATCAAGATGTGGTATTATGGATGAAAACAATTATGTAACATTCAAAAAACAATACGGGAACATTAAGCGCCCAAGAGTAAAGGAATTATCCATCAATTTAAATGGTGTGAAAATATATGAAAAAAAACAATCCATGATAATCAATATCATAGTTCCTGTTGAAGATTCAACGAAAACAGTGCAATACTTTGAGGAATTTAACTTGGGAGAAGAGATTCAATTCAATATCGCAGGAACTGGAGACTTTGAATGCTCTTTTAGAGGAATTTCCCCAGTAATTGATAAAAACAGCTATTCATCATTTTCAATTACAGTTCAGGAAAAAGAATCTCAAGACCAAATGGAAGGTTAGGAATTGGATTGAGTTAAAAAGTTGCTGATTCTTACAAACATTATATGAAAAAACATAATATCACATTAGTGAAAAATCACAAAAATAAATTCCATCAATTTAAATAAAAATACGATTAATATTTTAAGCATTTAGTAATTAAAATATTTATTTAATCAACCATACATTTCATTATTTCATGCCCATAACTTTTTTTAAAAAATAAATCAAACCTTATCAACATCACCCACACCATAATGACAATTTTATTAAAATTTTATAAAATTTATCAAAGTTATAATAAAGATTGGGAATTTTAAAAATTTCTCAAACACTACTTTTTTAAAAAATTTTTATTGAACTATTTTTAAAGCTTATTCTTCTAATAAACATCTGTAAAAAAAAAAAGACTTTATTAAATTTTAAATTTGTTAAAAAATTACGAAATGACATCAATATTAAAATAAACTTGTAAAATTGCTTTAATTTTGTTATAATATTCTAAAAACTTTTTATAAACGATAATAATTTATATAATGAAGATAAATAAAAAAATAAAGAATATTAAGCATTATTAAGGTGAAAGATATGATTGACAAAATTTTTCAAGAGTATAAAAAGCAGGAAAAAGACAACATCATCCTGATGACAAAGCACTTTGGAATTGATGTGAAGTGTCTCCTGTATCCAAATATAAACAACGATTTGATAGTAATCTTAGATAGCGTGAATCTCTTAAATGAGGAAGTGGATTCCTTTAAGCTTATAGATGATTTTTATGAAAAGATTGTAAAGGAAGGAATATTGCTGGGCATTGGTTTTGGCAAAGCCCATATGATAAAAAAAATCTTGGAATTTCCTCTAAGCAAAAGTGAGATTTTGGATATAAACCTAAAGGAATACAATGAATATTATCCTCCATTTGACGAATCTAAAACAGATTTTGAAAAAATTGACGATGAGGGAATCGAAAGACTTAAAGTAACAAGAAATGATGAACCGAGCAATCTTGAAGTTGAAATATCTGCAGTGGCATACATCTCCAAAATAATCGATGAAAACCATAAGGAATTGAAGAAGATTCTTTTTGAAGAGTTTTTAGATGAATTTGAAATAGATAGGAAAAAATCCAAATTCACTGCAAATAAAAAAATCAGAATTGATAATGAAAATTTAAGGCCATTAATCAAATCCAGATTTTTCAAAGAGAAAAGAGGAAAATATAAAATCAAAAGGATTATCGATGACTACTTTGAATTCATGATAGATATCGGTTTGGATATAGGAATCAGAACGGGATTGAAGTTGGTAATTGAAGATATTCAAAGGGACATCATGCCTTATGAGCTATTAGGGAACTTATCTGAAACGGAAACAATGATGTATATTCAAAAGGAGCATAGCGATTATATCTACAAGAAATACGACACTGATGTTAGCATTTAAAATGAGAGAATGAAATTTATGGAATTAATGGGATTCTCATGGGGGTGTTTTAAAAAATATTTTAATCAAAAAAGGTGGAAGCATGAGCTATTTAATCAATGAAATCTATGAACTTTACGAAAAGCATTTGGAAATAACAGAACCTGTCTTAAAGAATATGGGAGTTGAAGACAATATTCACAAGTATCTTATTGATGTGAATATAGATCTTGAAATATTGCTTGAATCCAACGACATAATAAGATACGAATATGATGAACTTCAAGAGAAAATAAAACTAGCATATGATGAAATATTCAAGGAAGGAATACTCTTCGGCATCATAGTTGGAAAAATCATCAAGTTAAACAACTGTTTGGAAGATAAGGAAAAGTACAATGAATATTTAGGTAGAAACTATGACTACTACACTGAATACAGCTTTAAGATAGATTTCTTCAAAAAGGTAATTCCCCCAATAAAAATCAGGAAATCAACAAGGGAAAACAGTCCAAGACAATTGAATTATAGAAACAAAAAGTATGAAGAAAAAAGGAAAGTCAATGGAATCAATGTAAGCTGTGAGGAAATCAAGGATTCATACTACACAATCAATGAAGAGATAATTGAATATAAAAAGAGAATTGGAGAAGATGGAATAATGAAATTCCTTGAAGATGAAGGAATTGGTGATGAGATAAAAAACCAGTATTCCAACATAAACGACAACTTATTTGAAAAGCTATTTAACATTTTAGAAGTCAATCTGAACAATGCTGAAAGAGCTTGTCAAAATTACTATCGCTTCGACACATTCACAGCTCACGATATGTTTGTATCCAATATGTTTGCAAGCTTAGAAGGAGAATTTGAAGCAAGGGAATTGATTAATTTCTACTTGAAATACGTCTTCTTTAAGGGAATAGATATTGGAATATTAAATGGAAAGATGTTTTTCGTATATGATATTCAAGAGGGATTCTTGAATTACTATAAAATACATAACATGAATAGTGAAGAAAAAAGCAGATATTTGATTAAAGAATTGTTTGATTAGGTTTATAAAAACGTGAAAAATTAAAAAAAAGAAGAATAAAAAGAATTAAAAGTTAAAAAAATAAACTTTTTAAATTAAATTAAAATTATTGAATCTTTTGACCGCAATTGGTACAGAAATTGTCCCCAGGATCTATTTTAGCACCACATTTCGGACATGCATTAGCTTTTGAAGCATTAGGAGTGGCAGGATTTGCTTTACCATACTCTGCTGTTGGTTTAGCATCACCAATTACAGGACCTTTAGTGAAATCCTTATCAGTGTCAATCTCAGCGATTAAAGCTTTCATGTTTGCAATCCTTTTCTCATCAGATGGGTGTGTTGAGAAGAATTCAAAATTATTTCCTCCTCTTTGGCTCATACTTTCCCAAAATGCAGGGATTTGTTTGATGTCATAACCTGCCCAATGAATAATCAACATACCTAATCTGTCTGCTTCCAATTCTTGGTCTCTTCCAAATGGCTTTACGAATAAAAAGTCAGACCCAATGTTTGCAGCATTGATTGATGCTCTTGTAATGTCTCCTATTGCACCTAAACCAAAGATATCTAAAATGAAGCTTCCAAAGTAACCAGCAGTTGCAACAGTGTTTTTAGCACTTTCAACACTTGCACGGGTTCTTGAATGGTCAAGCAATGCATGTGCCATTTCGTGACCTAAAATGAAAGCTATTCTTTCTTCGGTATTTGCAATGGAAAGAATACCTGAAAACATCACTATTTTTCCACCAGGCATACAAAATGCATTTACTGTTTTATCAGCCAATAAATGGACATCCCAATCATAATAATCCTGAATATAGTCCATCCTGCCAATTTTTGTTAAATACGCTTCAACTGCCTTAATCAATCTGACAGCAACAGCCCTAACCAATTGACCTTCTGGAGCATTGTCCAAGACTTGAGCCTGTTGGACCATACTATAATATTGCCTATAGGAATCCTCTAGAAACTTATCATCATTTACTATATCAAAATGACTTTTGCCAGTGAATGGGTTTAAACTGCTTCTTTGATCTTTTGCCATTTTATCACCAAAACAATTAATCGCTATAATACTATATATTGTTCATTAATAAAACTTATTTACATTTAATTGAAAATTAATTTTTTAAAAAAATTTACATTTTATATCCAGTTCCAACAAACTGGGCAACTTCTCTACCTGTGTCATCTGTAATGTCAACATTTATAACAGAGGTTGTCCTTCCATCTTTACGGACTGTAGCCTTTGCTATAAGCTTTTCTCCTTTTGCTCCGCTTAAATAGTTTATGCTTACCTGAAGACCTACTGTCAACTTGTGCAGTTGATTGGACATTACGGCAAAGGCAAAATCCCCTAGAGTGAATATAGCTCCACCCATTACAGCACCGAAACCATTTCTGAAATCATCCTTGATTTCCACACTGCAAATGCAATAATCCTCTCCAAGCTCATCTAACTGAATACCCAATTTTGCTGCAAATTTATCTCCATTGAAAAACTCTCTTGCTTCCTCTATTGATTCAAATGTTGTCAAAAAATCACCTATTAAAAATGTAACATATAATTAAGTTATTAATAATATTATTATATTCAAAATCATTTAAAAGATTATTCTACTTAATAAGGTTTAGAAATTATGAAAAACAGATTATTCATCTGTTTTAACCTTTCTGATGAATTTAGCAGGGACTCCTGCAACAATGGAACATTCTTCAACATCTTTTGTCACTACTGCTCCAGCAGCAATTATTGCACCATCACCTATTGTAACTCCAGGTAAAATAGTTGCATTTGAACCAATCCAAACCTTGTTTCCAATCCTGATTGGAGCTGCAATTAGATTAGCCCTATTCTTTGGGTTTTCATCATGATTTAATGTAGCCATAACAACATTATGGCCAATCAATACATCATCTCCAATATAGATTCCACCTTGATCCTGGAACTTGCATCCTGCATTGATAAAGACATTTTTGCCCAAATGAATATTCTTGCCGAAATCTGTGAAAAATGGAGTGAAAACCCTAAATTCATCATCAAGTTCCTTACCGATTAGCTTAGAGAAGAGTTCTCTCCTTTCATCAAAATCATGAAAATTATTATTTAATTCACAAGTGATCTTTTGAGCTTCAATGCTGTAATAATTGCATGCATCAGCAGCTTCATCGTCCATAACCAATGCATCCCCCGCATTGAAGATATCCAATAATTCATTAAGTTCTAACATATATATAAATTGGTTTTAATAAAATATAAAAATTTTTAAAAAAATGAAATTTAGATTTAAAAAATGAAATAATGAAAAATAGATAATAAATTTAATATAAAAAAAGAAAAAAAGCAATAGTTTAAAACTATTAAAAAAAAAGAGAATAAGGAAGTATAGAAAATCTATACGATTCCTTGAGCGTTCATTGCATCAACTACTTTTAAGAATCCTGCAATGTTAGCTCCAACTACATAGTTTTTCTCAAATCCGTAATCTTTAGCTGCTGCATCAACATTAGCAAAGATGTTTTCCATAATGGTTTGGAGTCTTGAATCAACTTCATCAAAGGTCCAAGATAATCTTTGGGAGTTTTGAGACATTTCTAATGCGGAAGTAGCTACTCCACCTGCATTGGAAGCTTTACCTGGTGCGAATAATACACCGTTTTCTTGTAAGTATTCGGTTGCTTCAATAGTGGTAGGCATGTTTGCACCTTCAGCTACTGCAGTTACTCCATTAGCAACTAAAGTTTTAGCATCTTCTAATTGTAATTCGTTTTGAGTAGCACATGGAAGAGCAATGTCACATTTTACAGTCCATACACCTTTGCCTTCGTGGTATTCAGCGGATGGTCTTGCTTCAGCATATGCAGTTAATCTTTCACGTCTTACTTCTTTAACTTCTTTTAATAATTCTACATCAATTCCTTCTGGATCGTAAATCCAACCGGTGGAATCGGAACAGGTTACAGGTTTACCGCCTAATTGTTGAGCTTTTTGAATTGCATAAATTGCTACGTTACCTGCACCGGATACTGCAATGGTTTTTCCTGCAATATCAATGTCGTTTGCTTTTAACATTGCGTTAGTGAAGTATAATAAACCATATCCAGTTGCTTCAGTTCTTGCGAGAGATCCTCCGAAGGTTAATCCTTTACCAGTGAGTACTCCTTCGTATAAACCTTGGATTCTTTTGTATTGACCGAATAAGTAACCGATTTCTCTACCACCTACACCGATATCTCCAGCAGGAACGTCAGTGTCAGCACCAATGTATTTGCAGAGTTCAGTCATGAAGCTTTGACAGAATGCCATAACTTCTCTATCAGATTTTCCTTTAGGGTCAAAGTTGGATCCTCCTTTACCTCCACCAATTGGAAGGCCAGTTAAGGAGTTTTTGAAGATTTGTTCAAATCCTAAGAATTTAATGATACCAACATTTACGGAAGGGTGGAAACGGAGCCCTCCTTTGTAAGGCCCAATTGCACTGTTGAATTGTACTCTGTAACCGGTGTTCACTTGTACTTGACCGTTGTCGTCTACCCAAGGGACTCTGAATTTGATTTGTCTTTCTGGGTTGACTAATCTTTCTAAAAGTGCATCTTTTCTGTATTGTTCTTCGTTTTCTTCGATTACGACTCTTAAAGATTCTAATACTTCTTTTACAGCTTGATGAAACTCAGGTTCATCAGGGTTTTCTTTAACAATTAAGTCAATTACTTCATCAACATAGGACATAATTTAATCTCCATTTGTTTAAATAAAAAAATGAATTTAAGATATTTTTAAATTTGAATAATTAATTAACTAATAATTAATTATTATTGATTAAAAATAGCTAACAAAATTCAACTATATTTCAACTAACTATACTTAACTACAAAAGACATTTAACTATTTTAGCTATTTCTAAGCAAATATAAGTAAATATTAGTAAATTAATTATTAGTAAAACATTATTTAAAGAATTTAAATAATATCTTTAGACATTTCAGAGAAGATTGCACTATCATATGATAGTGGAAAACCTTTTCCGATTTGATGCCTAATTATAAATTGAATAATATTCAATATAAAGGTACCTATTTTTAAAAAATTTTTATTTACAATTCAATATTAAAGGTATACAAATTTTAAGCAATCTCAAAAAATTAAAAATAAAAATAAAAAATATCTCAAATAAAGCTTTAAAATAAAAAATATTAGTGAAAATAATATATTGACAAGTCAATGTTAAAGGTAGACAAAAACAAAAAATTTAATAATAATTAGCAATAATAATAAAAAATATAGGCAAATTATTAAGGTAAAAAGCTAATTTTTCCAATGCCAGAAATTATTTCAAAAGACAAAAATTGATAAGAAATATTTGGAAAATTTAAAATTAGATCCAAACATATTTTACAAATATTTGAACAAAATAAATTTTTTTACAATAAAAATAGATAATATAAAATAATTTAATAAAAAAATAAACATTGTTTAAAAAAATTTATGAAATAATTTCCAATAAAAGATATGATTGAATTTTCTAATTTATCGGCACTAGTCGGAAAACAAAGTGCCAACTATAATTGAACAAAATAATAACTAAAATAATAATTTTATAAACAATACTACAAATTAAACAATTAAAACTTGAACAGTAATAAATTTGAATTTTTTAGAAAATGAGGGAATTATATGAGAATCTTGATATCAAACCTAAAGGGGAAAGAACTTTTAGACATAGCTATGAAAAACAGAATCGAAAAATTGATATCCGTATATACAAACTATAACGAAACCAGCTTGCTTGATCAGTACATGATGAAGGAAAACATTAAAATCAGCACAACAAGCGCTATTGAAGCTTCAAAGCAATTAACATACATAATTAGAAATTCAAAAGAAGAGGGAAATGAAATATTCGTTGCAACTGATGGAAACTTCATAGGATCCATCTTAAACTTCGTTGCAAATAAGGAAGGGGCAGACCACATTTACTATTGCTTCAATGACCAAGCAATTCAAATGCCAAAATTAAGCATAAACCTATCCAAAACAAAAATGAAAATTCTAAAAACCCTTGAAGAATCCGAACAGACAGCAATCCTGATTGGAAAGAATGTGGGAATCTCAAGAGCTATGGTCTACAAGCACATCAATAGCCTAATGGAAGACGGTTTGGTGGGACAAACAAAACAGTATGAAAAATATTACCTTACTAATGCAGGAAAGATGGTAATTATTTAAAAATATCACAAGCCACATATTTAAAAAAAAAAGTTTAATGAAAGTTCTAAAAAAAATCTAATAAAAAAATATCCCCATAGAAAAAAGAAAAATTAAAATGTGAAATCAAATATGAATCCACATTTTTTAAAAGTTTTAATTAAATTTTAATTTGACATGACTAATTAATATTCCTCTGATAGCTAATTTTAATTAATTAAGCTTCAGCAGGTTTTCCTTTTTCAGCCCATTTTACAGTCATGGTAGTGAATGGCTGAGCAATAGCAGTCCAAATTAAACTGAGTATCCAGTGAGTGATAATCATTATTAAAATATCAACAACTGAGTAAACACCAACAAATGCTAAACCAATGAATACAAAGTTATCTATTAATTCACTGAAAGCGAGAACCAATAAGTTTATTCCAGACGCATAAGCTTTACCTTCGTTTACAATAGTAGTCAATCTTGCATTTACCAAGTTACCAATTAAGTAACTGATATAAGAAGCAATAAGAATTCTTGGAGTTTGAGTAAATACAAAGGATAATGCTGCATCACCAGTAAAGAAATCTGGGGATGGCAAGAATAATATTAAAGTAGTCATAAATACGAATAATACATCAGCAGCAATACCTAATACAAGGGTTCTTTGTGCAACTCTTTCACCGTATACATCAGCAATTACGTTAGTTAAAATATATACTAAAGGATAGATCAATACTCCTGCAGGAGTTTCCATACCTAAGAAGTTGATATTAATAATCTTAACTGTAATTAAGTTTGCAATGGTAAAAGCCATACAGAAGAATACTGTGAGTATTACTCTTTTTTCTGTAAAGTCAAAATTTAAATCCATTTAATCAATCCTTAATCTAATAAAGTTAAAATAATAGATTAAAATATTTTAAGTTAATGAAATATTAATTTAAAAAGAAGATTTTTAAAAAATAAGATATTTCATACAACATAGTTATATTTAACTTAATCTAATATAAATATATAGTATTAATTATACAGATTTTCATCTATCCGCGAAATTTTTATGAATCTAAGAAAATTTTATATAATTTATAAACATATTAATTAATAGAATTAATAGAATTAATAGAATTAATAGAATTAATAGAATTAATAGAATTAATAGAATTAATAGAATTAATAGAATTAACAAGATTTTTAATCATTATCTAATTTTAAAAACTGGGGAATTGAATCATGAGCTCCAAAAACAACCAAGAAAATCTAAGTCCAATTGAGGAAATCAAGAAGGAATACTTAGAAAAAATAGACTATTTTGGAAACAGAAGAAGCAAATACTCTCTTTATAAAAAGTTTTCAAAAAAGTACAATCTCAACAAGAGAGTTTTCCTTTACATCATCAATCAGGCTCATGAAGATGTCGGAAGCCCTAAAAGATATGAATTGAATGCAAATAGAAATAGAAAATAAGAGATGATCTTATCTAATTTTTAAAAGATTTCATAATGAAATAAATAATGTTTCATATCTTAAATAATATCTAATTTTTATATCCTTGAAAATTAAAACGAAAAATTTATAAGCCCTCATAACATATTATTATACGATATGTATATAATTACATATCATATTAATAAATTTATAATCTCCAATGAAAATAATTTATTAATCAATAATATTAATATAAGAGGATATTTGACTATCGTCTTTAATTAAAAAAGTCCTATATAAATTACCTTAAAAACTGATATTTGCTTAATTGCAATTATCTTATACAAATTACCTAAATACTATAATAAAGTACTTATTAATTTTTTAAAAAAGATGATAAAAAAATATCCTCTTATTTTAAATCTCTTTTTTAAACATAAAATAATTAAAGAAATGTCTTCATAAGTCAATTAATTATTATTTTTTTAATATTTTAAACATAAAGATAATATTTTCATAAAAAACTAAAAATATTTTAATTATTAGCAATGTTAAAAATAGTTCTAAAATATGAAAATATTTATAAATTAAAAAAATAAAAATAAGTATAGGATTAACTTCCATTGGGAAAATGAAAAATATTATAAATTTTTTTATAGTAATTTTCATTAAAGAACATAGTAAAACGGAATTTTTATGATTTATATTGTAAAAATAAATTTTAAAAATTTTTTAAAAGATTAGAAGCTAACAAACTAACTACTATGTTCTTTCCAATTTTTTTATGATTTTACTATTTTTTAAGTTTTTTAGCAAACTAATACTATTTTTAAAATTTTTACAAACTTATAAAACCGTATTTACTATTTTTAAAAAAAAAGATTAAGTTTAATCAAAAGATCATGAATTAAATATCATCAAGGATTTCTTTTGGAGCGCCAGCAACTTCCACCAAGTATTCCGCTTCAACAATATGTAATTTAGAAGGAATCACTATACAATGAAGAGGGCCACCAAAATCAAAATCAATGAGGTCTTTAATGTATCCTGCCTTTACAAGATTATCCTTTGATCCCACTCTTGCAATTCCAATAGCCAAGGTGTCTTCATTAACGAGCCCTTCATGATCAAGATTATCCTTAATAGTCATTAAATTTTCCAATCCTTCGTTTACAGTCATGTACTTTTCCTTATGAGCTTGAATATCCAATAGAACCAATGTATGCATATCCATCTTCAAGTTCTCTTCAATAGCTATATAAGGGGATTTAGGGAAATAGTTATACTCCAAATCAGGAAATGGAATGGTTGTGACCTTACCGAACTTATATGCTTGAAGACCTGAAATAGCTGGTGCCGAAGATAAAATGCTTGATCCATGAATGACTTCAAAATCAATATCCTTTCTTGCACATTCAACTAGAAAATCAGAATGAGTTGTAGCAATTAAAGGGTCTCCACCAGTAATCAATGCAACATCCATATCTTTTGCTTCCTTTAAAAAGATTGATTCCTCTTCCACTTGAGTTCTGTCAAGAACAATGATTTCCTTTCCAATAATTGATTCAATCTTTTCAAAATTAGAACCGAATAAGCGAGAAGTGAAAAACTCAGCATAAACCTTATCCACTTTTTTTAATGCTTCCACACCTTTTAAAGATATGTCCTTTTCATCGAATAATCCTAAGCCAACCAAATAAAACATAAAATCACTTAAATAATATCAATAAAATCAATCTAATTACAATCAAAATAACGAATAAAGGTTAAATTTTAAATAAAAAGTAAAAATAGATTAATAAAAAAAAGGGCGCTTAATAACACAGGCCCACCATAAACCTGCTCTTCACGTTAAAAAGCAACCCTTTTTACACCATACATCACCACTTTATTTTAAAAAAAAAGCGTAGCTGTTTTATAAACAGCTAATAATATTTTATACATAACTTATATTTAAAGGTTCGTGAAAATTCGTATCATATAAAACAATCAAAAATACGTTTTTATGCATTTTCTCCAACTGCCCTATATTCCATCCACTTGCCGCTGAAGTACCTGTAAATATAGAAACCTGCTCGTACATACCAGTCTATAAACATTGCAATCCATGTCCCAAATACACCTACTCCCATGAAGTCTGCAATCACATAGGACAATCCAATTCTGCAAATGAACATCACAGCTAAACTAACCATCATCGGCCATCTTGCATCACCAGCTCCCCTAAATGCAGTTGGCAAAGTAAATGCAATCGGCCAAATCAAGATTGCAAAAATCCCATGCCAAATAATCATTTCAGAGGCCATGGAAGCAGTTGTTGAAGATAAATCATATATCTGCAATATAAAGGGCAACAATGCAAATATAATTAAATTAATGATTAAATGAGCCAAGAAAACATTGAGCAATATCTTCTTATTATAAAACTTAGCCTGCTCATAATCATTGCTTCCGACACAACGTGAAATGACAGCAGTGAACCCAAGATTTATTGCAAAGCCTGGCAAGACTGAAAAAACCCCAATAGCATAACCTACAGAATTTGCAGCAATAGCTATTGTTCCAAAGGTGGAAACCAGACTTAAGATTAAAACCCTGCCCAATTGGAAAAGTCCATTTTCAATACCATATGGAATACCTACATCCAAGACTTTCTTAAGCAATGATTTGTCGAAGTGATGCTTTAAGGTCTTTTTGATATGTATTTCATATCTTTCCTGAAGCATGTAATGCAATATTACAAATGCAGCAAGGGCTCTTGCCAATACTGTTGGAATAGCAACACCTTCAACTCCAAAACCAAACCCGAAAAGCAAAATGGCATTTCCAATGATATTCAGAATATCACAAACGAACATTATCTGCATAGGCAAAATGGATTTCCCCAATGTTCTAAACATTGCTGCACCACAGTTAAAAATAGCGATAAATGGAATTGAAATAGCCATATAACTTAAATAAATATCTGCAGTGTGAAAAACGTCTTGATCTATTTGGCCAAAGAGGGTATTGATTAAAAAAGATTTTACAAATAAAACAAGCACAGTCATTATTATTGCCAAAATAGTTGTAAACCATATCAATTGATTAGAGGCATCACATGCCTTATCACTCTCGTCATTTCCCAAGTACTGGCCAGCAATTACCGCTCCCCCAGTAGCCAGTGCAGAAAAGCTGAATATAAGTAGCTGAACTAAAAAATCAACTAATGAAACTCCTGAAATAGCAACTTCACCAAGAGAGGCAACCATCATTGAGTCAGCAAGACCTACAAAAAATTCCAATGCCTGTTCAATTAAAAGTGGGATGAATAAGGCCAATAAAAGCTTGTTAGTAAAAAAATAACCCCTTTCATGAACCACCCTATCACTTAAAATATCTGCAAAACTTCTAATAACTTTCATAAATACTCCAATATCATTAAGAAATTATTAAATAAATTAAATAAATTAATTAAATTAAATAAATTAAAAAAATAAAAAAATAAGAATTACAAAAAATTAAGCTAAAAAATTAAATTTGATACAGATTAGGAATCCTCTGATTAATCCTTAGAAAATCCATAAACTTCTGTTTCAAAGGTTTTAGCAACTTCTGGCATTAAGCTTGCAATGTCAAGCTGTTGTGGGCATTCCTTCATGCATGCTTCACAGCCAGTGCAGTCAGAAGCAATACCTACCCCTTCCAAACAGGAATAGTTCCTATACGCATTACCAACTGCAGTGAATTCACCAACCTTTAAACCTTGAATCTTCTCATTGTTATACAAGTCAAACAATTTTGGAATCATGATATTTGAAGGGCATGAACTAATGCAGTAATTACATTTTGTGCAAGGAATTGCAATATTACTATTGATAATCTCTGTAACCTCTTCAATGATCTTATGCTCTTCATCATTAAGTGGCTTGTAGTCATCCATAAAACCGATGTTTTCTTCCATCTGCTCCAAGCTGCTTGCACCAGACAACACCATGAATACTCCATCGATACCTGCAACATAACGCAATGCCCAAGATACTGGAGATTCATCAGGATTATACTCTTTCAATTTTTTCTCTGCTTCATCAGGAAGATCTGCCAAGAATCCTCCTTTCAATGGTTCCATAACAATAATCGGCAACCCATACTTATGTGCAACTTCAACGCATTTTCTGGATTCCACACCATCATTTTCCCAGTCAAGGTAATTGATCTGCAATTGTACAAATTCCATTTCAGGATGTTCCTTCAATATATTGTCCAAAAATTCCGCATTTGCATGAGTGGAAAGACCTAACTTCTTGATTTTTCCTTCATCTTTCATCTTTTTACAAAATCCAAAGGTGTCCACATATTTCCATCCAGCTTCGGAAAAGCTGCTTACATTATGAACCATATAATAATCAAAGTAATCCCCACCACAACGTTCCAATTGTTCCTTGAAAATCGGTTCCACTTGTGACTCTTCAGTGATTAAGAAAGTTGGCATCTTATCTGCAATCACAAATGAGTCTCTTGGATAACGTTCGACAACCGCTTTTCTTAAAGCGACTTCGCTTGCTCCATCATGATAAGCATAAGCGGTATCAAAGTAATTGAAACCATTTTCCATATAAACGTCTGCCATCTTCTTAACTTGTTCAAAATCTACACTTGAGAAATCATTTTCATCAAGCTGTGGCAATCTCATCATTCCAAATCCCATATTCTTCATATTTAATCTCCTAATGCACAATAATTAATTAAATAATTTATAAATTAGTTTAATAGTTTTATTAAATAACAAAATTCTTTTAAAAATCATTAATCTTTATACAACATCTGTTTATTGTATTCCTTTTCCAATTCCAATTGTCTGATTTTCCTATCGTATTGAGCAGCCTCTTCCTCTTTAAATTCAATCAAGCCACTGATAAGAATATCAATCTTCTTTTGACAATCTCTCATTGCCTTTTCCTTTTGAATCTTCAAGGATTCAATTTCATTATCTATTTCCAAAAGTCTCAATTCACTCATTGGATAATAGCTAAATCCTAAAGCCTCATCAAGGGCATGGTCCAAAAGATCCTGCAATTTCAATCCCTTTGATTTAGCAAGGTCTTTTTTCTCCTTATTTATCTTCACACTAGTTGTCTCATTAAAACAACCCATAATTATCACCTAAAGATTATGCTAAAATCATTATATTTCAAAAATGCTTCAAATAATATGAGTATAATATAAAATCTAAAATTTTATATATATAAAATTTATGTTAAAGGATAATATATATGATTCTCAAAAAATATTTTTTTAATGATAAGATAATCTTAAAAACAATAAAAATTAAATATTTATTCAAAAGAGAAAAACAATTTAGAATTAGAAAATAATAAAATAACTATTGAAAATTCGATGAGAAAAAACTATCGATTTAAATAAAATAACGATTGATAAAACATAAAGTATGAGAAACATATAATAAAATTATCATTGATAAAACTAATTTAATAAAAGATACTATGTTAACACTAAAAATTCCAGTGCAGAATATAGAGGCGACAAGGCAAATTGTGCTAAATCATAAGATTATTGACTTTGACTATAAGATTAAAGTCGAAAATGGTTTCGGACATATTCCCATTAAAGAAGGGACAGATGAAGATGTGCTTTCAAAAGTGATGGAAGAGTGCAAGGAAGAAATCATTAAGCAAAATGAGAATTATACAATCGAAATTATGGATTTAAGCCAAGATGATGACCTCGAAACTGTAAAGAGGTTTCCAAGAAGCATAACAGAGCTTCTTAAAGACAAATTAAGTGAAGAGGAAATTGAAGAGCTTAAAAAATCCTTTGACATCATTGGAGATGTTGTCATTGTAGAGATTCCTGAAGATCTTGAAGCCCATAAAAAGGAAATAGGGCAAGCCACTCTTCAATTCACTAAACGAAAAACTGTTTACATGAAAAAAAGTGCAGTGAAAGGTGTTACAAGGGTTAGGGAACTTGAACTTATCGCTGGAGAGGATAATCCTATCACAATCCATAAAGAACATGGCACAAGATTGAAATTGGATGTCAAAAACGTTTACTTCTCACCAAGACTTGCAACTGAGAGGAAAAGAGTTCAAGAAGCAACAAATGATGGAGAAGAGATTCTTGACATGTTTGCAGGAATTGGACCATTTCCAATTGTAATAGCTCATGAAAAGAATGTGAACATCACTGCAGTTGACATTAATGAATATGCAATCAAATACTTAAATGAAAATATTAAACTAAATAAGTTAGCCCCCGCTGCTCACATCACTGCAATTTGTGGTGATACAAATGAAGTTGCATTAAATGAATTGAAAGGCAAAAAATTCGATAGACTTATCATGAATCTTCCAGGATTAGCACCGGGATTCCTTGATTTGGCTGTTTCATTATGCAAGGACGGTGGAGTAATTCACTACTACGAATTTTCAGATGGATTTTCACAAGGAATAGAAAGAGCACAAATAGCTTGTGAGAAGCAAAATAAAGAAGTTGAGATACTAAATACACGTAAAGTAAAATCATCAAGCCCTGGAATGTGGCATGTAGCTATTGATTGTAAAGTAACAGAAAAAAATAAAAAAAGATTAAAAAAAATAATTAAAAAAATTATTTAAATAAAAAAATATTATTTTTGAGGAACTACAGTATAAAACACCAAATCCTCATCACCAGCATTTATTATGGAATGAGTGGATCCCTTTGGACAAACATGACAAGTTCCAGCTTTTAAAATCTCTTCTGAATCATCACATATTGCAATCCCTTCACCAGAGACAATGAAATTTATATCATCATTTGTTTCCTGAAGATGAGGTCCGATTGATGATTTAGGTGGAATGACAGTTTGAATAAATCTCCCACAATCATTCACATCCATTTTTGCAATTACCTTCCCTTCCCCACCATTCATATTTGGAATTGTGATTTCTCTAAGTTCATTAAAATCTATTAACATTTTTCCTCACCCTATCGGAAAAAATATTAAAAAAGATCCTTAAAGTCCTTTTCTAAATTGTTTAAATCAATTACTCCTTTTTCTGTAATGATTCCTGTGATTAGGTCTTTAGGAACTATATCAAAAGCAGGATTGATAACTTCAGTTCCTTCAGGACATATTCTGGCACCACCATAGTAGATTACTTCGTTAGGATCACGTTCTTCAATAACTGTATCAAAGATGGAAATCTCCTTATCAAAGGTACTGAATGGAGCTGCAATATAAAATGGAATGTCAAATCTTTTAGCAGCAAGAGCAACCATAAATGAACCAATCTTGTTTGCAATGCCGTCATAAGCCACTCTGTCTGCACCGATTACAACCTTATCAATCTTTCCTATTGACATGAGATATCCACTTGCAACATCTGGAATCAATTTTACAGGAATTCCTTCCTGTTGCATTTCCCAAACGCTTAAGCTTGCACCTTGTCCTCTTGGACGGGTTTCATCACATATGACTTGAATATCCTTTCCTTGATTGAATGCAGAACGGAAAACACCTAATGCAGTGCCATAGTCCACACATGCAAGTGCACCAGCATTACAGTGGGTTAAGACTGTGTCCCCATCATCAATAAGCTCAGCACCATATTCACCAATAGCTAAGTTAGTGTTTATGTCTTCTCCAGCCATTGCCATTGCTTCATTAAGCATATTGTCAGCTTTCATGACTCTGTCAACTGCCCACATTAGATTGACTGCAGTAGGTCTTGCATTTTTCATCTCCACAGCCACCTTTTCCATATCTTCACCTGCAATCTGAGCAAGAGCCATACCGAAAGCAGCTGAAACACCTATTGCAGGAGCTCCACGAACTACCATGGTCTTGATTGCATCTATGACTTCCTGATAAGTGCTGCAATAGACATAAGTCAATTCATCAGGCAATTTGGTTTGATCTATAAGCTTTAATTTATTGTCTTCCCATTCTAAAGTTCTCATAATAATCACATGAAAATAATTAATAATAAAAATAATTGATTAATGAAATAAAAATTATTAAAATACAATAAAATATTGGTCTTTTTTAAATAAATAGATTATTATAAAAAATTTCATAGAAAAAATAGTTAAAAAACTAAAAAAAACAAATAAGTGAAAAAAATAGTGAAAAAAGTAAGATAGGAAAAAATCCTATTTTAAAATAAATTTAATCACTTAGAAGTGAGACTGAGGAGCATTTCCTAAGTGATGGTCTTCGTGTTTCTTACCAGGAATTCCATAAGCATCTGCTCTACATTGGGTGCATGCTCTGAATACTGGAAGATATTCTTCCACATCACTACGTGCCTTTTCAATCTCTCCACAACCAGGTCTTGGGTAATCCGCCATCTTGTTTAATGGAATGAGTGGCAAGACATTCACTAAGTCTGCACCGCATTCTTTTACGGTTTTAGCGATTTCCACAATATGCTCATCATTCAATCCTGGAATGAGAACAATGTTTACCTTAACGACTACACCAAGATCTGTAATCTTTTTGATTCCTTCCAATTGGTTTCTGGAGAGAATTTCAGCTGCTTCAAGTCCTTTGTATGCTTTGCCTTCATAGACAATGAAACCATTGATTTCCTTTAGGATTTCAGGATCCACTGCATTTACTGTAACAGTTACAGTATTTACACCAAGCTCTGCAATTCTTTCAGCATACTTTGGAAGCAAAAGACCATTTGTACTCATACATTTGATTAAGTCTGGCTTTACCTCATTGATTTTTTCAAAGAATTCAAAGGTAGCCTCGTTAGCTAATGAATCTCCAGGACCTGCAACACCTACAACAGTGATTGCGCTGTCTTTAGTTACATTCAATACATGTTCCACTGCAGCGTCTGCATCCATAATGGAACCTGCAACTCCTGGCCTGTCCTCTTCAGTATTAATTGATCTTATACAGAAATTACATCCAATATTACATTTAGGAGCGATTGGCACATGAACTCTTCCTACCTTGTCATGCAATTTTTCATTATAGCATGGATGCACTTTTGTAATGTGTGCAAATTTTGCACCTTTATGACTTCCTCCACAAGTTAAATCTTTTTTAGTCATAGTATTACCTCAACACAATATTTTAATTATTATAATCATTTTAATTAATTTATTCTTTAATTAACTTATCATTAAATTAATAGTCATTTAATTAAATTAATTTTTTCTCCAATTTTAATTTATCCCACTACAATTGACAAAATTTATTCGTTAAATTCATTTATTTACGCTTAAACTTATAACTATTGTTATTAACAATATAGTATTTAAAGCTTCCTATTTGTTTCTAACATATACGAACAAACTATTGAAAATTACGAACCGTTTTAAAAAATCAATGAAAAATTGGACAAAAAATTAAAACAACCCTATGAAAATGAAAATTTAATGATTTAAAAAAATAAATGGATTAAATCTAAAAAGATTTAATCAATCATATGAATTAAATTTAATCCCATGTCTTAGGAGTGTTCAATTCAACAATATATCCTTCAGCCTTTTCAACCCATTCATCCTTAATGAGCTCATCAGTAGCTATAACGGAAACTATATCATCACGGGAAATGTCTTTCATTATCTTGAATCCTTCAGGAACTATTCTGAATATTGCATCATAGATTCTTCTCTTAAGGTTCTCATGAGGATCATCCACTACCAAATCAGACACTTCATGCTCTCCTTTCATGTGAATGACATATCTGCTTGGCTGATGGACATTTTCTCTACCATTAGTATTCCAAAGGGTTTTTAAGATGTTTGGAAGATAATTTTCATCATCTATCAAGACAACTGTTGTATCATCCTCCGCTTCATAATTTACTTTAGCGACTTCCTTTAAGGTAATGTGCTTGGAAGTCTTTCTCATCTTTATAGCAATGATGAAGCATACCTCATCCGGATTGACATAAGCCCTCATGTCATCAATGGAAGGTGGCAAGACCAAATCCTGCAAGATTTGTCTGATAATCATATCGTAGACTTTTGCTCCTTCAGGGTCATTTGATTCAATATACATATAATCACTTCTTTAAAAGTAATAGAAAAAAGCTTGATTTAAGCTTAAATCTATTCATGTCTATTTCCCATACCAGATACAAGCAATGCTGCACCTACTGCACCAATATGCTGTGAGTATTCAGGTACGATAACTTCAATTCCACCTAAAGTTTCACTTACCGCTTCAACAAGTCCGGAAATCAAACTGGTTCCACCTACTTGGATTAAAGGTTCACGAATGTCAATTTCCTGCAATTGCTGTTCATAAACCTGTTCAGATACGGAGTGACATGCAGCAGCTGCTACATCTGCCTTAGATCCTCCAGCAGCAAGAGTGGTAACCAAGTCTTGAATACCGAATACAATACAATAGGAGTTAAGCATAGCCTTTCTCCAATCACCTTGCACAGCAAGTGGACCAAGCTCTGTAATGTCCACATCTAATCTTCTTGAAGTCATGTCCAAGAATCTACCGGATGCCCCTGCACAGATACCACCCATGGTGAAGTTGTCTGGAATACCATTGTTTACGGTAATTACCTTATTGTCCATACCACCGATATCGAGTACGGTAGCTTCACCTTTTTGGCAATCAGCCAAGTATACTGCACCTTTTGCGTTTACAGACAATTCCTCTTGGATAAGTTCTGCTCCAAATTCCTGACCCATAGTGAATCTACCGTAACCAGTAGTTCCTATACCATCAACATCATCCCATTTGTAGCCAGTTCCTTCAAATGCCTCTGCAGCTGCAGTTTGAGCAGATGCAATGATGTCTTTTGTGGAAGTCCAACCGGTTCCGATAACCTTGTTGTTTTCCATAAGAACCGCTTTTGTAGTTGTTGAACCTGAGTCAAGTCCAAGGGTAAGGCCTTCTTGCTTTTCACGAGCAAGAATGCTTCTACGGGTAACAGTGGTAGCCAATGCTTCCATACGGATAAATAGCTCATCAGCTTTTGTCCTTTCAGTGAAGGAATATGTTACTACTGGAATACGTGTATTGTTCTGGATGAAACGTCTTACTTCGTTTCTGACCAATGCACCTTCTGCACATCTGAAACAAGTTGCAATGAAAACCGCATCAGGCTTGCACTTTCCTTCTACAATAGACATTGCCCTTGCAATCATAAGCTTTAAGCTTGAACTTTGAGCAGAGAAACCGAATTTCTCATAAGCTTCATTAATGTAATCCAAATCAATTTCAGGAAGAATAATTTCAGCTCCAAATTTTAAAGCTGCCTTTTCTATTTCCTTTTGGATACCACTATATTCGGTACCGCAGGAAACCAATGCAATCTGTACCATATTATTTTCCTCCTTTATTTGCAATTGGTTCGCCTAAAACATCACTGTCTCCTTCCAAGTCTCCTCCACCTCCAGGCAAGGAATCAAGGAATTCCATGATTTGATTTACCATAAGCCTTGTTCCATCCTCATCATCAGGGTAAGTAACTTCCAAGACAGGTATGTCTTTTTTACGTAAACAGAAAATTGATAATTCATTTGTTCTTGCACACCCTACACAACCAAAACCAAATGGGGCACCATCAACAATGATTGCTGCTTCTGCCGCATCTATAAGAGGTCCAATAATGGACATTCTTCCACGAACTCCTGAAGGCACTTCAATAGCGGCATACTTTAATCCGTTAATTGGATCTTCTTCTGTAATGTTCATTGGAGGAGAATCAATCTCCGGATCCTTGATCTTTTGTCTAATTTGTTTTTGAAGAGCTAAAGGAGTGTGACCTTTTCTCTCAATCAAGTCAGCTAGAACCAATGAATTTGGTGGATAAATAGCTACTTTTACCATAATATCATCCTCTTAATATAATCAAAGAAAACTTTTTGCAAACAATCCCATTTAAAAAGTTTTCTTATTATTTATCATCCTCTCTTTTATTTTCTTCTTCTTCTAAAATCTCTTTGAAGTAATCAACAGAAACAGGTTCTTTCTTTTCTATTTCCACATCTCTTGGATTCTTTAAAGCTTCTCCAACATAATCAAGAATTCTGAATTCCTTTTCCATTTGGTGGAAACCTTCTCTTGGTCCGTATCTGTGACCTCTGCATCTTCTTGGGTCACCTGGAGCAAAACCTCTTTCCTTTGTAAAAATTCCATATGGGTCTAATTTACGGAGTTCACGAATAGCTTCTCTCACATATTCATCCTTTCCACTAATCATAGCCCCATAACAAGTCCATTTGATTGTAATAGGCAAATTCAACATATGGAGGAAGTTCACTACCTCACTTTCACTTACATTTGCCTTTGAACTTAAAATGATCATCCTTGTTGAAACTTCAGGATCCATATCCTCTTTACCTAAATCTGGAGTTATACATAAATTTGCAGGCATAATCATTCCTCCTCATCATCATAAACTTCGTGAATATAAAGAGTGCTTCCGTCTTTAAGCTTGTTCAAGCCTTCAATGTTACCAACAACTTCACCGACAACATTTGTAGCTGAGAAAGGCTCACCAGTAGGTCCGAAATCCGTGGTGTCAATGGTTCTTATACCAATAAGTCCCACATTCTTCTTGGACATGTTTGTTACACCTATCTCTCCAGCCTTCATAATATCAGTTGGATTGTTTTCAGGAATAAGTCCCTTGGACTCATCGTTATCACCATTGAACATGAACATGTTCATGTCAGGAACTGCAAAGTAAACCTTCAATGTTCCAACAGGCTTTTCTGCCAATCCAGTGATCTTTTCCAAGTACCACCTGGTTCTTGGAGCCTTATCGGTTAACTTGACTTTCAAGAGCTCATCACTTGCAAGACCAAAGGTAGTAACTTCACCAGATTCTATGATGCCAACAGTGCTCTCAGGTTCCTGAGTCACGACAATCGCATCATCATCCTCATTGCCAGTTCTGATATGCTTGATGCCTAATGATGCAAGTTTTTCTTCTGCCTCTTTTTGAGTCATCATCATAAGCATGATTCTGTCAGGACTGCTTCTTACAGTAACGAAATCCCCTTCTTTTGCTATATCAAACAATTCCATTCCTTGCTTGACGGTAGCTAAATTGGTGTGGGTTTCAGCTCTTACTCTGTCTTCTCTATAAATGTAAACTCTACCTTTACCGAATCCATCATTTCTCAAGGTAACTGTTCCTCTTTTACGTTCAGTGATCTCTTCCTTCTCCTTAGTTAAACCAGTCAATTCATAGAACCCTACAAATGAGTTGGATTCAAAGCTGACCTCAATCTTGTCATTTCTAATGAGTGAAAACAAGTGTTCAACAGATTTAGGGGAATTGAAGTTAGGTTCAAAAAGAACATAGGTGAACAATTGATTTCCTTCCTCCAAGACTTCATCCAAGTTTGAACCGCCAGTGCTCTCTCTAACTGTACTGCGCTCAATTACAGGTTCAATAGCTAGGATTTCATCATCATCAGTAAGGGAGAACAATGTTCTTCTTCCACCTATAACCCTTGCAAAGACTCCACGGTCACTGTATTTTGGAACACCGTAAACATTCTTGTGGTCATCCTTGACAAAGATTATATGAGTGGCCTCAGCAGAGAATCCAGATAAGCTAATCAAGACCTCATTGTCGAAATATGCAAATTCGTCATGTGAAGGTTCAAAATTAGAGCTTACAGGACCTATAGCCACTTCATTAGATGTTTCCCAACGAACATTATTAGAGATAAACTGAGAATAGTTTTCCTTGAAGAAATCAGTTAAAGGTTGTGATTTTTCAGAAACTTCCAATTCAATGAGAATACTTCCTTTAGGTGTTTTTATCTTATATTTAAGGATATTGCTTTGTATTTCGCTTTCTCCTTTGATAAGACAAACGATACTTCCTTTCTTGTAAGGAGCATTTGAGATTTCAATTGCATCCTTAATGGTAGAACCTTCAGGAATATCCACATCTTCTCCATTAATTTTAATTAGCATAGGCTTGCCTCTTTATTTATAAAATAATAATTATTATCTAAAGTTAAAATTTGACAATATTATAAAATGAGAGTAAATTCAAAATTAAAAAATTAAAAAATACCTCAATTTTATAAATTAAATATATTTATATTATTAATAATATAAAATAGTTTTTAAATTAATTTTAATAATAAAAATATTACAATGAATATTAAAAATCATATTTAAAAAATGAAATAAAAAAAGAACTAAAAATAATAAGAATTTTTTAAAAAAATAGGAAAAAGTAAATTCTATCTATTCATAGAATTTACCTAAGAAATCTTTCATTCTTTGGTTGTCTGATGAGAATACCTCTTCAGGTGATCCTTGCTCTACAATGACTCCACCATCCATGAAAATGATGGTATCAGACACATTACGAGCAAAGTTCATCTCGTGGGTAACAATTACCATTGTCATACGCTCTGCAGCCAAATCCTTGATTACCTGCAAGATCTCACCGGTAAGCTCAGGGTCAAGTGCAGAAGTAGGCTCATCAAAAAACAGAATATCTGGATTCATGCATAATGCCCTTGCAATGGATACCCTTTGCTGCTGTCCGCCAGAAAGTTCAGAAGGATAAGCATCTTCCTTATCTTCAAGACCCATCTTTTTTAGCAAGTATTTTGCATGAGCATAAACCTCATCCTTGTCTCTTTTTTGAACCCTTATAGGAGCATTTGCAATATTCTTCATTACAGAATGATGAGGGAACAAGTTGAAGTTCTGGAACACTAAACCGAATGTTCCATCAAAATTGATTTCTCCACTATCCTCAG
>Ga0129306_1000776_pt1 | contig 44286 bp, 39 predicted proteins | sample P827metagenome_FD_94438 | JGI IMG/M metagenome (GOLD analysis project Ga0129306, IMG submission 94438) | Capybara group fecal microbial communities from Wisconsin, USA - P827 metagenome | ecosystem: Host-associated > Mammals > Digestive system > Large intestine > Fecal | place: USA: Wisconsin... | reverse complement strand
TCAGAGCGTCGCCGATCCCGCTATCGTCAACGTCAACTGGTGGGCGTCGCCCGACCTCGACGTGACGAGTTATGAAATTCGTGACGGGCTTGTCTGGGAGGATGCTGCCCTGATCGGCACGACGAGCGGTACGATGCTGACGATCAACTGTGCCCGCTCGCACGAATACAACTTTTTAGTGCGCGCCAACAACAGCGCCGGTTTTGCGTCGGACATCGTTTCCGTTTTCTGCGAGGCCACGCTGGAACCGCCCGTCGTGACTGGTTTCAACGCTGTGCAGGACGGCGACAACGTCGATCTCTGGTGGGACAAGAGCGCGAGCAACGGCGTCGACTGGTACGAACTGCGCGAAGGGTTGAACTGGGACAGCGGCGCGCTCATCGCTTCGGGCATCAGCACGACGAGTTTCAGCGTGCCGGTGTCGTTCGAGCGGAGCTACCACTACATGGTCAAGGCGCACAGCCGGACCGGCTATTATTCTGATCAGGCGGCGCGAACGATGCTGATCGTCGGCAATCTGTCGCCGAAGAATGTGGTTGAGGAGCGCGATTTTATCCTGCTGCGCGAAACCGGAACGCAGACACACGAGGATTCGCGCTTCGTCGAAAATCCCTGCACATGGCTGACGGTTGGCGGTCAGTGGAGCGATTATCCCGATAAACGCTGGATCGACTTCGGCGGGGAATATGTCCTTTCGCTGGCTGAGGGCGCGACCGAGGGCACGTGGACGAGCGTGGAGATCGACCTGACGCGTGCCGTCAAAGCCAAGATCGCGGTCGATTTCCAGCTGCTCAACAACTCGTATGCCGCAGCAAAGCTGCAATACCGGTCGTACAACGCCGACATAGCCGACGGGTACGGTCCCTGGATCGACTTCAAGGAGCACACAGAAACGCTCACGAAAATTCAGTTCCGCGTCGTCATGAGCACGACGGACGCCGCGCATCCGCCGTATGTGACGGTGCTGCACGCGGTCGTTGATATGCCCGATGTGGTCAAATCGGGGCGTATCAGCGTGCCGGCAGTGGGAGCGACGATCGACTACGGTTTTGAGTACGCGATCACGCCGACGGTCGTCGTTTCGGCCGACACAGCAGCGGCACGCGCCGTTATCGAGGGCACGCCCGGGCGAGCAACCTGCACGGTGAAGGTGCTGGACACTAACAACACGGCTATTGCCGGGACGGTCAACTGGACTGCTTATGGATATTAAGGAGATGATGCACTATGGCTTATGATGCAACGCTGCCACTGGACACCGGCTATCTGGCCGAAGCGCCGGCCGAATTGCGCGAGCAGTATCGTGCATTGTTGGAGGATATGATCGTCAATGCCGGCAAACTGAAAGGATATGAGCCCGGCAATGCCAGCGGCAATATCCCGCTGAACAACGGCACACTGAACACCAATCTAAACGCCGATCTGCTGGACGGTCACGACAGTGCCTATTTTTCTGCGGCGACGCACTCACACAGCACAGCGACGACGGACGCGGCCGGTTTGATGAGCTCAGCCGACAAGACGAAACTGAACGGCATTGCCACAGGCGCTGAGGTCAATCAGAACGCGTTTTCCAATGTCAAAGTTGGCAGCAGCACTATTCAGGCCGACGGCAAGACTGACACACTGGAGCTGGCGGCAGGTAATTACATTGGTCTCACCGCGGATACGACTAATGATAAGGTGACGATTGGCGTCGCCTGGCCGAAGGTGGCAGCAAATGGTTATACCGACATTATTTCACTTTATGACGCTGACGCGACGAGCAACCGCGCCGGAACGATCCGCATAACAAACGGCAACGGTTTTCATGAAATGCTCCTGGGTGTGCATAATGAGTCAAACGGCGCGCCGAACGGGCTGATAATCAAAAATACGAACGGGACGTTCACGTCAAATCTTACTGGCACGTTGACTGTCGGCGGGCTGAAAATCGGCACTTCGACGATCGGCAGCGCGACACAGCCTGTGTATGTCAACGCAGGAACAATTACAGCTGGCACCTACGAACTGAATAAAACTGTCCCTTCAGACGCCAAGTTCACCGATACGGTCTACACCCACCCGTCCTACACCGCCCGCACTGGCAAACCGACGGCGAATCAGACTCCCTCCTTCGGCGGGACGTTCACCGTGTCGCAGATCACCAGCGACGCCAGCGGACATGTGACAGCCGCGACGGACAAGACGGTGACGATACCGGCAACGGCGATGACCGGCGCGAGCTCAAGCGCTGCCGGCGCGAAGGGGTTGGTCCCTGCGCCGGCAAAGGGCGCGCAGAATTATTATCTCCGCGGCGACGGCACTTGGCAGGCCAATCTTGCCGGCAGCGCCGCTAAACTGACAACGGCGCGTTCTCTTTATGTAAAATTGAATTCGGCCTATGATTCTGAGTCGCCTGTAACATTTGACGGCTCCGCGGCAAAAGCGTTGCCGGTCACCGGCACACTGCCAATTGCTAACGGCGGCACCGGCAACACCACAGGAAAAGCCGCGACGGCAACGAAGCTGGCAACGGCGAGGAATATCTCCGTCAAGTGCCGCACCGGCACCGCATCGGCGTCTTTTGACGGCTCTGCGGCGATCACGATCGACATTTCTTCATACACTTGAAGTTGCGACTGCGACACGTGCGACTGCGGCTCATGCGACGAATAAGGAGGACATTAAATGAACGATTGGTGGAAAGAAGTCATCGAAGGAATAGAAGCCGGCGACACAGTCACCATATCGCCGCCTGATGATTTTGCCGGGTGGACGGCCAGAAACTTTGCCGAATTCCTGTTTCAGATCATTCAGATTTTACGCGCTCAGCCCTACGCGTTCGAGCGCCTGAACTTCATTGCACCACAGACCGGCAGCGACGAACAGCGCGCCCTCTACGAGCGTCTGACGCGCGGCTTCTACAAATATCTTCGCGTGCCCATGTTTCAGCGCCGCATCTGGACCGAACCCAAACTGGACGCCGAATATGTTTTTGTGACGAATTATGACTGCAACCTGGAATGCTCCTACTGCATCCAGCGCTGCAAGCGGGTGGAACCGTCGACTATCGACGCCCAGCTCAAATTCTTCAAAGCGCTTTTTGAGGCTGACCTCAGCGCCGGAAAGATCCCCGACGGCGGGCTCATCAAGTTTTTCTGCATTGGCGGTGAAGGTTTTTTACACGTTGACCGTCTGCAGCACCTCGTCGACGGCGTGCATCAGATCATTGGCGACCGCGATGTGACTCTGATCTTCTGCGTCCCGACAAACGGCACCCTGTTATTGCAGCCCGATGTTCAGGATTTCATCCTGCGCAACAAAAAAGAGATCGCGCTGAACTTCAGCATCGACGGTCTGCCGGAAAAACACAACGCCGGCAGATGCAACAGTTATGACGCAGCCGTCGCTGGTCTGGAATGGGCGAAGACCGTGCTGTCGAACAAACGCCTGAAGATCAAGGCGACCATGACGCGAGCCGACATCCCCATGTACGCCGCGCATTGTAAACACCTGCTATCGCTCGGCGTCATGAAAGTGCGCGCCAATTTTGACGTGCTCGAAGAATTGCCGTATGAAGACTCACTTGAACTTGCACAGCAGATGATCGACGCCTTCGAGTGGATCGTGGATAATGACCGGCTCGATTTTTACCATTTCGACATACTCGGCCTGCGCCGCAATTACAACTGCTACGACAGAGTGCTGATGAAAATGGAACCCTGGCCCACCCACGGATGCACCGGCTGGGGGAGCAGCAAACGCGTGCTGGGCGTCGACGGCAAAGTCTATGGCTGCGAAAACTGTGCCGTAAACGGACACTGGCCTGTCGGCGAATGGCACGAAGGCGAGCCTGTGCCCGACTTTATCGAGCAGAAAAACATGCTCGCACAGACGCCTGAGCCCTGCGAAGACTGCCCCGTGAAAGCCCTGTGTTATACCTGCGCGCAAGTCACTACGGACCCAGAGTGGCGGAAAAAACGCCATCCCAATTGTGCGCTCGTCTGGGCAACGACCCTGCTGCGGCTTTACATGACCGTCCTCTTTAAAAAATCTCTGCCTTTCGACGCGTGCTAAAACGAAATTCGCGGCCGCTCCCATCATGAGAGCGGCCGCGAATGTTAGAAAACGTCATTGGGCTATGGTTTCAAAATGGACCGAAAGCTTCATCCCCATGCCGGCAGCCAAACGGCGCAGAGTTTTGAGCGAGGGATTGCCGTTGCCGTTCTCGAATTTGCTGATGTCCGACTGAGCGATGCCGGTGCGCGCCGAAAGCTGCTGCTGTGTCAGGCCCGATTGAGCCCGCGCATCGATCAGCGCCTGAATGATGGAAAACTCGGGTTCGAGTGCGTCATATTCCGCTTTTATCTCGGGATTTTTCAACTGTTCATGAAGAAAATGGTCAAAGCTGGTATCAATTTTTTTCTTGCTCATCCTGATTCTCCTTTCTGCTCAGAAACTCTGCGCGATAGTCTTTTGCCTTTTGGATTTCTTCAGGCGGAGTTTTATTAGTTTTCTTGACGAATCCGTTTGTCAAGATTGCCCGCCCGCCGATGAAAAAGAAATAGAGCACGCGCGTGATATTGCCGCTCATCTGCGTTCGCAGCTCGAAAATGCCGTCGTCCAAATGCTTTGAATAAGGCGCGCGCAAAGAAGCGCCATTTTGTTCCAGAAGTTGGACCGTCCGCAGCGTTTTCGCCTGGAGTTTGGGCGGGAGGCTGGCAATAAAATCCGCTGCTGGAAGCGTTTCATCTGGTAAATCATAAAAGCTGACTTGGATTGAAGGCATGTTTATCACCTGAATCATTTTCTTTATGGGTGTATTTTATCGGATTTTGCCGATAAAATCAACTCTTAACATCGAAAGGACTGATCTCATGACAAAGCAACTGAGCGAGCACTTCACCGCTGACGAATGTCGCTGCAGGCACTGCGGCAAAAACTGGACCGACCCGCGGCTGATCGACCTGGCCGAAGCCGTGAGACACATCCTCGGCGACCGCCCCATGATCGTCCACTGCGTGTGTCGCTGTCGCGATCACAACCGCGCCGTCGGCGGATCACCGAACTCGCAGCACATGTACGGCAGAGCGATGGATTTTCATATCAATGGCCTGACACCCTGGACCATTTACACCCGCCTGCTCGACGCTCAGCGCCGCGGACTGCTGCCGAACCTTCACGGCCTGGGCGTATACGACTGGGGAATCCACATCGACTGCCGCGAGGCGCCCGGCCTGGCGAAATGGGACAGCCGCACAAAGAAGGGCGAATAACCATGCCCGGCGAAGAAATGCACGACAAATCGCTGCTCGACTTGCTAATAACAGGCGGAATGGGCGCGTTCTTGGCTGTGCTCTTTCAGGCGGCGCGCGCAGCCCGACACCACGCCTCGGACGAATGGGACTGGCGGCGCTTTGTCGCCGGTCTTGCCAGCGCCGCGGCTGTTGGCGCACTGGCGGCATGGGGGCTTGAAGCCTTCAACGTTTCGCGCGAACTTTCGGCCGTCATCATCGCCATGTGCGGTTACACCGGCGGCCGGCTGCTTGACCTTGTTGAAGCAGAAGTGCCGGAGACGATCCAGGCCGCCTTCGACGGCTTGCAAAAACGATTGCACGAAGGGAAGTGGAAGCAGGATGAATGACCTTGAACGCCTCATCAGAAAAAATATTGTCTGCGCGTGGGCCATTGCTGCTTTGGCCGCCGCCGCGCTGATCTATTGGCTGCTGCGTGGTCATGCCGGCAGCGTGCGCGTGGGCGAGAAGCTCGGCGAGATCAGAACCACGACTGCCCAAAACGAGCGCCGCGTGGAAGTGATCTTCGACGCCGCCAAACAAAGAGAGGAGACTGCTCGCAATGAGACGAATCAGAAAATGGCTGCTGTGTCTGACGACGATCTGCCTGACCTGCTCGCCGGCCTGTTGTCAGAGTACCGAAAACAATCCGGCCGTTGACGCCCAGCGTGTGTACCCCGGCTGGACGGCGCCGGCGAAAGGCTATTACCTCACCGACGCCGCCATGCGCGACACCATCGCCGGCTGGTCTACCGCAAAGCAGGAAGCGGATATACGCGAACAAGCGCTGATCGCCTTGCGCGACGAAGTGAAAGCCCAGCAGGCCGACCTCAAGCGCCAGCTTGCGCAGTTGCAAACGGAGATCACGGTAGAGCGTTCGATGTGGCGTCGTCGAGTCCGTCGAGGTAAAATGCAAGGAGTGATTTATGGAGTCCTTGCTGGTTTTGCCGGCGGGTATTTGGTGAAAAGGAATAATCCCTGACAAAAAAGTTAGAGCTGTTCTTTAGTATTTTTAACAATGTTCGTGTCTAAAACCGTGACCGATGATTGGTCAGAATCGTTGGTAAAATCAGTTATAATCGTTGATTGAAGATGTTTGTATGGCGGTCTTCCTCTCCGCCATTACTATTGGTCAAAGTCTAACAACTCATGACGAAACATTGACAAGCCCGCCAAATGGCGGGCTCTTTTCTATGCTGCCCTTGGCGGCACGACACGTTCGAACAATATCGAGCAGATGGACCGTACACAAAACAGTGCGCGCGCCGCCTGTATCGCTGTTTTTACAAAAGGAAACGCTCCTTGTTTCCGCATCCATTGCGGGCAGGGAGCGTTTTAGTGCTATTTCAAAAAACTGTCCAGCAACTTGTTAGCATATTTGCGGGCCAGTTCTCCGGCCTCGTCCCAATATTCCGAAGCCGATTCGGCGACTTCTTCCCAGCCTTCAGCGGCCGATTTTTTGGCCTGTGCATACCACTCGGGTGCTTTGGCCTTCAGTTCGTTCAGCCAGGGTTTGGCAACTTCCCAGTACTCCGAAGCGGCCTCCATCGCCTCGTTCCAGCCTTCGGCGGCGGCTTCTTTGGCCTGCGCGTACCACTCGGGCGCTTTGGCAGCCAGCTCGTCAAACCAGGGGCGGGCCTGCTCCAGTGCTACGGATGCCGCATCGGCGGCAGCGTCCCAGGCCGCAGCGGCATAATACTTGGCCGTCTCCATCCAGTCGGGACCGGGCTGCGCTGCCTGTGGCGCGGCCGCTTCGGCAGCGGGCGGCTGCGTGGCGGATGGATTGGCAAACGCGGCGCCGGTACAGGCAAGGGCGAAGATCGTCACAAGCAGAAAAGCGAGTTTTTTCACGGTCGTTTTTCCTCCGTAAGTCAGATTGCGGCGCGCCCTACCGGGCGCTTCCGGCGCGTATTATCGGTCAGTTTGTTCCAACTGTCATTGAAGAAATCTACAATTTTTGCGGGAAGCCGGTCATTTGGAGTTTTTGCGCTTCATAATGGCGTCTAGCAGCGCATGTGCGGCCTCGTCTTTGCTCATGAGCGGCAGCTCCTCGCACGAATCGGCGGTGATCAGCGTCAACACGTTGGTATCGACGCCAAAGCCCGCGCCGGCCACTTTGAGGTTGTTGGCGGCGATCATCTGTACGTTCTTTTTGACCAGCTTGGCGCGGCTGTTTTCCAGCATGTTCTGCGTCTCCATCGAAAAACCGCAGATGAACTGATCAGTGCGGCGCTCGCCAAGGGTCTTGAGGATGTCCTGCGTGCGCTCCAAGGGCAGCGACAGGTCGCCGTCCTTCTTCTTGATCTTGTCCTCGGCCACGGTGGCGGGGCGGTAATCGGCTACGGCTGCGGCCTTGACCACGATCGTGCACTCGTCAAAGCGCGATGTGACGGCTTCGTACATATCGGCGGCGCTTGTGATGTCGATCTTTTCGACAAAGCGCGGAGCCTTCAGCTGCGTGGGGCCGGAGACGAGCGTCACCTGCGCGCCACGGTCGGCGGCGGCGCGGGCAATGGCGTAGCCCATACGGCCGGAACTGTGGTTGGTGAGGTAGCGCACGGGGTCGAGAGCCTCACGCGTGGGGCCGGCGGTGACGAGCACGCGCTCGCCCGCCATGTCGTGTTTGTCGCACAAAAAGTGCGCGATCACTTCAAAGATGTCGTCAGGCTCGGGCATTTTGCCGCGGCCGGTGTCTCCGCACGCCAATCTCCCCTCGGCCGGCTCCATTACATACCAGCCGCGCGTCCGCAGCGTGGTCAGGTTTTCCTGCGTGGCCTCGTTGTCGTACATGCGCGTGTTCATGGCCGGCACGACGATGCGCGGGCACGTGCAGGCCAGCACGGTGCTGGTGAGCATGTCGTCGGCCAGTCCGCAGGCTAGCTTGGCGATCACGTTGGCCGTAGCGGGGGCGATGACCAGCACGTCGGCCTCCTGCGCCAGGGCGATGTGGTGCACGGCGCTCGGATCGGCGCGGTCGAACACGTCGTCGTAGACGCGGCGGTGCGTCAGCGCCTCAAACGTGGCCTGTCCGATGAACTGCTCGGCGCCTTTGGTCATGATCACCTGCGCCTGCGCTCCGTTTTTGACCAGCAGCGACGCCAGTGACGCCGTCTTGTATGCGGCGATTCCTCCGCTGACGCCAAGCAGGACGTGTTTCCCTTTCAGCATGACGAAAACCTCCGTTTCGATGGTTGAATGAGTTGTATAAGCCTGCGCTAAGTATAACAGAAAACTGCCGGAAAACGGTCTGCTGCGGCGAAATTTTGCCTGCCGGATATGGTATACTGAACGCGCAAATTTCAGTTTTTTCGCAAGCAAAGTGAGGAGGATCTGCCATGCTGCTTTTATTCGACGTCGGCAACACTCATGTGACTATCGGCGGCTACGACGGCGACAGACTGCTTTTCACCGGACGCGTGGCCAGCGACCGGCACAAGACGGAAGACGAGTTCGCCATGATCATCGAAAGCGTGCTGCGTATGCACGGCTTCACCACGTCCGACGTGGAAGACGGCGCGATCAGCTCAGTGGTGCCGGTGATCACGCAGGCGCTCGACCGGGCCTTTCAGCTTTTGTGGGGCAAGCGCATGATGGCCGTGACCACCGCGCTTGAACTGGGGCTGAAAGTGCTCACCGATTCTCCCGAGCAGCTGGGCAAAGACCTGATCGTCGATGCCGTGGCTGCCAAGGCCAAGTATCCCTGTCCCATCCTCGTGTTCGATCTGGGCACGGCCACCACGTGCTCGGTGATCGACGCCGAAGGAAATTACCGCGGCGGCATGATCGCCCCCGGCCTTGGCATATCGATCGACGCGCTGGGCTCGCGCACGGCCCAGCTGCCGTATATCAGCCTTGACGCGCCGTCGCAGCTGGTGGGCACCAACACCAAAAACTGTATGCGCAGCGGCGTCATGTACGGGCACGCCGGCATGATCGACGGTTTCATCGACCGCATCGAAGAGGAGCTGGGTCAGAAATGCACCGCTGTCATCACCGGCGGCCTGGCCGCAAAGATCGCGCCGCTGTGCCGCCGCGCCGTGACGCTGGATGAGACGCTGCTGTTCGACGGCCTGCGCCTGCTGTACGCAAAAAACAAAGACAAGCCCAGGTAGGGGAAGAATCAAGGAAACGCGGATGGACACTCCCGCGCTCTGTCGTGGCTTCGCGAGATATTGGCTTCTCAATTAGACTTTGTAGTTGACAAAAACGCATGCAGGGGTTATAAAGTTGGTATAAAATAAAATACGCTTCATGGATAGAGGCGCGGAACAGGAACAGTACCGCTTTGCGCAAACGGCTGCGGCCGGCAGGGCCGAAAAGGCCGTTTCGCCGAAGCGGGGACCATGCCGCAACGTGGCGTCCGCTGGTCTGTCGGAGAATATCCGCCGGACTGTCGCCGAACAGGCGGAGCGCTATCGTGGCGAAGCCAAGTTCTTCCGGCCTTTTCGGGAGAGCGCACAATGAACATAAAACGGCGGCCGCGGAACGTACCCGTGACCGCCGTATTTTATTCACATATTTTTTTTACAGATGGAGGAGTTTGTTATGACTGCGGAGAAAAAGGGTTTCCAGATGCCCAATACGTGGCTGATCGTTTTCGGACTGATCGTCATCATGGCCGTGCTGTCGTGGATCGTACCGCCGGGTTCGTTCGACTATCAGAAAGTTGACGTGAACGGCACGATGCGCAACATCGCCATCGCCGGTTCGTATCACCCCGTCGATCCGGCCACCGCGCAGCCCACCGGCTTTTTGGGCGTGTTCGCGGCGCTGTATCAGGGCTGCGTCAAGGCGAGCGGCGTCATCTTCGTCATTTTGTGCTGCGCGGCCACGTTCGGCGTGATGGTGAAAACCGGCGCGTTCCACGCGGGCATCGGCAAAGTACTCAACGTTGTCGGCGATAAGGCCATCCTGATCATCCCCGTGCTGATGGTGCTGTTCGGCATCGGCGGCTCGGCGTTCGGCATGCTGTCGGAGTTTTACGGCTTCTACCCGCTGGTGATCGGGCTGGCCGTGGCGCTGGGCTATGACGCGATGACGGGCTTTGCCATCCTGGCGCTGGGCGAGTACGTGGGCTTCATGGCCTCCACGCTCAATCCCTACACGGTGGCCATCGCTCAGGCCATCGCGCAGGTGCCACTGTACTCGGGGCTGGGCTTCCGCATCTTCTGCTTCTGCGTGTTCATGGGCATCAGCATCCTCTATCTGCTGCGCTACGCTCTCAAGGTGAAGAAGGATCCGCAGCTGTCGGTGATGAACGGCGTGTCGTGCGCCCATGCCGCCGGCGGCGCCTCGATGCAGGGGCTGGATTTCTCGTGGCGTCACGGCCTGGTGCTGCTCGACCTGCTCGTCACGCTGGCCGTGCTGCTGGTGGGCCTGATGTGGTACAGCTGGGGCTATAAGGAACTGTGCGGTCTGTTCATCATCATGGCGGCGTTTGCCTCGCTCGTTTCCGGCTGGAGCGGCAACGAGTTCTGCGACGTGATGCTGGCCGGCGCCAAGAGCGTGCTGTGGGGCGCTATCCTTACGGGGCTGGCCAACGGACTGGTCGTGATCATGGAAAATGCCAAGATCATGGACACGATCATCAACTTTTTGGCAGAAATGCTCAAAAAGGCTCCTTCGGCGCTGTCGGCGCAGTTCATGCTGATCGTGCAGACGCTGATCAACTTCCTCATCCCCTCCGGCTCCGGCCAGGCGGCGGCGACGATGCCGATCATGGCTCCGCTGGCCGACATGCTGGGCCTGACGCGCCAGGTGGCGTGCCTTGCCTTCCAGTTTGGCGACGGCCTTTCCAACATCCTCTGGCCCACGGCGGGCATCGTCATCATCTGCGGCCTTGGCGACATCCCCTACGACCGCTGGCTGAAGTGGTTCGGCAAGCTGTTCCTGATCCTGCTGCTCGCGCAGATGGCGCTGCTGCAGCTGGCTATTGTGATCGGGCTGTAACATTACTGATAACCAAAGAGCGGCCTTCGCGTTATATGCGTCGGCCGCTCTTTTTATGATCATGGAGTGTAAGCTCGATTGACATGTGCGCTGGGCATGAATAAAATACGTGCAGCTGGTTGCGCATTTTTATTAAAAAATATCGATCTGTGCATTCAAATGCACAAAAGGAGTCTCCATGATCCAACGTCCTCATTACCTCAAACAGTTGATCTCGTTTCAGGATACTCAGACGATCAAGATCGTAACTGGGATACGGCGTTGCGGCAAATCCACGCTTTTGTTACTGATGTGCGAACACCTTCTTTCCTCGGGCGTCAGGCCAGAAAACATTCAGTATATCAACTTTGACGATCTTGATAATGAAGAACTGACTGACTACAAAAAGCTGCATGAACACGTGACGGGCAGGCTGTGTGGCGGCATGAACTACATCTTCCTGGACGAGATCCAGGAAGTGCCCCAGTTTCAGAAAACGCTCGCAAGCCTGCAGCTGCGCGACAATGTCGACCTGTACGTCACAGGTTCAAACGCATGGCTGCTCTCGGGCGAACTGGCAACGTTGCTGTCCGGCCGCTATGTCGAGATCAGGATGCAGCCGCTCTCGTTCCGGGAATATGTGTCAGCCTTTCCAGACAAGGGCGATCTGACGCGCAAATTTGCTTCTTACCTGACGGAAAGCTCATTCCCCGGCGCGCTGGAGATGAGCACACGCGGGAAAACTCGAGAATACCTTGACGGGCTGTATCACTCAATCTTGATCAAGGACATCGCTTCGCGCCTTAAGATCGGCGATGTGGCTTCTCTTGATCGACTGACTCGTTTCCTGTACGGCAATATCGGCAGCATCACCTCAACGCGAAAGATTGCCGATACGATGACCAGCGTTGGTCAGTCGATCTCGCCACATACCGTCGAACGTTACATTCAAAGCTTGACCGACAGCTTCATCATCTGCGCGTGTCCCCGCTGGGACGTGCGCAGACGAGCGCGGCTGAAGACCGGATGCAAGTATTTCGGCGCCGATACGGGGCTGCGTTACTACCTGCTGGGTGGGCGCAGTGCGGACAGAGGCCACATGCTGGAAAATATCGTCTACCTTGAACTGCTCCGACGTAAAGAACGCGTGTTCACTGGCAAGGTCGGCGACAGTGAGATCGATTTTGTAACCGAAAGCGCCGACGGCGTGGAATACTTCCAGGTCTCGCTCTCTGTCCGCGACGAGACAGTGCTGGAGCGGGAGCTTCGCCCTCTTTCCGCTGTCAAAGACCACAATCCCAAATATCTGCTGACGCTTGACGACGATCCGCCCGCCGATTGGGACGGCATCAAGCAGGTCAACATCATCTCCTGGCTGTTGAAATGATGTCTGCACGAACGTTGTTTGATCGTGAACATCGCATTTCTCTGCCAAGGAAAATCGTCCCGGCATCATCATCTGCGGCCTTGGCGACATTCCCTGCGACCGCTGGCTGAAGTGGTTCGGCAAGCTGTTCCTGATCCTGCTGCTGGCGCAGATGGCGCTGCTGCAGCTGGCTATTGTGATCGGGCTGTAAAAATCGCATAAAAATAACGGGGCTTCGCTCTGGCGAGGTCCCGTTTTTTCTGTCTGTTCTTGTGTGCCGCACGGTGCAAAAACTATAAATTTTTGTGAGTTTTTGCGATCAACAGCAAAACTTGTTTTAGGGGAAAGCGCTTTTTCTCCACCGTCAGTGGCAGAAATGCAGGCATGTTTTGCTCTGCGTTCATCTGCCGACAGCCGCAAAAAAGCCCGCCCGGAGGTTCATTCCCCCGTGCGGGCGCTGCTGTATCTGGTAAAAGTACGTTATTTGATCGACTGAATCAGATCCCAGTCCTCGATCAGCGGCTTGATGGCGGGCACAGTGGCGTCGCGGATGGTGTCGTCGGGCGTGATGATCTCTACGCCGTGCTGCTCGTGCAGCTTGCCGGCCAGCGATTTTTCGGCCTCGACTATTTGCGCGTCCTGCCAGGCGACGGCGGCGTCCACAGCATCCTGCACCACTTTCTTGTCGTGGTCGCTCAGGGCCTTCCAGACGTCGGCGTTCATGAAGATCATGTTGGGACAGATGATGTGGCCTGTCAGCACCACGTTTTTCACCACTTCGTAGAACTTGTAGCTTTCAAACGTGGTCAGCGGGTTCTCCTGTCCGTCGACGGTGCCCGTCTGCAGGGCCATGTACAGCTCGTTGATGTTCATCGGCGTGGCGGCCGCGCCCCAGGCTTGCACCATTTTGACGTACAGCTCGGCCTGCGGCACGCGGATCTTCATGCCCTTCAGGTCGGCGAGCGTGCGCACAGGCTTGTTCGTGGTCAGCTGGCGCGTACCGTAGTAGAAGCTGCCGAGGATACGCACGTTGACGCTGGCAAAAAGCTCGTTCAGCTTGTCCTTGTAGGCGCCGTTGAGCGCTTTCTGCATGTGCTCCACGTTGCGCCACAAAAACGGCGCCTCCACCTGCGAAGCCTTGGGGATCCAGGTGCCGAACTGAGCCGGTCCGTCGGTGACGATATCCACCATGCGCTCCTGCACGCCCTCCACCAGGTCGGAAGAGCCGCCCAGCACGCCGTTGGGGTAGCCGGTGACGTGCACGCCCTCGGCCTTGGCGTTGATCTCCTCGATGGCGCGCTTCATCATCTGCGTGACGACCTGACCTTCGGGATGCACCGAGCCCCATTTCAGCTCGGTCTTTGCCTCGGATCCCGCCGCGAAAACGAGCGAAGCGCCCACTGCCAGCGCCAGTACAAGATGCTTTTTCATGACGAAAAGTTCCTCCTTGGATGATATGTTTGCGCGCCGCGTTTGTGCCGGCGCGGTACAACCGAATGTCCGCAAAAAACTCAATGCCCGCCGTAGACAAGGTCGGGCAGCCAGTTCGTCACTGCGGGCACGAACGTGATGATCATCAGCACGACAAAAAGCGGGATCAGGAACGGTGCTGTTGCCTTGATGACGCGGTTGGCCGAGATGCGCCCCACGTTGGATGCCACGTACAGCACCACACCCACGGGCGGCGTGATGACGCCGATCATCAGATTGACGATCATAATGAGGCAGGCCTGCGTTTGCGACACGCCCATCTTCATCATCGCCGGCACAAGGATGGGGCCAAGGATGAGGATGGCCGCCGTGCCCTCCATGAAGCAGCCGACGAACAGCAAAAACAGGTTGACGATCAGCAGGAAAGCGGTCTTGGACTGGATGCTCGTCAAAAACGCCGTGATGGTCTGCGGCACCTGAGCCACGGTGAGGATGTAGCCGAAGATGTTGGCCGTCATCACGATCGACAATACCACGCCCGTCGTCTCGCAGGTGGAGAGCATGACGCGGGGCAGGTCGCGCAGTTTCAGGTCGCGGTAAGCCAGCACGCCGATGATGAGCGAGTAGAACGCGGCAATGAGCGCCGCCTCGGTGGTGGTGACCACGCCGGTGTAGATGGCGGCAAAGAGGATGACCGGCGACAGCAGCGCCAGCGCCGCGTCTTTGAACGCCAGCCACAGCGCCCGCGGCGTGGGGCGGGGTTCACGAGGATAGGCGCGTTCGCGCGCGTAGTAGGCCACCAGCATACACAGCGCCACGGCGATCAGAACCCCCGGCAGCACGCCGCCGACGAAGCATCTGCCCACCGAAGCGCCCACGGTGACAGCCATGATCACCATCGGCAGCGACGGCGGGATGATCGGCCCCAGCACCGACGAAGCGGCCGTGACGGCGCATGAAAAGTCGTCGTCATAACCGGCCTCGCGCATCGCCTCGATCTCGATGTTGCCCAGGCCGCCCGCGTCGGCAACGGCCGTGCCGCTCATGCCGGCAAACAGCGCCGAGCACAGCACATTAGCGTGTCCCATGCCGCCGGGCACGCTGCCCACCAGCGTGTTGGCGAAGCGGAATATCTTGCGCGTAACACCCCCGGTGTTCATCAGGTTGCCCATGAGGATGAAAAACGGCGCGGCGATCATCGTGAACGAGTTTGAAGCCTGCGTGATGCGCTGCACCACGATCATCGGGTTGCCGCCCGTCAGGAACATATATAAAAACGAAGTCAGCCCCAAATTGACATAGAGCGGCAGCCCCGTGAACAGCAGGACCAGAAAGACGATCATCGCGGCGGTCATGCTTCGTCGCCTCCCTTGTCGCGGTAGTCGCGCGGCCCCTTCGTCAGACACTCAATCAGACGGGCAGCCTCGTAAACGATGATGGCGGCGTTGCACAACGGCCCCATGGCATAGACCAGGCCATAGTTCAGCGCCAGCGACACGGCGGTGCGCTTGGCGCCCACGCGCGTCAGCTTGATGCCGTAGGCGACCATCAGGACAGAAAAGACGATGCACAGCACGTGGCAGCCGGCCTGCAGCCATTTCTGCGCGCCCTTCGGCAGCATGTTGAGCACCGCGGTGATGCGGATGTGGCTGTCGTGCCGTTCGGCAAGTGCCCAGCCGAGGTAGCAGATCCATACATAAGTGAGCTGGATCAGCTCCTCCGACCAGATGATCGGATCGCGCAGCACCCAGCGCCAGAACACCTGACACAGCCCGAGGACGAAGATCCCCGTCAGCAGCAGCACCGACAGCCAGTCGATGACGCTTTCCGCAACGCGGCGAACGCGCGTCAGCGGGGCGAGCGTCTCTTGGCCGGAACGGTCCATGTCTCTTCCTCCCTCTTGCGGCCGCGAAAAAAGCGGCGCGAAAGTTTTTTCTCACTCTTTTACACTTATAGCAAATTATTTGTTTCTTTTCAATACGCGCGCGCCAAAAAAGCCCGCTCTTTTACGGCGTAAAAAAATCCGCAGCCTGCCCAGGACGGGCACAACTGCGGAAAAACTTTTTGTGTTACTGCGCTTCGGTGCCAAGCAGGCCGATTTCGGCGGCGTAGGGCTTCATGCCTTCGATGACGATCTCGGCCACTTCCTTCACGTCCATACCGAGCATCTCGCAGCCCTGCTTGATCAGGTCGCGGTTGCACTTGCGCGCGAACGCCTTGTCCTTGAACTTCTTCATGAAGCTCTTCACCTCAAGGTCGGTGATGCCCTTGGGCCTCATGCGCGCGCACGCCTCGATGATGCCCGTCAGCTCGTCAACGGTGTACAGGCTCTTTTCCATGTTCGTTTCCGGCTTCACGTCGGTGCACAGCCCCCAGCCGTGGGCCAGGATGGCGCGGATGTCGATCTCGTCAACGCCCGCTTCGCGCAGCGGTTCGGCCGTGTGCTGCAGGTGCTCCTCGGGGTATTTTTCGTAGTCGAAATCGTGCAGGTAGCCCACGGCCTTCCAGTGCTCCTCGTCCTCGCCGAAGTGGCGGGCCATGGCCCCCATCGCCGCCATCACGTTGGTGGAGTGCACGATCAGGTGCGGCTCCGTGACCATCGTCGCGTTCAGTTCCTTGGCGCGTTCCAGTGTAAGCGTCATTGACACAGCCTCCCGTTTTGAATGTGTAAATGTCTGAGTGCGCGGCGCTTGGGGCGCCGCTTTCGATGGCACTATTATATAAAGAATTGAGATTTTCGCAAATGCCGAGAGCTGTGCCGCGAAAAACGCGTGACGTGCCAAAACGATATTGAAATCGACAGCTAAGAGAAGTATAATCATATCAGTACCACGAGCTTATATTTTTTAAGGAGGCTTTTGTTATGAATAAGGTTATCGCTGTTGTGTGTTTGGCCGCGCTCGCCGCGGGGACTGCGTTCGCCGATGTTGAGCTGAAGCCGCAGAAGCATGGTCAGTGCTACACTGACGAGCAGCTGTTCGTCAAGGATGTGGAAGGCGCCGGCGGCGGCAAGGGAACGCTGCACGGCAAGTTCGCGTTCCGCCGCGAGCAGGCGCTTGAAGACGACGCCATCAAGGAGATCGGCTGGATGACGCTGAAACCCGGTGCCTACATCGGCACGCACGCGCACAAGGACAATGAAGACGCCTACCTGATTATCTCCGGCAAGGGCGTTTTCACCGACGGCAACGGCAACGCTTGGGTGGTCGGCCCCGGCGACATGACCATCGCCCGTCCCGGCCAGGCTCACGGCCTTGCCAATCTCTACAAGGAAGACTTGGTGTTCCTCGACATCATCGCCAAGAACAACGCTGCCAACCTGGAAGCCATCACCAAGAAGGCCGCCGAGTCTAAGCAGTGCTTCAAGCTGGCAGAGCTGTTTGACAAAAACTCCGAGAAGGCCGGCAAGACCGGTGTCGGCACGCTTTACGGCAAGTTCGCCTTCCGCCGCGAGAAGGCCACCGACGACGAGGCCATCAAGGAGATCGGCCGCATGACGCTGAAAAAAGGCGCTTCGATCGGCCTGCACCCCCATGTCGATAACGACGACACCTACATCATCATCAGCGGCAAGGGCGTGTTCACCGGTTCTGACGGCAAGGAGATCGAAGTCGGCCCCATGTCGGTCACCATCGCCGGCCCCGGCGAGAGCCACGCGCTGCGCAACGACAGCGACCAGGACCTTGTCTTCATCGATCTGATCGCCAAGAACCACGCGCACCCCGCCGCCAAAAAGTAAGCGATCAACATCGCGACAACTCAAAGAAAAACAAAAAAGAAAAACAAAAAAGGAAAACCGGGACGCAGCGCTGCCCCGGTTTTCCTTTTTTTATATCGTCTATTGTGCGAAAAAAGCGCGCTTAATCCATGTTCAGGTCGCGGCGTATGGAATCCTTGCGGCTGCGGGCCACGTCGGCCCATTTGGGCTCGGTCTCGTACAGCTTCGTCAGCTCGGCCAGCACAGCGGGTACGTCGATGCCCTGCGGACAGGCGTGAGAACACTGACCGCAGCTGATGCACGCACCTGGCAGCTTGTCCTTCTCAAGGCCGTCGAGACGCATACCGGCGGTCAGTCCCGCGCCCGACTTGTACGAGTTGTAACACTCAAGTAGGTAGGGGATGTCCAGCCCCTGCGGGCAGCCGGCGCAGCAGTAGCGGCAGGCGGTGCAGGGCACGCCGTTTTTCAGCAGCTCTGCTGTTTCAAGCAGCGCGGCGCGCTCTGCGTCACTCAGCGGCTTGTGAGCGGCGAACGTGCGCAGGTTGTCCTCCACCTGCGACATCTCGTTCATGCCGGAAAGGATCATCTTCACGTTCGGCAGGTCGAGCAAGAAGCGGAATGCCCAGCTGGCCGCGCTGGCAGACGGATCGAGCGCCTTCAGCCTGTCGGCCGCCGCGCCGTCCGGTTTGGCCAGTTTGCCGCCGCGGCACGGCTCCATCACCCACACGCCCAGACCGTGGCGCGTGATGATGTCGTACTTGGCCTTGGCGTCCTGCAATGTCCAGTCGAGGTAGTTGCACTGGATCTGTACGAACTCGAACAGTCCTTCATATTTGTTCAAAAACTCCTCAAGCAGCGCCGCGCCGCCGTGGAACGAGAAGCCGAGATGGCGGATGAGGCCTTCCTCCTTCTTTTTGAGGATGTCGGGCATGATGTGGTAATCGGCGCTCTCATAGATCTTGACCGACCATTCGGTGATGTTATGCAGCAGGTAGAAGTCGAAATACTCCACGCCGCACTTTTTCAGGCACAGGTCGAACATCGCGCTGTTGTCGATGGGGCCGGGCAGTGAGTGCCCGGGAAATTTGTCGGCCACGTACCAGCGGTCGCGCGGATATTTTTTCAGCGCCTCGGCCATCGCCAGCTCCGATTTGCCGTCCAGATACGGGTAGGCCGTGTCGAAGTAGTTGACGCCGCCCGCGATGGCCGCGTCGAACATCGCGTTGACGCGTTCCTGGTCGATCTCGCCCGCCTCGTTTTTGGCAAACCTCATGCAGCCGAAGCCCAGACGTGACAGTTTTTCCCCGTTGAAGTCATTGTAGATCATGTCGATTCCCCCCGAATAAGCCATGATTATCGTAGATTATAGCATAGGCGCATGATGGGTGAAAGAAGACTTTTGGGAACGATCCTGACGTTTTTGGGACGATTTTCCTTTTTTTCCTATCCCTTAGGCGTCTTTTGTGTTATTATAGAATCTAATGAAAAGATCATTTCTGCGGCTTCGGCCGTAGACCGAAAGGAGCGGCGATCATGGGATTCAACGAGAAGACACACGCGTTCATCCCCGCGCGTTACTATTTCTTGCTGAAGCGCGGCTTTGGCGAACGGGGAGTGCGCGCCTTTGTGCACGCCACTCGGCACTACGCGATGCAGCGTGGTTCGCGCATGGCGCAGCGGGCTATCCGCGACGGACATGAGTTGACGCAGGAAGCCTACAACCAATACGGCGAGTGGCTGCCGACCGCGGAGATCATTGCCGCCGGGGGACAGAATAAAAGCGTCGATCTGGGCGGCCGCAAGCGCGTGTTCCAGTGCCCGTGGATGGCGATGTTTGAGGAGATGGACGCGATCGAGTGCCGCGATGTGTACTGCTCGGTGCTGGACAGCGCTATCTCACGCGGCTTTAACCCCGATCTGGGCTATCGAGTGGAAGTTCACCCGGCCGAAGGCATCTGCGAACACTGGCTGGAAAGCGGCGACATCGCCGCCGGAGCGGCACAGGGGCGCAAAAAGGAGTATGTCAAAAGTTTTGAGTACCATTGCGCGCACGCGTTCTGGGCCTACCGCGAGGTGTGCGCGGCCATTTTCGGCGCGGAAGGAGAACGCGTTGCCGACGCCGTAGCCGCCGACTTTGCCGAGCGCTTTGGCGAAGAAATGGGCGCGGCGCTGCAAACGTATAAAGATGTGAATTTCAATATCTGCGACTGAGCGTCAAACCCGAATACGCAAAAACAAATCATTTTTTTAGAAAATAGCGCTGACGTGAGGGAGTAGAACAGGCGCATTTTCTGCGCGAAACGTTTTGTTCCACGTGGAACATCGTGCACGGGCAAATTTTTGGAGCAGAGCATAGTGTTCCACGTGGAACATTGTGTGCGGCACAAAATTTTTTGCGCAGAAGGCTCAGGCATTTTTTTCTTTTGCGAAGACGTTTTGCTGTGCTGGGATAAAGAAAATGAAATATCTTGATTGCAGTGCATATTAAGGAGACGCTGATTAATTCGTCCGCGCCCTGTCGGGGCTTTCGCAGCCTGGCTGCGTCGAAATCTCTCGACAGTTCATCGGGCTTATTTAATCAGTGTCTCCTTAGTTGTAGAATGTGGTCGCTCCGCAGTGCGTGGCTTGTTGACGAAACGCCGCCGCTGCGGTATTTTATGTGCGATTTTCGGCGCGTTTTTGCGCTTTGCCGTGCATTTTTTTCGTGAAAGAGGGTTTTTCGATGTCGCAACTGCCGAACGCTCCCACTCCGGCCGAGCGTCCGTATCGTTTTGTCGTTGCCGCTGCCTGTGCGCTCACGCTGTTTATCATCCTGGGGCTGGGGAACATGCCCGCCGGACAGTATATCAGGCCCGTGACGGCCGACCTGGGCGTAGACCGCATGAGCTTTTCGATCATGTTCAGCACGCGTTTTGTCGTCAGCACGATCATGGGGCTGCTGTGGGTCAAGATCATCGCGCTGCTTGGTGTGCGCGTGATGATGGGCGCCGGCTTTGCCATGATGACGCTGGCATACTGGATATTTTCCGTGGCCGACAGTCTGCCGGTGTTTTATCTGGGCGGCGCTGTGCAGGGCGTGGGCATCACCTGCTGCTCCAACGCGACGGTATCGTTCGTGATCGACGGCTGGTTCAAACGGAACAAGGGCACGGTGTTGGGCTTTGTCTTCGCGGCCAGCGGGCTGGGCGGCGCTGCCTCCAATGTGTTCGTCGCGCGTCAGATCGCCGCGGAAGGCTGGCGCGCCTCGTACCGGCTGACGGCCTTCATCATGATCGCCGTCGGAGCGCTCGTAGTCCTGCTGGTGCGCGACGCCGGGCAGGGGAAAGCGGCCAAAAAGCACGCCGCCGCTTCGTCCGGTTCATGGGAAGGCTTGCCGCTTCGGCAGTTGATGCGGCAGCCGTACTTTTGGGGCATCGCGCTGTTCATATTCGTGCTGGGCGTGCTGTGCAATCCCGTTTACAGCTTGGCGCAGGCGCACCTTATCGACCTCGGGCTCGACCGGCTGTTTGCTGCCAAAGTGGTGGGCACCTTGTTCATCGTGCTGGCGGCGGCCAAAATAGGCGTGGGCGTCATCTACGACCGGTTCGGCCTGCGAGCCGGCGTGGTGCTGTGCATGAGCTGCGGCATCGCTTCCATGCTGCTGCTGGCGACGGCGCGCACCAGGATGAGCGCGGTGCTGTTTGCCGTGCTGATGGGCGTTGAAATGCCCATCGAAACGATCCTCGTGCCGATGATCCTGCTTGGACTGCTGGGGCGCGAGGCCTACTCGTCGCTGATCGGCGCGGCGTTTGCGATGATCTCGGCGGGCATCGCCTTGGGCAATCCGCTCGTCAATTACATTTACGACCGCTGCGGCAGCTACGCTCCGGCGCTGTACGGGCTGTGCGTCGTGGCGGCGGCATCGCTTGCCATGTTCTTCTGGTGCGAGGCGCAGGCGAAAAAGCTTCGCAGAAAACATTTTGAGCGTGAATAGAAACATAGAATAAAACGAACAGAGCACTGCTCTCTTGAAGGGCAGTGCTCTGTTTGTTCGTATACCACATGATTACTTTAATATTCAATATCTCGCCACAGCAATTCCCCGTTTTTGACTGTCGCGATCGGCTTGATAAGATTGGAGCCGGTAACGGAATTGCCTTCGCTGTCCGCGAAGGTCGTCGGCTTGTCCAACACCTTCAGTATCGCAATATCTGCTTGCCCTCCAACATGAAGCGAGCCTGCACTCTGGCTGAAATGAACGGCGGCAGCGGGTGCGCGTGTGCAGCAGTTCAGGACTTGTTCGATTGTCATGCCCATGGCCAGGAACTTGCTCATGACCCACGGCAGACAGCACATTTCAGGCTTTTTATATGCTCCGAGTATTGTCGTATCTGTGCTGATAGTGTTGGGAAGAAATCCCTGAGCAAACGCTTTTTGTGCCACCGAGAAGCTGAAGTGCTTTCTTGCGTTGCCGACGTCGAAAATAACGCCGCGTTTACGTGCTTCCCAAACTTCGGAAAGTACTTGCCCGTTTTCGTCAAGGATGGTCATTCCGTTGTTGTTGAAACAGTGTGTAAGAATATCTCCCGGACGAACAAGGCTTGCAAGTCTGCGAAGCGGGATCGTTGTTCCCGAAATGTGGATCATAAGAATAGTATGAAGCTCTTCTGCCATTTCGAGTGCAGCTGTCAGCGGTTCTTCGCCGTAATCGAGCATTGACTGCGGGCGGATCAAAAGTTTGATCCCGGCCAGCTCGTCTCGGTATTCTTCAAATAAGCCGCGTAACTTATCCTTCCCTTTGCCGTCCATCAGGTTAAGGTTCATTTGGTCGGGGAAGCCGTGAACACTTAACCCAGCGCCGGAACAATTTATAAAATTTTTGACTGTCACCTTTCGCAGATGAGCGTAATAACGATGGAACTCATAATTGCCCCAACCGGCGCTTCCGCCGTCGCAGGCGCTGGTGACGCCGTTGGGCAGGCACATAAGATCGGGAATGACACCTACGTCGGAATACGGGTACATATGCATATGCAGATCGATCAAGCCGGGAACGACAAAACAGCCTTTGGCGTCTATCTCCTTTGCGCCTGAGCCGTTAAATTGACCGATGCCGGCGATTTTATTTCCGCAAACAGCGATGTCGGTAACTTGATCGAACGTGCCTGACGGGTCGTAGACATGCCCGTTTTTGATTAAAAGACTGCAATGATTCATTTTTTTAGACTTCCTCTTCTGGGGCAGCTTCATCCGGACTGATCTGTCGGTTAGCTTTTAAGTTTTTATAAACAGCCTGCGCAATAGAAAGAACAGCCAGGATAAAGAACACAATCGCGATAGGATGCGCTGCGAAACGACTGAGACGCCATTTGCTCAGGGTAAGCACACGGCGGAGATTTTCTTCAAACATTGGCCCTAAGATATACCCTATGATGAGCGGTGCGGTTGGAATAGCCAGTTTCCTCAAGATAAACGCGCCCAAACCGATAACAAACATCAACACAATGTCAAATGTTTTGTTGTTCGCACCAAAGCAGCCGACGGCACAAAGTGAAAGAATGGCGGGAAAGAGCAAATACTTAGGTATATCAAGCAGCCTAACAAAAACACGAATGCCAAAAAACTCAAAAAACAACATGGCGAACGTGGCAATGAGCATGGCCATGTACATTGCGTATACAATGTTGCCTGCCTTGGTGAAAATCAGAGGTCCCGGCGTAATGCCCTTGACGGTCATCCCCCCTAAAAGTATGGCGGCAACCGTGTTGCCAGGCACGCCGAGCGTCAACATGGGGATCATGCTCCCTCCGATGACAGCGTTGTTTGATGTTTCGGAGGCAATGAGTCCATCGACGATCCCCGTGCCAAATCTTTCAGGATATTTTGACGAATTCTTCGTCAGCGTATAAGAAAAAATCCCTGCCGTATTGCCGCCGATACCCGGGAGTATCCCGATGATGACACCGACTATCGAAGAGCGAAAGATGTTGACTGTCTGAGAGGCGAGCTCCCGCATACCAATCCCAAAACCTTTCATCTTAAAGTTTTGGGGCACGAGATGTCCCTCCGATTTTTTAAATCCATAGATGAAAATATCACTTACGGCAAAAAGGCCAATAAGCATCGGCACCGTACCGATGCCGCCGTCGAACTGATGAGAACCAAAGTTGAACCGTATCTGGGCGTCAATAGGCGTGACCCCGATCATCGAGATGAGAACGCCGAGAAGACCGCTCAGCAGACCATTGATAAGGTCCTTTCCGGCTAAACTGGCAATGATGCTGAGACTAAACAGAGCGACGGCAAAATATTCATAGGCTGTAAATTGAAGCGCAAACGCTGCCAGCTGCGGCGAGAGAAAGATCATAGCTATCAATCCGAACAGTGTCCCTATAAATGAGACAAGAATAGCTACACCTAATGCTTTGCCGGCCTCGCCTTTTTCCGCCATTGGACCGCCGTCCCAAACGGTACTCATTGACGCAGGTGTCCCCGGGATCTTCAAAAGTATGGCAGAGATGAGCCCGCCAGACATGCCGCCGATGTACAAAGCAATCAACAGACTGAGCCCCTGCACCGGCGTCATGGCATAGGTCATCGGCAAAAATAAAACCAGTGCCATCGTCGAAGAGAGACCGGGGATCGCTCCAAAAATGATGCCCACGACCACTCCCAGACAGATCACGCACAAGCAGGCTGGGGATGAGAGCACGGCGATAAATCCTTCTTGCATCGATCGTCCCTCCTAGAGAAATTCTTTCAGCGGACCAGCCGGAAGCAGCAAATCTAAACCGTAATAAAAGATAACGAACACGATCGCTGTCAGCAGGATGGAAATAAGAGCGAAAAGGCCGAAATTTCGCTTTTCCGGCGGAGAGAGCAAGCACATCTCACAAAAAAGCATGAGCGTATTGGCGATAGGAAAACCGACCTTTGAGATAAACAGACAGTAGAGTGCTAATACCCCGATAACAGCGAGCCCTTTGGCGTAGTTGACGTTGTTCTCACCGGCGGTTTGAACCTGCTTGGGCTTTCTTTTGAGCGTAAGAACGATTTTGAGCGCAGAAAGGCCTATGATCAGCGCACAGATAAGTTTGGGAACGCCGCCGGAACCAATATCGTTCCTGCTGAGTATTGGAAAGTTTGAAAGAACGGCGTAGGCATAAAAGCCTGCGCCGATCAATAAAAACAGCAGCTGTCCAATGAGAGTCTTTGTTCGCTCACTCATAAAAGAACCTCTTTTAAAATTCTAAAACGGGACTATTATTTGATCAAAGCTCTCATTTCAGAGATGGTTTTGTCCATGAATACGGACTGTTCTTCTGGCGTAGTGTAATAGGGTTCGCCGCGGAATACCGAAATTGATTTGCCGAATTCAGGGTCCTTCGCTACCTGGGCAAGCGCAGCGTTAAACTTTTTAACGATCTCGGCGGGAGTCTTCTTCGGCCACGAGAAATAGTAGTATTTGGTCGCTACGCAGCTTACACCTTGTTCGGCCATAGTCGGTATTTCCGGTAAAAACGCGCAGCGCTCGTTCGAGCACACGCCCAAAACAACGACTTTACCCGTGGTGACGTAATCGGCGATGTTGGTGTAATTGATAGGCAGGATGTCTACTGAACCGTTCAACAGCGCGGTAACACGATCGGTGGCATTAGAACCTACATCGACAGCTTCCGCTTGGGCATTGGTGTTTTTCTCAAATTGCTGAATGACGTAATCGGCAAGCCCCGCATAGGATGAAGAGATCGAAAGGCTTTCCGGTTCTTTTTTCAGTTGAGCGACAAGTTCGGGAACTGTTTTGATGTTCTTCGAAGCAAGCATGGCCCAGCAGAATGTTTTATCCGCGCAGATAAAACCGCCAGGGGCGAAATCGTTCACATAACTGAAGTCTTTGACGGTGCCGCAGGCTTCCTGATACAGAGCTACCGTGTGGGTAAAATAACATGTATAACCATCGGGTTCGGAAGCGAGAACGTCGCGAGCCGCTACTTGCCCGTTGACTCCCGCTGTATTAACGACAATGACGCTTTGCCCAAGAAGCTTTTCCAGTTTTTGAGCCGTCATTCGTGCGTAATAGTCAGTGTCGCCGCCGGCTTTAAATCCGACTTTGATCGTGATGGTCCTCTTGGGCCAGTCAGTTTCAGCCTGTGCCGGGGCAAACGTGATCGCCAGTGCAGTGCAGGTCATAGCCATAAGTCCAAGAAGTTTTTTCATTCAGGATCCCTCCAATGATTGAGTTTTAGTGCTCTTGAGTTTCCTATTGATCGAGCTTCATCGAGTAAGGAGACACTGATTAAATGAGCCTGATGAGCCGCCAGTCGGCGAAAGGTCCGGTGGGGCGTGGGCGAATTGATCAGCGTTTCCTTAAGGAGCGGCGTCATCAACCTTGTATGGCTGTTTCGCAGGTTCAATCAGCTGTTTAGTTCGATGAGCGCATGTCGCGCACGATCATGGCTATCGTTTCACGCAAGTTTGGTTCGGCGTCGCCGATACGGTCCTTATAGTTCTGTTCGGCCAGTTGTACCAGCTTTTTGTGGGTGGCATGCGACATCGAAGCGTCAAAACCCAGGCGCTCCACAGTCTTAGCACTTGCTGCGGCTTCCGCAGAACGGCGTTTGGCGTGTATGAGTGTGCGGAACAATGATTCGTCACACCATTCTTCGATATTGCACTTTTTAAACGTGTCGCGCGTGAGCGCCAGTACCTCGTCGAGCACACCGTAGGCGGCTGCCGGCGCATACGTTTCGATGAACAGCTGCGGCAGTCCCTTGCTGAACACGCTTTTGAGCAGTTTGATTGCCGAAGCACCGCCGGCGGGCGCATCGATCACCTTGGGGATACCGTTCCAGCGAGATAAGAATTCGGCAAATTCGTTGGCGCCGTCGCCGGCCATATACATTTTAACTTTGTGCTTGTTGGCCGGTACCGAGCCCATCACGCCCACGTCGACAAACTTGACGCCTTCAGGTCGAGGCAGTTGATCGACAGCCGTCATATCAACAGGATCTGCTGAGTTAAGGTCACAGAACACCTGGCCTGCTGAGAGCAGAGGCAGCGCCTGTCGTGCCACATCAACGCACACGGCCGGGCTTGTGAGAGAGATGACAAAATCGGAATCGCTGCATAACTCTTCAAGCGATCCGACAATCGTCACACCGTTCTCGGCAGCGCGAGAGCGAATCTTTTCACCTCGTACAGGATCATTTTGCATTACATCGAAAGCCGCCATCGATTTCAAACCTTCTTGAGCTAAGCCCATTGAAATGTGGTAGGCGGCCTCGCCATAACCAATAAAACCAACAGAGTATTTCAATTATATAGCTCCTTTCCGGCAGGAAAACGCATAAGCAAACCATCTGCGTTTCTGTCTAAAATTTGACTGTAAAATATCATGAGGCGTAATAATTGTCCAAGGAATTATTTTTATGTATAATATAAGAATCCCTAATATTTAGGAGTGTCATATGGATCAACTGGATATCGAAATTTTTTTGGCTATCGCTAAGAGCCAGAGCATCTCTAAAGCTTCTAAATCATTATTGATGTCGCAGCCGGCAGTCAGTCAGCGCCTAAAATCTCTTGAAGACGAGCTGCAAGTCAATTTGGTCTTGCGTAAAAAAGGGGGGCGCACGATCGAAATAACTGATGCCGGGATCCGTTTTGCCAACATGGGCGAAAAGTGGCTTGAGCTTTATCATGAGATGGTCAACCTTAAAAATGCAGAGCCTGCTCGTCAGCTCACGATCGCAAGCACGAACAGTCTGAATAACTATCTGTTTTTGCCTCTGTTCAACGAAATATCAAAATGCGATAAACGTTTGCGTCTTTTTATACGGACGCAGCACACGCTGGAAATATTCGAACTTGTTGATAGCAAGAAAGCTGATATAGGTTTCGTTTTCCATGATGCAAAATATAAAGATATAGTATCTAAAGCGGTTTTTCGAGAAAAGTTTTATATGATTTGCGGGAAGAACAGCGCATGGAAAGAACGTCTTGTCGAACCAAGCTGGCTTGATCCTCGTGACGAATTGAGGATCTCCTGGTGCCCAAGCGTTGAACAATGGCGGGATCTCTGGTGGAATCCGGCGGTGAAACCGTATATTCAATTAGATAGTCCTTATCTGTTCCTTAATTTCATGGATCGGGAGGGGCGTTGGGCCATTTGTCCAGAATCTGTGTTAAGGACATTTCATTTTGAGGATCAGGTCGAGGTGCATGAATTCACCGATCCGCCGCCTGAAAGAGAATGTTTTATGATAAGTCATAAGTATCCGTCAGAAAGTCAGGCGAAGGCGATTTCAATTTTTGAGAGCTATCTGCGTGTATTTGCTCAAAAATTGCCTTTCAGTGTGTATCTGTAAAACGTTACTGGTGCGATAACACTTTATAACCAGCGCTCCTGGCGATTATCGCATCAGATAGATTTCGAGAAAACGAGGGATCTCCATGGCCGAAGAAAACAGCGCCCCGCAGAAGATCGTCGTGCGCGGCGCGAGAGTGCATAATCTGAAGAATATCGACGTTGACGTGCCGCTTGGCGGCATCACCGGCATCGCCGGCGTGTCCGGCTCGGGCAAGTCGTCGCTGGCGCTGGGCGTACTCTATGCCGAAGGTTCTCGCCGCTACCTGGAGGCGCTTTCCACCTACACGCGCCGGCGGCTGACACAGGCAGCCAAAGCCAGCGTCGATGAGATACTATACGTGCCAGCGGCCCTGGCGCTGCACCAGCGGCCCGGCGTGCCCGGCATCCGCAGCACGTTCGGCACGGGAACGGAGCTGCTCAACAGCCTGCGGCTGATGTATTCCCGCCTGGGCAGTCACCGCTGTCCCAACGGGCACCATGTGCCGCCGTCGCTGAACGTGGCTGCCGAGCAGGAGCTCCTCTGCCCCGAGTGCGGCGCGCATTTTTACGGCCCCGGCGCCGAGGAACTGGCGTTCAACAGTCAGGGGGCGTGCCGCACCTGCGACGGCACCGGCGTGGTGCACGCGGTGGACGAATCCACGCTTGTGCCCGACGAGTCGCTCACCATCGACGAGGGCGCCGTGGCGCCGTGGAACTCGCTGATGTGGTCGCTGATGACCGACGTGTGCCGCGCCATGGGCGTGCGCACCGACGTGCCCTTCAATCAGCTGACGCCGCGCGAACGCGAGATCGTCTTCTACGGCCCGGCGGAGAAAAAGCACATTTTTTACAAGTCGAAATCGACCAACGTGGCCGGCGAGATGGATTTCACCTATTTCAACGCCGTCTACACGGTCGAGAACGCGCTTGCCAAGGTGAAGGACGAAAAGGGCATGAAGCGCGTGGAAAAGTTCCTCAAATTGAGCGTCTGCCCCGACTGCGGCGGCACGCGACTGTCCGACGCCGCACGCGCCCCGCTGCTGCGCGGCATTTCGTTGGCGCAGGCGTGCCAAAAGACGCTGACTGAGCTGATCGAGTGGGTGAAGGGCGTGCCCGCGTCGCTGCCCGAGGAGATGCGGCCCATGGCGCGCAGCATTTGCGAAGCGTTTCTGAGCACGGCCAAGCGGCTGATGGACCTGGGACTGGGGTATCTGACGCTGGACCGCGCCGCTTCCACGCTGTCCACCGGCGAGCGGCAGCGTATGCAGCTCGCCCGCGCCGTGCGCAACCGCACCACAGGCGTGCTCTATGTGCTTGACGAGCCGTCGATCGGTCTGCACCCGTCCAACATCGAAGGGCTGAAGGGCGTGATGCGCGACCTGACAGCCGACGGCAACTCCGTCGTGCTCGTCGATCACGATTTGCAGATATTGAAAGAGGCCGACTGGATGATCGAGATGGGGCCCGAAGCCGGCGCCGACGGCGGACGCGTGATCGCTCAGGGCACCGTGGCCGACCTGGAACAGGACAAAGCATCGCGCATCGGGCCTTTTTTCTCCGGCGCGGCGCAGACTGTTGTGCGCTCCCGCGCCGATCGGACGGAGATGTTCGCGCACGGGCGCGTCAGCCTTTCGTGCGGCGCGGTGCACACGGTCAAGCCGCTTTCGGTCGATATCCCAATGGGGCGGCTGACGGTCGTCACCGGCGTGTCCGGTTCCGGCAAGACGACGCTGATCCTCGAAAGCCTTGTGCCCGCGCTGCAAGCGCAGCTTGCCGGAACTCCGCTGCCTGAGCACGTGCGCGCTCTTGAGGCGCCCGGCGTGACGCAGGCCAGGCTTATTGACGCCACGCCCATCGGCGTGAACGTGAGGTCAACGGTCGCCACCTATGCCGACGTACACGACGAACTGCGCAAAGTGTGGGCGCGCACGAGCCTTGCCAAAGAGCGCGGGTATAAGGCCGGCGACTTTTCATACAACACCGGGCGCCTGCGCTGCCCAACCTGCGACGGCACCGGCTCGATCAGCCTCGACGTGCAGTTTTTGCCCGACGTTGAGATCCCGTGCCCCGACTGCCGCGGCAGCCGTTACGCCAAAGAAGCGTACTTGCTGCGCCGCACGCCCAAAAAAGGCGAGCCCGTGTCGCTGCCCGAGCTGATGGCCATGGACGTGAAGCACGCGCTTGCCTCGTGCGGCGATCTCAAACTGGTCAAACAGCGGCTGGAAGTGCTGCGCGACCTGGGACTCGGCTATCTGACGCTGGGGGAGGCCACGCCCAGCCTTTCCGGCGGCGAAGCGCAGCGCCTCAAGCTGGCCAGCGAGATGGGCCGCGCACAGCAGGGCTCGGTGTTCGTGTTTGACGAGCCCACGATCGGTCTGCATCCGCTTGACGTGCAGTCGCTGCTGGGCGTGTTCCAGCACCTGATCGAAAACGGCGCTACGGTGATCGTCATCGAGCACGATCTGGACGTTATACGCAACGCCGACTGGGTGATCGACATGGGCCCCGGCGGCGGCACGGAGGGCGGCACGGTCGTCGTCGCCGGCACGCTTGAAGACGTGCGCGCGTGCCCGGCAAGCGTTACGGGGAGGTATCTGTAACGCCCTGGCGCACGTCACTTATCATGTATATCGGCACAAAAACACAGCCGTCCCTCGCTGAAAGGGACGGCTGTGTTTGTATCAGGAGTTGTCAGCGCAGCGGCAGATCGTCGCGGCTTTGGCAGAAGGCGGTCATCTCGCTGCCGGTGACAAACCACGTGCCGCCCTTGTCGATGATGTGGTCGAGGATGCGCTCGACGACGAAGGCGTGCCCGCTCTCGCCGGCACTGTAGGGATCGAGCTGCAGCACCCAGCACAGCCCCTCGTCGTAAAAGGCGTCGTACTCCCACTGCCAGTTGAGCAGCACCTTGCGGAACGTGGCGATGCGGTCCTGTCCAAACGGCACGGGCGGCCAGAAGTTGAAGACGAAATACGGCAGGTCGCTCATCGCCCAGTGCGCGGGGATCTCGATGATCGACTCGCCGCCCAGGTTCAGGCGGTAGGGGCGGTCGTCGTCGCACAGGCTGCTTGAGTAGGTCAGCCCCAGTTCGCGGGCCAGTTTCAGCGTCTCGCGCGTGAGCTCGCCGTCGGGAGCGCGAAAGCCCTTCGGGGCAGCTCCAGCTGCTTCGGCCACGGCCGCGACGCTGCGCTCCAGCAGCGTTTTTTGCTCTGAGAGCGGCAGCAGCGCCAGGTTTTCGGCCGCCCAGCCGCGCACGGCGATCTCGTGACCGCGCGAGGCGATCTCGGCCACCAGGGGGGCGCGCTCCTTGGCGACGGAGCCGGGCACGAAGAACGTGGCGCGGATGCCGCGCGCTTCGATGACATCGAGCAGGCGGCGCGTGCGCAGCGCGTAGGAAGTGTTCACCACATTGCCCACGCCCGTGCCGGCCAGCTTGGCGCCCGGATGGCGCGCGGGCAGGAACAACCCAGCGTCGAGGTTGAAGGTGACCATGGCGGCGCACTTGGCTTCATGCGGCCAAGCGAATGTATTTGTACTCATTTACTTCGCCTCCTTGCGCGATCTCCACCACAGCGCGGCCTCGCGGCACTGCGGCAGCCACACGTCGCCGCAGCCGACAAGGTGCTCGATGAGACGTTCCAGGATCTTCGCTTTGCCGGGACTGCCCGACACCTGCGGATGGAACGCCGTGCCCACGCAGCCGCCGTAGCGGCGCACGCCTTCGGCCTCGTCGATGAAATTGGCCAGCACGTCGTCATAAGGCGCGATGCGCGGCAGCCCCGTGGGGATGGGCGGCCAGACGCTGAACGTCATCTGGATATAATCGTCCACCTGACGGCAGGGCAGATGCACCACGTTCGTTTCCGTGCCGTCCACGGTCACGAAGCTGGGACGCTCGGCGCCGTTGTTGAACATGGTGTACAGCGTGTTGGCGTCGGTGTAGAGCAGGCGCTGCGTCTCGGGCAGCAGCGAGCCCGTGCAGCGGAAGCCCTCCGCCGGATGGCCGATCACGTTCGTAAAAATGCGCTGGCTTTCGTTGATGATCGCCATCTGAGCCTCGACCGTGTCGCCGTAGCTCAGCTCGTGGTCAAGGCCGTGATGGGCCACCTCGTGTCCCGCGTCGATCATGCGGCGCACCACGGCGGGGTTTTCGTGCATCACCGTGCCGGGCACAAAGAACGTGGCCTTCAGCCCAAAATCGTCCAAAATACGCATGATGCGGTCGGCGCCGCGGTTGGGACCGTACTGGCCCACCGATGGGCCACGCAAAAACGTGAGCCCGCCGGGCGTAGCGCGCACCTTGTTCAGCCAGATCGTGCTGCCGTCCAGGTCGAAGCACAGCAGAAACGCGCACGACTTGCCCTGCGGCCACAGCGGTTTTTCTGTCGTCATGGGGACGAACCTCCTTTATACGGATAGAAAATGCTTCGCTTATACTAGCAAATCTGCACGGCACGCGCAAGCGCGGGAGGATTAGCCCCGGCCTTTCTTATGCAAAGGCCGGTTATAAAATATCAATAATCGGTCGTATATATAAAAGTGCTGAGAAGTATTGAAACGTTCTTTTTTTTGAAAAACGGGTATAATCAAATCGTAACGAATCCATTTAACGGAAGGATGATCTTCGATGCTGACCCTCGAAATGATCCAGGAAGCCCGCGAAGCCCTCAAAGGTGTTGCCCGCGTCACCCCGCTGACCCCGGCCAAGAGCCTCGGCCGCAACGTCTACATCAAATCCGAAAATTTGCAGCTCACCGGCGCGTTCAAACTGCGCGGCGCCTACAACAAGTTCCGCTCGCTCTCGCCCGAGGAGCGCGAGCGCGGCGTCATCGCCTGCTCGGCCGGCAACCACGCTCAGGGCATCGCCCTCAGCGCCACGCGGCTGGGCATCAAGTCTGTCATTTGTATGCCCGCCGCCGCGCCCATCAGCAAAGTTGAAGCCACCAAGAACTACGGCGCCGAGGTCGTGCTCGTGCCCGGCGTGTATGACGACGCCGCGGCTGAAGCCGAGCGGCTCGTGCGCGAGAAGGGCTACACGTTCGCCCATCCGTTCAACGACGAGCTGGTCATGGCCGGGCAAGGCACCATCGGCCTGGAGATCCTGGACCAGCTGCCCGAAGTCGATCAGGTGGTCGTGCCCATCGGCGGCGGCGGCCTGATCTCCGGCGTCGCCTGCGCTATCAAGAGCCTCAAGCCCTCCTGCCGCGTCATCGGCGTGCAGGCGTCGGGCGCGGCCAGCATGTACACCAGCCGCAAGGAAGGCCATCCCGTCAAGCTGTCGGAAGTGAGCACCATTGCCGACGGGATCGCCGTGAAGCAGCCCGGCGACAAAACGTTCGAGCTGTGTGAAAAGTACGTGGACGAGATCGTCACCGTGAAGGACGACGAGATCGCCACCGCCATCCTCAAGCTGATCGAAGACCAGAAGACCGTCGCCGAGGGCGCGGGCGCCACGCCCGTGGCCGCCGTCATGTTCGGCAAAGTCGACGTGACCGACAAAAAGACGGTGTGCCTCGTCTCCGGCGGCAATGTGGACACCACCATGCTGTCGCGCATCATCGCGCGCGGTCTGTCCAAGTCGGGCCGCATGACCCGTATCTGCGCGCGCGTGGTCGACAAGCCCGGCAGCCTCGTGCAGATGCTCAAGATCGTGGCCGACACGGGCGCGAACATTTTGGACATCACTCACGAGCGCGAAGACCGCCACACCGACATCGGCCACTGCATCGTGCACGTCACGCTGGAGACGCGCAATCAGCAGCATGTTGACGACATCGACATGGAGCTGCGCGCCCACGGCTACGAACTGCTTCATGAGTAAGGCTTGGGAATAAAAGATAAACGGGACGGCCCGCGCGGCCGTCCTTTTTTTTGACCTGCGTGCCGCTTGGTTTTTGTCTCTTGCGTTTAGTCAGCGGAGAGTGTTAAAATTTTATAAGTATTTTTTGAATCCCGTCTGGGATTCAAACAATCCGGTCCTGACGGTCCGGGAGAGGAGAATGGTGGAGCAATGAAACCGATCGGTGTCACATCGACCTCAGCGGGTAGGAACATCAGCGTCCGCCTCGCGGCGGCGCTTGCCCTGTCGGCTGTGCTGCTGGCGGGAACAGGCGCGAGCGCGGCACAGGAACTGGTGTGGAGCCCCGACCAGAGCAGCGAGGAATCAAGCGGCAGCGGTTCCGGCGGCGGTATGGGAGGCATGGGCGGTTCGACGGCCGAATGGAATGTTGAAAGTGATGATAATTGGGTGATCTCGCCCGATAAGACCACGTCGACGGATTTCAAAAATGGCGATACCGTCTACTTCGTGACGGAAAAATCCGAAGGCGACGACAGCGGCGGCTTCGACATGAGCGGCATGATGAGCATGTTCGGCATGGGCGGTGACACCGTGTCGGTCGACAAAACGGTCGAGCCCGACAAGATGACCGTTGACGGCAAAAGCCTCACGTTCAAGGCCAACAACGACGACTCGCTGATCAAGGCGAAGGACATCGTCATCCGCGGTGAGTACTCCGGCACCAATATGATGGACATGTTTGCCGGTATGGGCAGCGGAGGCGACGACGAAGGCGGCTTCGACATGACCAAGATGATGGAGATGATGTCGGCCAAGAACGACACCGTCACGTTCGACGTGAAGGTGGAAGCCGACTCGCTGTCGGCGGAAGGCGCGCGCAGCGTGTTCAACGAGCCGCTGACCGTGAACGGCAACGCATCGCTGACCGGCGAAAAGACCGTCGTGGAGATCCACACTGAAGCGAAGGCCAAGACCTTTGAGATGGACAACGGCAAGCTGATGATCGGCGTCAGCGCCGGCGGCGGCAGCATGATGGACATGATGGGCAGCATGGGAGGCGGCGGCAGCACCGGTATGCCCGGTATGGGCGGCGGATCAAAGGAAGAGACCGGCTGGCTCACACTGTCCGAATCGTTTAAGCAAACAGGCGGGCGCGTCGTCGTCAACGGCGACCTGATTTCCGCCGACAAGAAGGACGCGGCGCTGCGCGGCGAAAGTACCAGCGCGACGTTATCGGTGACGGGCGGCTCTCTCGATATTCAGAAAGTCGGCTGGCTGGAGGGCAAGGACGGCGAAACGGATGAGCGCACGTACCACGTCGCTTCCGGCTTTGCCAAGCCCTCGGACGTGTGGCAGGCGACCTCGGTCGATTCCGACGCCACGGGCAAGCACATCGACTACGAAGTGATCACCACCGGCGACGGCGTGGACGTGCGCATCGAGAGTGCGGCCCGCGAGCTCACCTGGACGGCCAAGAGCAGCGACGTGTGGGAGACCGACACGTCCACCAAGGACGACCAGAAGAAGCTTGATAAGAACTGGAAGTGGACCGGTAAGCGCGGCGAAGTTGAAGACACCTTCTGGAAGGACGACAGCGTCGTCTTTGCCGCCGGCGACACCGAAGGCAAGGTCAAGATGTCCGGCGACATCAGCGTTAAGGACATGACCGTGGACGGCGACTACAAGTTCGTCGACGAAAAGGAAGGCTCGTTTGAGGTGAAGACGCTGGAGATCAAAAGCGGCGTCGTCGAGTTTGAACGCGAGATCACGGCACATGAAGGCATCCTTTCGGGCGGCAGTCTGAAACTGACCAAACAGCTGACGGTGAAAAAAGCTTTCACTCAGAAGAGCGGCACCTCGCTGAACATCGACGTGGCAAACCTTGAACCGGCGCTGAAGGGCGTCGGCACCGAAAACCCCACGCTGACGATCGAGGAGAAGGCGTCGCTGTACCTGAAAGGCGCGGAGACCGGCAAGAGCTACCGCGTGGCCGAGGGATTCGATGTCGTAAGCGCTTGGAAGGACGACTACGTGACGGGTACCGCGGCACCCGAGGACGACACGTACACCGTCGAATACCGCGTCAGTACCGATGACTCTGCCGGCGCGGTCGACATCAACGTCACGAAAGTGGCGGCCAACCAAGACCCCGGCCCCGCCCGCCATATCTTCACGGCGGGGATGGCGCTGCGCAACGCAAATATCATCGGCACACAGCTGCAGTCCCGCGGCATCGAACTGCTGAACAGGCCGCTTGACCCGCTCGCCTTCGCCAACGGCTTCATGCCGCTGGAGAAAGGCAAGATCGGCGGCGTCTGGGCCACGCCCTGGTACACGCACACACGCGTGAAGGACCCGACCGCCGACATGAAGTTCAAGAACTACGGCGTCACCCTCGGCGCTGATAAACTGTTGAACCACAATACGATCGGCGGCGTTGCCGTCAATCTCGGCAACACTGAAGGCCGCGGCCGCCGCGAGTTCGAGGGCAACGACAGCGACGGCAAGCACTTTGGCATTTCGCTGTACGGCGCGCGCGATTTCGGCCGCTTCACCCTGACCGGCGACATTGGCTACAACTGGCACAAGGATGACTACGACAGCACCGTGGACGGTAAATTCTATCACGCCCGCGGCGTGAAAAGCCGCGTCTTCACGATGGGCGGCACGGCGTGGTGGAACCTGCCTTCCCGCGGCAAAATGAGCGTGAAGCCGTTCCTGGGCCTGAGATACAGCAATTTCAGCATGAACGGTTTCGACGACGAGAAGGACGGCAAGGCGTGGGCCCGCGTTGACAGCGACAGCGCCAGCCAGTGGCTCGTCCCCGTCGGCTTCAAGTTCGACTGGCAGCCCATGACCACGAAGAGCGGCTGGAAGATCAAGCCCACCGCCGAACTGGCCTATGTCTTCGCCGGCGGCGACCGCGAGCTGAGCGTGCGGCAGACCAACTTCTCCGGCGGCGGCACGGGCCGCAGCACGCAGCTACTGTCCGACCGCGACAACTTCCGAGCCTCTATCGGCCTCGACGCAAAGAAGAAGAACGTCACCGTCGGCCTCGGTGTGAACACCCTGCTCTCCAGCAGCCAAAAGGACATTGGCGTCAACGCGACCGTGCGCGTCGATCTGGCCGGCGGTCGCAGATTTGGCTGCGGCGCCTCCGAAAAGTCTGAACGCGAGCTGCGCCGTGAGCAGAACGCGGCGGCGAAGGCTCAGCCGGCAGCAGCGCAGGAGCGCCCCGCCGTCGCCAAGGCCGAAACACCCGCGCCGCGCAAGAAGAGCTACAGCCCCGAGTTCAAGGCCATGGTCGTCATGGAGATCCTTGCTGGTGAGCGTCCGCTCGTGGATGTCTGCGCCGATCGCGGTCTGGACGCCGACATGGTGCGCGGCTGGAAGAAACAACTTCTCGGAAAGCTGACGGCGCTGATGATCAGCCAGTAAATAACGGTAGGGAAAGTTTTCATTCATAATCTTCAACACGACGACACGAAGAAAAGCATAAGCAAAAGAGCAGGGACGGCTCCGTTGAGGTTGTCCCTGCTCTTTTGATGCTTGTCAGCTATGAAGATTTTAATTCAAAACCTTAGGCACGTAGACACAAAGAAAATCAGAGGCAAGACGCACGGGTGTCACTTGTTTTTCTTCGTGTCTTTGTGCCTTCGTGTCGGATTTGAATTAAAAGTCTGTTTTCCTTGACAAACGTCGCTGGGTTCGGTATTTTTGCTTTGATGCTGTACCTATTTGTCCGAAATGCAGGAGGTCTTCGATGATGAAAGAATACACGTTTGCCTACGGCCGCGGCAGCAAGACGTTCTCGCTCGACGAGTCCCGCGTGTTGCAGACGATCGAGATGCCCGACACGCCGCCGCTGGCAGATATCAGGGCGGCCGTGCTTGAGGCTATTGCGCATCCTATCGGTTGCGCGCCGCTGGCTGAGAGGGTCAGGCCGGGCGATACGGTGACTTTTATCTGCAACGACCCGACGCGCGTGGCCAACAGTTTCGAGTTCATGCCCGTGCTGGTCGACGAGCTCAACCGCCTCGGCGTGCCCGACGAAAACATGCAGATCGTCTTCGCGCTGGGCACGCACCGCCTGATGACCCCGGACGAGATGCGCCAGGCTGTGGGCGAAAACGTTGCCTCGCGCGTTGCCATGTACAACAGCGACTGCTCCGTGCCGGGCGATTTTGAGTACTTCGGCGCCACGTCCCGATTCACGCCGGTGCTGGTCAACAAACGCATCTGCCACAGCACGCACGTCATCCTCACGGGCACGATCGTGCACCATTTCTTCAGCGGCTACGGCGGCGGGCGTAAGGCGGTGTTCCCCGGCTGCGCGGCGATGGAATCCATTCGCCACAACCACAGCTTTATGCGCGATCCGGCTTCCGGCCTGGGCAAGGCCGAGGGCAACCCGGTGTACGACGATCAGATGGAGGCCGTGGCGCTGTGGGCGGCCGGCCGCAGCGTCTTTTTGTTCAACGGCGTGCTCGACGCTCAGCACCGCTTTTTGCGCATGTTTGCCGGCGACTGGAAGGCGGCGCACAAGGCCGCGTGCGCGTTCGTTGATCAGGTCTACGGCGTGCCGGTCCGGAATAAGGCCGACGTGGTGATCGCCAGCTGCGGCGGCTGGCCCAAGGACATCAATGTCTATCAGATGCAGAAGACGATGGATAACGCCGTGCAGGCCGTGCGCGAAGGCGGCTGCGTCGTGCTGCTGGCCGAGTGCGAAGAGGGCAGCGGCAGCAAGGTGCTGGAAGAAACCTGCCGCCGCCTGAAAAGCCCGCAGGCCATCGAAGAAGAGCTGGCGAAGCGCTTCGTCATTGGCGAGCACAAAGCCTACGCGATCACGCGGCTGATGAAAAAAGCGCATTTCATCCTTGTGACAGGGCTTGACCGGGGGATGGCGAACGACATGTTCTTCACTGCCGCCGTCGATTCGGTTGAAGAGGCGCTGGCGGTTGCCCGCGGCATCGTCGGCGAGGATTATTCCGTCACGCTGATGCCAGCCGGCAGCCTCACCGTGCCGCTGTATCGGGGCGATTGATGGTTCAGGTTGAAGTTCAGGCCGCCGCGCAGGAAGGCGCGTACCGCTCTATCCGCGGCGTTCTTGTCGAGGCTCGCGGCCGCGTCGCTTCCGCCGTCAACGCGGCGATGGTGGAGGCGTACTGGAAGGTCGGCAAAGAGATCGTCGCCGCCTGCGGCGAAAACGAGCGCGCCTCCTACGGCAAGCAGGTGCTTGAATATCTTTCCAAGAGGCTGACGGCGGAGTTTGGAAAGGGATTCACGGTACGGAACCTGCGCAATATGCGCCAATTTTATCTGACGTTTCCAATTTGGCACACAGTGTGTGCCGAAAATTAAGCTGGTCGCATTATCGTCTGCTTATGCGCGTCGGCAACGAGAAGGAGCGGGCTTTTTACGCCGAGGAAGCTGCCCGCGACGGGTGGACCGTGCGCCAGCTCGAACGGCAGATCGGCACAATGTATTACCGTCGTTTGCTGGCCAGCCGCGACAAGGAAAGTGTTGCCGCCGAAATACAGACGACCGAGCCGGCGCGGGGGATCGAGACGATCTTTAAAGACCCGTATGTGCTCGAATTTCTCGATCTGCCGGCCAATGAGCACTATTACGAGTCCGATCTCGAACAGGCGCTGATCGACCATCTGCAGAAATTTTTGCTGGAGCTGGGGCGCGGCTTCTCATTCGTTGCGCGGCAAAAGCATTTCAACATCGACGGACGGCATTTTTACATCGATCTCGTGTTCTACAACTACATCCTCAAGTGTTTCGTGCTGATCGATCTGAAAACGGGCGACCTGACGCACCAGGACCTGGGGCAGATGCAGATGTACGTCAATTATTACACGCGCGAGATGATGAACGAAGGCGACCGCCCTCCCATCGGCCTGCTGCTGTGCGCGACAAAGAGCGACACGCTCGTGCGGCTGACGCTGCCGGAGGAGAACAAACAGATCTACGCGGCAAAATATCTGGATTACCTGCCGACGGCCGAAGAGCTGAAGCGCGAGCTGAATCTGGACGATTTCGAGAAACTGGACGTATGACTGCGGCCGGCCTCTGCGCGTTTTTACGAGCAAAGAGGCACTTAGCCTGAAAAAAGATCGGAGGTCGCTGATGAAGCGCGAAGATTTGAGACGTTATTCGCTGTCGCTGGGGCATTTGTGTTCCGACGTGAACCAGGGCACGCTGGCGGCGCTGCTGCCGTTTTTGATCGCGGCCTACCATTTTGATTACACCACCGCGGCCACGCTGGTGATGGTGTCAAACATCGCCGGCTCGGTGATCCAGCCCGTGTTTGGCCTGCTGGCCGACAAAAAATCGCGCCCGTGGCTGATGCTCCTGGGCGTGTGCGCTGCGGGCTTCGGCATGGCGGCCACAGGGCTGGTGTCGAGCTTTGCCGGCCTGTGCGCGGCTGTCGTCGTCAGCGGCATGGGCATCGCCATGTTCCACCCGCAGGCGGCGATGATCGTCAACGCCGTCTCAACCGACGACAATCGCGCCACCAACCTGGGCGTGTTCTCGTTCGGCGGCAGCATGGGCTTTTCGCTCGGACCGGCTATGGCTGGCGCTTCGATCGCCGCCTTCGGTCTGCGCGGCACGCTCGTGTTTCTACTGCCGCCGGTCGTCTTCGCCATAGCCTACTTCAGCCTGTTCGCGGGGCAGACGGAAGCGCTCGCGCCCAAACGCAAAGGCGGCGAAGGCGCTGCCTCCGGCGCCGACGACTGGCCGGGGTTCATCACCCTGTCGGGACTGGTGTTTTCGCGTTCCATCGTGTCAAGCGGCATCAACACGTTCACCGTGCTCTACCTCACTGCCGTGCTCGGACAGTCGAAGGGGCTCAGCAGCGCCGCTCTCAGCGTCTATTATGCCCTGAGCGCGTTCCTTTCGCTGCTGGGCGGGCGCGTGGCCGACAAACTGGGACACCGCCGCGCCGTGCGCTTGTCGTTCGCCATCCTGATGCCTGCGCTGGCGCTGTTCTCGATGGCCCGGGCTTCCTGGCAGGCGCTGCTCTTGCTGGCCCCGATGAGCCTGGGCACCAGCCTGTGCTTCAGCCCGATGGTGGCGCTGGGACAGCGTTATCTGCCGCAGCACGTGGGCCTGGCCTCCGGCATGACGCTGGGCATGGCCGTCAGCGTGGGGGGTATCGTCGCGCCGCTGCTTGGCAAAGTCGGCGACGTGTGGGGCCTGCGCGCCACATTTGCCGTCATTGCCACGTTTGCTCTCGTGCCTGTGGCGCTGTCGCTGATCCTGCACGAGCCGGGCGCCAAGAAAGCCGGAGCCTGAAAAACAAACTGATCCGGCGCCCAAACGAATATATGCGCAAGGACGCGGAGAATTGTCTCGGGGGTTTTGCCTGAGCAGTCCTCCGCGTCCTTTGTTTTGGAGAGAGACGATGCCGGATGCGGCGTTTCATTTCGAGCGTTGCGCCTTTTCCATACTTGACAACGAGGTTTTGTTCGTGCATAATATCATATACAGAAAACGTGTATTATCTTGTATATGATTCGACATGAACAAAAGTTTTGCAAAGTCGTTCGGCGGCCGGACAGCCGGTCCGCTGCATGAGAAAAGGAGCTGCGCCAATGCCAACAAACGATATCCTGACACAGTTGATCCGCGACGATATGAAGCCGGCACTCGGCGTGACCGAGCCGGGAGCGATCGCTTTCGCGGCGGCCACAGCCCGCAGTTATGTCACAGGCGATGTGGAGAGCGTGCATGTTTCGATGAACTCCGGCATGTACAAAAATGCCTTCACATGCGGCATCCCCAACTCCGACCGGGTGGGCAACGTGTTCTCGGCTGCGCTCGGCGTGGTCGCCGGCAATGCGCAGAAGGGGCTTGAGTCATTGGCTGGAGTGACGCCGGCCGACAACGAGGCAGCGCAAAAGCTGATCGACGAGGGCCGCGTCACCGTAGCCATGTCGGGCATCACTTCCGACATCTTTATCGAAGCCACGGTCACTTCGGCAAGCGACACCTGCACGGTCACCATCCGCGACTCGCACACCAATATCACGCAGATCGTGCATAACGGCCAGACGGTCTTTGCGGCGGAGGCAAAGAACGGCGGCGCGGATGCGTCCTCAGACGGTGGGGAGGCTGTCATCCACCGCTTTACTCTGGCGCAGCTGGCGGAGTACGCGCGCACGGTTCCGCTTGAGGATATCGAGTTTGTGGATCGGGCGTACGAAGTCAACCTGGAGCTGTTCGAGGAAGGGCTGAACAGCCCGCGCACCACGTTCGCGCGCAAGCTTTTGGCCGATAACGGCGGCGTTGTGATCTCCGCCGACGTGCAGAAGACGGCGCAGCTGCTGTGCAACGCGGCCATTGAGGCGCGTGTCATCGGCCTGGACAAACCGGCGATGAGCATCACCGGTTCGGGCGCGCACGGCATCATCGCCACCATGCCTCTGTATGCCGAGTACAAAGTGCGCCATCTGCCGCGCGAGACGCTGCTGCGCGCCACGGCTCTCAGCTATCTGGTGTGCACCTACATCAAAGAGTATTCCGGCCGGCTGTCGGCCTTCTGCGGCTGCGCCATTGCCGCCGGCACGGGCATGGCCTGCGCGCTCGTTTTTATGCGCGGCGGCAGCGTGGACGACATGACGCGCACGATCTGCAACATGGCCTCCAGTATCACGGGCATGATCTGCGACGGCGGCAACCAAGGCTGCACGATGAAGGGCATTGTCGCGGTTGATGCGGCGTTCCGCTCGGTCGATCTGGGCATGAGCGGCGTTTCCATCGAAGCTGTGCACGGCATCAACGCGCCCACGCCCGAAGGCACGATGCGCAACATGGGCCTGATCGCCTCGCCGGGCATGACCGGCACGGAAAAGACGATCGTCGAGATCATGGAAGACAAACTTCGCACCGCGCAGCGTTAGAGCGCAGAACCAACTCAAGCGATTACGCCGTGTGAGCGCGGCGAACGGATAACGCACACATTGAAAGGAGCGGATGTTGAGTGTCAATGAGTCACCGTGAACGTATCGAAAGAGCTATCGCCCTGAAGGAAGTGGACCGCCTGCCGTGGAGCATGTGGAAGCACTGCCACAACATCGACCGGTTCCCCCGCAAGCTTGCTGAGTACACGCTGATGATGCAGCGCGAGCTCGACCTCGATTTTGTTAAGTTCATCCCCTACGGTCAGGTGCAGTGCGTGGATTGGGGCCTTGATCTGCGTCAGTCGCCAAGCGACCTTGAGCAGCCGCGCATCGTCGGCCCCGTCATCAAGACGAAGGCCGACTGGGATAAGATCGTTCCCCGTAACGGCTGGGAAGGCGAATATGCCGTCATCCTCGAGGCGCAGCGCATTGTCATGGAGTCGCTGCCCAAGGATGTGCCGTTCATCGTCACCATCTTCAGCCCGCTGACAATCGCCACCTGGCTGTCGGACAACACCACGGTGCTGACGCACATGCGCCTGTATCCCGAGGTGGTCGAGCGCGCGTTTGAGATCATCACGGAGACGATGATCTCGTATGTGGAAGCGGCCGTGAAGGGCGGCGCCGACGGCTACTTCCTGGCCGTGCGCAACTCGCAGGTCGATCTGCTGTCGCGCGAGGAACACAAGAAATGGGTCATGAAGTACGACATGGAGATGATCCGCCGCCTCAAGCCCAAGACGTGGCTGAACGTGGCTCACATCCACGGCGCGCACACCTGGAGAGAGGACATCGTCAAAAACTACGACGTGCCCATCTTCAACTGGCACGACCGCGACGACGGGCCCAGCATGGACGAAGCGCGCAAGCTGTCGCCCGACAAGTGTTTCTGGGGCGGCCTGAGCCATCTCAACACGCTGCACAAAGGCACGGACGAAGAAATCAAGGCGCAGGTGGCGGACACCTGGCGTCATAACAACGGCAAGGGAGTGATCGTCGGACCGGGCTGCGTCGTCAATTCTCACACCACCATGGAGCGGCTGAAGTTTGTCGCCGAGTGCGTCAAAGCGACAGCCAAGGAATAAGGTTCATTCGTCAGGCTTTTGGGGAACCATCGTTTTGTTCAAAACATTTAAGGAGGGTCTTATCGATGAAGAAGTATCTGCTTGCAGCGTTGCTGGTCGCCGCCCTGTCCACCTCGGCCGTGGCGAAGGAGAATTACAGCTATACCATCAGTACGAGCTCTCTGGGCTCGGGCATGTACATCCTTGGTACGGCCTGGGCGAAGAACATCACCGACTATGTTCCTAACGTCGTCGCTTCGGCGCAGTCCACCAGCGGCGCCGCTGCCAACGTGCAGCTGATGGAAGCCAGGGAGAACATGCTGGGCCTCACCTCCAACGCGGCCGGGTATGACGGCTGGCACGGCAACGGCTGGGCCAAGGGACGCAAGTACACCAACACGCGTATGCTGTTCCCCTTCTACTCGTCGCAGTGGCAGATGATCACGCTCAATCCCAAGCTGCGC
>Ga0129306_1000772_pt1 | contig 44430 bp, 50 predicted proteins | sample P827metagenome_FD_94438 | JGI IMG/M metagenome (GOLD analysis project Ga0129306, IMG submission 94438) | Capybara group fecal microbial communities from Wisconsin, USA - P827 metagenome | ecosystem: Host-associated > Mammals > Digestive system > Large intestine > Fecal | place: USA: Wisconsin... | reverse complement strand
CAGGTACAGACCATGTTGTGCGTGATTTGAATGTGGTTTCATCCCAGTTGACTTTGGATTCCCAGCAGTACTATTTCGACCTGTACTATGATAACGGATATTTCAAAGCCACAATAAGGACAGGCCCTACTCCATTTTATTCATATGAAGCAGACATAAGCGATAAGATAACATTTGATACATTTTATCCGGCAGTAATGATTTATGACGCCGGAGGACACATACAATTCGAAAGTATAGAGATTGAACCATGGACACATGAGGAGGAATAAAAATTGGCAGATAAGGAATGGATAAGTTTAGGAAGAGTAGTCGGAGATACTGGAGAAAAAGGAGATACAGGTGATGCATTCACATATGATGATTTTACGCCGGAACAGTTAGCCGGATTGAAAGGAGATACAGGTGATACCGGACCGGCAGGACCAAAAGGTGATACAGGTGATAAGGGAGAAACTGGTGTGAAAGGTGATAAAGGAGACAAGGGTGAGACTGGAGCAACTGGAGAGAAAGGGGAACCAGGACCTAAGGGAGATACTGGAGACACAGGAGCTACTGGAGATACTGGACCGGCCGGCGCAAAGGGGGACACTGGAGCTACTGGCATTGGTACTACTATTAAAGGTTCGTATAATACTTACCAGGAATTAGTTAATGCTCATCCAACAGGAAATGTAACTGACAGCTATCTAGTTGACGGTTCCCTTTATGTCTGGAATGGAAATACCTGGGAAAGCGTTGGGAATTTGAAAGGAGATACCGGTGCAACCGGTTCCAAAGGAGACACTGGAGATAGCGGTGTTAAAGGAGATACTGGAAATACTGGGCCAAAAGGAGACACCGGTGCTACAGGTGCTACAGGTGCAACCGGCCAAGGTAGTGATGAGGAAGCAGGCTGGAAACTGCCAGTCGATCAGATATTAACTACAACAACATTACCAACAGGCGTTAGTGCAGGTTATCGTGTAGCTATTGTTACCAGTTCTGTTATGGCCATTAAAGAATATAACGGAAGTTCTTGGGATACAGAATCTCTTGATCCGTATTCAGTGATACCATTAAAGCATTCAGGAAGTATACAGATGTATCTGGCAAAATCAACAGGCCCTGTCTATATGGGTGTTGAATATGGTGTCTTCGGTAAGTTCCGCTTCATGACTCAGGCCGTATATGATGCGTTAAGTAGCTATGACAATGACACAATTTATTTTGTAAGAAGTTCATAAGTGATAATATGAAGTTATCGGATGAAATGTTAACAGAAATTAGCTATGCAAACCTCAACATAGAAAACAAAAACAATGAAATCTAAATGAGATATTAAAATATGTAACTGCAACTGCTAAAATTCATGGATTAGAACTAATATTTCAAAATTCTAGCTGAATCAAAATAAACTTGTTAAATGCTATTTTTTAGAAGATATATGATGGAGTGCATAGATTAACAGGTAATGAAAAGAACAAATAATAGATAAAAAAAATTTTAATAATTTTAAATTGGATATTGTAAACTGTAGTAATTTTATGATTCATATTAACTTTATAAAATAATATTTATTAATATAAATATATGAGTAATTGCCCTAATTGTAATGCAGATATTGATGACAAAGTAAAATTTTGTGAAAATTGTGGTGAATTTATAGAGTTATTTGGCAAAGAAATCAAATACAATGATAAAAAATCATTAAATGATTTTAATAATTTAAAAAAAATCATAATTGAAACTTTAAAAATTCCCCATGATGACCGTGTTAACTTAAAGTTCAATTATGAAAATATCATATTCTATTTACTTGAGTTGACTAATATTAAGAATATTTTTAATAATCAAGGAATAGATTATTTAGAAATAAAGGATATTCTTAAATCATTAAATGATTGTTCTGAAGAGGCAATATTATATGAATTTTTATTGGAAGTGAATAACTATTATATTTCTCAAAAAAAATCTATTCAAAAAAAATATTTTAATGCAATTGTGTATACAAATATTAGTGATGAACTTCTTCATAATCAGAATTTTAAGGATATTTTAAGTTTTTTTAATTTAGATATTTTTGATTTTAAAGAGTATAACTTTAAAAATTATGAAAATGAAATTGGAGAGTATATTGATTCTGATTTTTATAAAAATAATCCAGATATTATAAAAAAAGAGTTTGATTTGAATTGCATTATGTTTAAATATACAGAAAAGGTTAGGGATACTAATTATATTAAATATAAAGCATTAGAAGAAGTTTATTCATTTTTTGGATATTTAACGTTCATTGAAAAATTTGACCGTGTATTAACTAAGTTTCATATTAATGATTTGGCATTAAATAATCAAATTTCAGATTTGGAATGTAATGCTGTTATTATTACAAATCAGAACAATGAAATTGTTAATTTATATGCCCAACATAAAATTATTATTTCAGCCAATAAAATTGAAAAATCTAATTGGAATGATGATAATAATTTTTTAATTAAAAATTTCAATTTAAAGGATAAAAATAAAATTTCTAAGTATATTAAGGAATATTTTTATTTATTTTATTTAGCTTCAACTGAAAAAATGTTAGGAAATTCTTTCATAAAATTTTGGTCATTGAGTGAAAAAATATTAAAAGATATTTGTGGAGATATGAATGATAATCAATTAAGAAAATTCATGGCAAACATCTTGAAAGGTTTTAACAATTTCGAGTCAATGATTGATAAAATAGATGTAATTTATAAAAAAAGGAATTCATTGGTTCATGAAAATAAACATGGAGATATCACACAATATGATAGAATATTAGTTAAAACCATTGCTGAAGAGTTAATTTGTTTTTTAATAAAATATTTAGATGATGTGAATGAGATTAGGGAATATGGTATAATTTTAGATTATCACCATAAAAATGATGATTACAAAAGAAGGGTCATTGAATTAATAAATTTAACAATTAATTAAACTATTCAGTAACAGCAATGTTAATGCAGGTTCAGTGTAACTAAGCATTCACTTTATTATAGTTATTAAAAAGAATTCAACACAAAACATTGGATACCTAATATATTAATCTATAAAATGTAATTCCAACATTCTGGAGGCATGCAGATATATTGTGTGAAATCTTTAGGACAGAATGCATGGGAGTGGATTACGAAGTCTTTGAAAAATTACGATTCAGGACTCTAGTAGCATATGATACACTAAGTAGATATGATAATGATAGAATTTATTTTGTAAGAAGTTCATATGTGATAATATGGAATTATCGGATGAAATGCTAACAGAAATTAGTTATGTAAGTATATCAAAGTATAGGACAAAAGTAATGAAATCCTTAGATGGGGAAGTGTTGATACCTTCCCAAATAGCTAAAAATTCAGGTATAAGAACAAATCACATTTCAAAGGTATTGTCTGAGCTGAAAGCTCATGAACTAGTTGAATGCATTAATCCTGAAGTTAGAAAAGGTAGACTGTATAGATTGACGGATATTGGCGAAAAAGTAGCTGAAAATCTTGAATAATTTATAAAATTTATTTAATTACTTTTAATTCTAATTTTTCTGTTTTTGTATCAAGTATCCATTCCAATGTATCTCCAGCTTCAATGTTTAATGCTTTAACATATGTTTTAGGTATTGTAGTAATTAATGAAATCTTACCTTGATATCTGACACTTGTTTCTTCTTTTAGTTCCATGATATTAAGTATGTGGGTGGTTATAAATAACATTTATGGTTCTGTTAAAATAGTTAAAAAAATAACATTTAAATAACATGAAAAATATATTATAATTTAGAAAACATATCATAATACAGTTCTGTATTTTTTTATATGTTGCATATTGATTATTATTAATTGGAGAAAAAATATGTTAAGAGTCTTCGAAGCGTTTGCGGGTTATGGGAGCCAAAGAATGGCATTGCGTAACATTGGTATTGAATTTGAGGTAGTTGGTATCTCAGAGATAGATGGTGATGTTATTCAATCATACGCTGCGATTCATAGTGATTTTTTAGAGAAAAGAAAACATATTGATAATTACGTACCTGAAGATAAAGATGAAATGGTTTCATATTTGGAAGAAATTAATGTTCCTTTAGATTACAAAACTTTTGAAAACAGGGCTAGAAAGCTTAGATTGCCAAAATTAAAAGATATGTACTTAGCAAACAAACTGATTAATAATTATGGAGATATACAGAGAATAGATCCTACAACATTACCGGATTTCGATTTGTTTACATATTCATTCCCTTGTCAGGACATATCTGTGGCAGGATATCAGTGCGGATTAAATGAGGATTCAGGTACAAGATCATCATTACTGTGGGAATGCTGTAAGATTATTGAAACTAAAAGACCAAAATATCTGATGATGGAAAACGTTAAAAATCTCGTAGGAAAAAACCATAAAGATAATTTTTTGAAATTTTTAGATTACCTTGAAAGTTTAGGATATACAAACAATTGGGCTATTCTAAATGCCCGAGATTATGGCATTCCACAAAATCGAGAACGAGTCTTTTGTATTAGTGAACTCGAATCCAAAAGAGATTTTGTTTTCCCTGAACCGATGGAATTAAGATTCAAACTTGACGATATTCTTGAGAAAAATGTGGATGAAAAATTTTATCTGAATAATGGTCAGGTCACAGATAAACCTATTAAACAGGAATATAGCTATTGTTTGGATTCAAATTATTGGAAAGGCACTACACTTCAAAGTTTTTTAAAAAAACGTAGAAGACAACTTGTAACAGATAAAGTTAATGAATCTGGACAATATGTACCTAGAAGACTCACTCCAAAAGAAACATGGAGGCTGATGGGTGTCAATGATGAAGATATAGATAAAGCAAGCCAGTTAGTAAGCAATACAGGTCTTTACAAACAATCAGGAAACAGCATAGTTGTTCAGGTTCTTGAAGCTATATTTAGGCAATGGTTTATTGAAATCCCAAATAAAAAAGTAGGTCTAGACAGGTGGTTATAGATAATGACTAGATCAGAAGATATTCTTGCTGTCAGAGAAAAGTTAGGAATAAGGAGAAAAGAATTTTCCGATGCTTTATGTTTTACCAGAGAGCAGGAAAAAATGTTAAAAGAATGGGAAACCGGAAAATTGGAGGTTCCTGACGAAATATATGATAAAATAATGAATTTTCCTACTGAACCCATATTTAAAAATAGGCCTCTTGAAGAGTGCAGGTTTACACAAATTGATTTATTTGCAGGAATTGGAGGTATCCGACAGCCATTTCAAAAACATGGGGGATATAATGTATATTCTTCAGAATGGGATAAATTTGCTCAAACAACATATCGTATTAATTATGGAGAGGTTCCGGATGGTGACATAACTCTTGTCGATGAAAAAGACATTCCTGATCACGATATATTGCTGGCCGGATTTCCTTGCCAGCCATTTTCACAGGCTGGGCTCCATAAAGGCTTTGAAGATACACGAGGAACACTTTTCTTTGATATTGCAAGAATACTTAAAGAAAAAAGGCCTAAGGCATTCATGCTGGAAAATGTAAAGCAATTAAGAGGACACGATAAAGGAAATACAATAAAAGTTATTTTATCTGTACTGGATGAGCTGAATTATTATGTACCTGATCCTCAAATATTGAATGGGTATCATTTTGGAGTACCGCAAAACAGAGAAAGAATAATAATTGTAGGTTTTAACAAGGATTATTTACCTGATAATTTTAAAGAGTTTGAATATCCGGCCGGACAAATAGATGAAACAGTTTGTGTAGGAGATATATTGGAAGAAGAAGTTGGAGAGAGATTTACAATTTCTGACAAACTTTGGGAAGGACACCAGGCACGGAAAAAGAAACATAAGAAAAAAGGAAACGGATTTGGTTTTGTGCTGTTCAATGAAGATAGCAAGTATACCAGTACAATAAGTGCCAGGTACTATAAGGACGGTAGCGAAGCACTTATAGAACAGTCAGGAAAAAATCCGAGAATGTTGACTCCAAGAGAATGTGCAAGATTGCAGGGCTTCTCAGAGGATTTCATCATTCCTGTTTCAAATGCCCAGTCATATAAACAGTTTGGTAATTCTGTTTGCATTCCAGTAATTGAAGCTGTAGCTATTGCAATGCTCGATTATCTTGGTGAATATAATATTCTGTAGGTTTGTGTTCATTAATAATGGCAGATATGTAGGATATTCTGCTCCACATATTCTGTTTATTATTTATTCATATGTTTCCGTAATTAAACTGTCCCAAAATTTGTTGTTTGCTCTCCATTGAGAATAAGGTCTTTTATTACCTTCATACATCCCACTGTCGAAGAATACTATACCTTCTTTTACCAGATTAAGCCAATCATCAAAATTCACAGGTTCGCCAAAGCATATTCGATTGTATTCTCCACTTTCGTTTGTTTTACATGTAAACCATCCTTTATCATTGAATTTGTCTTCAAGTTTTGCTTTGAGGCATTTGTCTCCTCTTTTGGATGTGGGGGAATTTTCTCCATACCATCTGGCTATTTCCAAGTTCTCTATTTGTAATTCTTCAGGAACAATATCTGCTTTGTCAGGTCTTTTATCATATGAATATGAATAAAAAGCAACAATGTCTTTATTGGGCTCTATTGTTAAAATCTGTCCAAAGTCGTTATAGGAGTCTATTTTGGGACAAGGAGAACCAGACCAAGAGTAACGTCCTCCCTTTTCTTCGTTTGGTTTACCAAATATTTTTACAAAGCTATCCTGTTTTTCATATTTTTTATCTCCCTCAAAAAGTGATGAATACTTAGAGCTAGTAAATACATAGATATTTGCTGACCAATCTCCAAAAGTTGTTTTAGAAGTGGTTTCGTTTTTTAACTCATACCCGAATAAATCAGCTTCGTTGTCTGCATTTGCAGTTACTCCAAATTGTTGCTCCAGCCAATGTCCTTTCCTTCCGTCATGGCGTTCGTTTTTTCCATCGACATTTGGCCTTTTTCCTTTAACATTCTTTTTAAATAAGTCAATAATCTGTTCTTTTGGTGTCATGAAAATGAACCTCCTTAATTATTGTTTATAAATTCTTTGACTGTTATAATTTCCTTAGATACTAAAGATTTTGGAAAACTGTCATCCTTAGTTTTTAAATATCCACTAAATTCATCATTTAGAACCCATTTTTTGGTTCTTTTTTTATAATGATATATTTTCTTTGGAACATCATCTTCTAGTAAGCAAATGAAAGAAATGGAATCCAGTGTACTGGAAGGCAGGGTATCAAAGTCTTCAGGTTTCAGTGTATTACTTATTAAAACGCTTTCATTTTTGATTTTTGATAGTCCAACGCAAGTAGCACTCAGACTACAAATACTACAAGCAAGAGGATTAACTCCACGTAGTTCACGATTTCCAATAGTTCCGTATCTTTGACACCAAAGTATATCAAAAAAATTTTTCATGTTTGTTTTATTAGATTGACTTGCAAGCCATATGACCCGCTCTAATTTCCCCAACATATCAAAGCTATCAAAAAACTTGGGCCTTCTGCTTATTCCCAGTGGAAACTGATAAAATGTTTTTATCCATGTATCTACAGGAATAATTTCTTCCTTTTCAAAACCCTGTTGCAAGAAACAAGCAATGACTTTTTCTGAATAACCTATAAGTTTAGAACCCTTTTTATAAAATGTGTTAAAGAAGTTTTTACTCCATGTCTTATAATCACTATTTTCTATATTCATGAATGCGCTGATGAAAAATGCTGTTCGCCAGGGGTGACGATTAAATGCATCAACTAATAGTTCTAAATAGTATTTGTCCGTTTCAGTAATTTGTCCAGTGGAATAGTATTTACCGGATACATTTTTTATGAACCCATCTTTTTTCTTTTCCCAAGCTTTAGGCATAACTTTGAAAGTGACATCATCAATGGTGATTGAATTTGAAAAGTCTAATTCAAAAATTTTTTTCATAGCCGAATATAGTTTCTTAAAATTAGGAAAATCTGAGTAATCATTATTTATTACATCTGTATATGATGGAATAATATAATATTCTAGATGGCTCCAATCAGAGGGAAAAGATACTTCTTCACCAAATTCACTCATAAAATTATACAGCATCCTCATTTCACTTTGCCGACCAGTTTTGGGCACCCATGCTGCAACAAATCGTGGAATTGAAAACATCTCTTCATAAAAACGACCATATGGTATAATTGGACCATAAGATTTTTCGATGTATTGCCATAGATCTGTTAAGATATTTATAAATTCGGGATTGCCCTTACAACAATCTATTACGGTTTGTTTGTTGACTGGATTGCTGAATCCAATTCTGTTTTCGATTTCATCTTTTATTTTATCCACTACTTCTGTCGTAGGTTCAAGATTAGTAAATACAAGAAATTTAGCATTGCATTTATCTTGTATAATATCGTAGCTGACTGACACAGGACAGGCAACAAGACGATTGTTATTTATCTGTGTATGTATGTACATTATTGGAAATTGTGGCAAATCAGGATAGTATAATTCAATTTTAGGAATCCATTGTATGGGAATTCCGTTAATTATTATTTCCGTTTCGTGGTTTAATTGAAACATTTTATCACCCCATATATTTAATCCTCTATTGTTTCACACCAATATTTATATTATAAAATTTGTTTTGTTAATCACATGATATAATATTTATTATAATATTACAAAACCAAAACAATATTGTTTTAATTGTGTAAAAATTATAATATTTGAAACAGCATAAGCTATATTGATGATGAAAATATAATAAATTAGTAAATTTATATCGAAGTTGATTTATATGGTTGACAAAGTTAGCAAAGAGGTCAGAAGTTATAACATGTCAAGGATTCGGAGCAAAGACACCAAACCAGAAATTCTTGTTCGCAGCTATCTGTTCTCAAGGGGGCTTCGCTTCCGAAAGAATGATAAGAGGTATCCTGGAAGTCCGGACATTGTACTGCCAAAATATAAGACAATTGTATTTGTTCATGGATGTTTCTGGCATCTCCATGAGGGGTGCAAATATGCAGTAATACCAAAATCCAATGTTGAATTCTGGGAGAAAAAGCTCTACGGAAATAGAGAACGTGATGAACGTAATCAAAAAGAACTGGAAGAATTGGGTTGGAAGGTCATCACAGTGTGGGAATGTGAACTGAAAAAGGACAAAGTTGAACAGACTCTTGATGACTTATACACTCAAATAATATCTAGATATTAATGAAATAAACCTTATTTTTATTTTATAAATTGTTCGTATTTAAACGAACAATAATTATACATCGTATTACACATTTACTAACAGGGATAGGGAATTAGAGATTTAACCAAACAACCACACCAAATGAAAAATTAGAGTGAAAATTAAATTTGTAAAAACAAATTAAAATTTGTTAAATGGAGAAAGTAAACATGAAAGCATTTATTAGTTACGACTCAAGAGACAGGGCCCGTTTTGTAGAAGAATTTGCTGAAAAATTAATGGGAAAAGGAATTGATGTTTGGTATGACAAATGGGAACTTGAGTATGGAGATAGTTTAGTACGAATTTTTGATGAAATAGTTAAATGTGATATTTTTATTAGTATTATATCCAAGTATAGTATTAATTCCAATTGGGTTAAAGAGGAGTCTGACTCAGCTTTTATAGGAAAAATTGAAAATAAAATTAGTAAATTTATTCCAGTAATTCTTATGGAAGAAGATTTAAAAATTCCAAATCAAATTGGACATATGGTACAATGTAGGATATATGATATTGAAAACTATGATTCTGAATTTAAAACATTGGTTGGAAATATATGGGGCATATCATCAAAGCCTTCATTGGGCAGTAAGCCGAAATATGTTGAAATAAATCCGATTAGCGGCTATGAAGTTTTTGACTCAATTGTTATAAAATCAATTGGGGATTACATGGTGGAAAAAGGGAAGGTTACTTTGGATTTTGACCAGGTTATTGAATTGACTGAAGATTATGAAATTTCTGATGATGATATTCAGGATTCAATTGAATTTTTAAAATCTAAAGGTTTAATTGAATATACAAATGTTTTGGGAGATATTCGTCCACAAATGATTAAATTAACTTATTATGGAGTAGTAATTTATAGTGAAAATTATGTAGAAAACATTTCTGTTGTTATCAAGGATATTGTTTCAATAATATTGAATATGGGTAGGCAAGCTAGTGAAAAGGATTTTGATGAAGTTCCTGCTCCAATGGTGGTTGTTGAATCAATAGTGGAACTTTTTTATAATAGAGGTTATTTCAAATTTAAAAAACATTTTGATGGGTTTATGATATATTTGCTCAATGGTAATGGAAAAAGGCAGTTAAAAGCGTATTTAGATTAAAGACAGAATTTAAAGAACAAATATTGGATATAATTTAGAATTGTGGTGATTTTATGGAAGAAGAAAAAACAGTTAATTTAGAAGAATTAATTGAATTATTAAATGAGCCTATTGAAATTAAGAGTAAAACATTAGGGATTTTGAATTTTAGGCGTATTTATAATGATGATTATTTATTTATAGAGAATTGTCTTAATGAAGAAATGGATCGAGAGATGTTCTGTAAACAATTTTTAATTAATCAAATTTGTGATCCCCTACTTACATTGGATAATTTTAATGATGTGGATGAAGATGAACTTCGTTTAATATTGAAAAAGTATATTGAGATAGAAAATTTAACAGATTATTTTGATTTTGATAGTTCTAAAGACATTTTTACTATATTTAATGAAGGTATGGAAAGTTATAGAAACTATGTTAATTCTATTGTTATGAATCATCATTTATCTTTATTAAAGACCGCCAATTCACTTATAAATTCTTTTAATTTTCATGAGAGTTTATTTTCTTATTTAAATGTAGTAAATGAAATGTCAATAGGCGCAATGTCTGATACTGCAAAAGTTTTAACAGGTACAGCTCAAATAGCTATTCCAGATATTGGTAGTCATGTTTCACAGATGATAAATTCATCAGCAGTATTATCTGCAGTAAATATGGGAGAAATAGTAAATCAGCAAACAACTATTTGGCGGAATTGGATACGTGCTAATAGTTTTTTTCTTAATCAAATAACTAGAGATATTGCATTATTTTGGGACAATCTTCAAATTAATTATCAAATACCTTCATTAGATGCACAAAAATGTTTAAAAAAATATAATTGGTTTATTAGTCCAAATATGGGTATTCCTATTGTGTATGAGATTATGAAAGTTTGTAATAGTTCATCTAATCATAAACAAAAAGAAATAAATAATATTTTTATTAATTATTTTTTAGATGATGATTATAAAAGATTAGATATGATGGTTGGTAAATGGTCTGCAAATCCATTATTTAAGAGAAGAATTAAAATTATTAAAGATTGCGTCAATATTATGAAAGTTAGTGGAAATGAGATTAATTATTCTAATTTTGTTGTTCCAACATTAATATCTCAAATTGAAGGCATCCAACATGAATTTATGGAGATGAATGGGATTTTAATTAATCGTGACGGATTTTTCGATTCGGATGGTAAATATGTTAATAAAAAAAATTATTTTAGACAATTAACATCAGATAATGAATTTTATGATGCAATGAATGATGTTTTTTTAGATATTCTATTTCAAAAGGCATATCATGGAGAAAAATGTACTTCACTTCATTTTAGTAGACATAAAATACTTCATGGCGAAATCACAAATTATGGTCAGAAAGATTTTACAGTAAGATGTTTCATGATTCTAGACTTTCTTTCAGAGTTAATGTTCATTAACAATGAAGAATCAGTTTAATATCACATTAAAACAAAATAATAAGTTTTATTACTTCAAATATATTGAGGGATTGTTCATGTTAATTTATGAAAAAAATATTGGAGATATCACTTTAGATGATATCAAAAGTCTTGTTGAAGATGAAATTGATGAAAATAATTTCATTGAATATAAAGGAGAACTGGACAAAAATGGTGAAAAAAAGCATATTCCAAGAACAATTTGCGGATTTGCAAATTCAGAGGGAGGGATCTTAATATATGGTTTTGATGAAGATAAAGATGATTTTGAAAAAATTCAAGGAGTTACCTTAAACAATACTTGGGAAAGAGAGAAACAAAGATTAATTAATCTTTTTAGAGATAATATTGAACCTTATTTGGATATAGGTATTGGAAAAGTAGATTTGGATAATGGCAAAGTATTGATTATTATCAAAACTCCGAAAAGCTGGATTGCACCACATCGCGTAAAAAGAGGTCAAGAAAAAGATTTTTACATACGTAGAAATGGTAGAACAGAACCTATGGAATTTAATGAAATAAAAGAGATGTTTGATATGAATAATAAATTAACAGAAAGAATTAATGAATTTAGGCATAATCGTGTTTTAAAATATTCTACAGAAGATACAAATCATTATAAAGTTATTTATCATTCAATTCCATTAAATTCTTTCAGCAATATTCAAATTAATCTTGAGGATGCTAAAAAACATTTAATTGATTATCAGGTATTATCTCCTGAATGGAATTATAATTTTGAAGGTATTTATCAATCCCGTTTTGATAATTTTGGGCAGATGTTTAGAAATGGTATTTTCGAAAGAGTCAGAAAAACGGATTGTGAAGATGACCCAGTGTCACTTGTTTATTTTGAAAATGACTTTAAAAATTTTGTTAAACAAATGTTAAAAGTTTACGAAAGTTTAAATATTTTTTGTCCAATACTATTTTTTGTAACATTAACAAATATTAAAGGACGTGATGTTCCAGTTGATCCATTTTATGAAAGAAGAGGAGATATTTTTGATAAAGAGAGAAATATATTGGATCCCACGGGCATTATTTTTGAATCTGAAGAATCAATAGATGAGGATATTTCAAGCTTATTCATACAATTTTGGAATCATTTTGGATATGATAAGAAATATGAAACAAGAAGATAAAAATTTTTCCAATTTTTAATTAAATAATATTAAATTCAAATATCCTTTTGAAAACAAGCAATTAACTCCTACTTTGTTTTCACATAGAAATAAGTCCCATGAAATTAACCCTTGACAATTACTGACTTATTTCTATTCTATCCCTAATTGCTTCTTTTACTTTTTCATGCAATCCGAACGCCATCTCATCCAAAAGATAACAATCTTCAATACTTAAATCACCGCATTCCACACCATACTCCAATCCAATAGCTTTTATCTTTTCATAATAATTCTGTGAATGTTCTAATAAAGTATATTCATCGGCCCAGTTGATGTTGTGCTCTCCCTGCACTTGGCCCAGGAGATACAAATCATCAAGGCATTGTCCAAGTGTTTTTTCCATTTTTATCACCACTAGTTATTATTTCATTTTCTGCTTATACACTTTTTGCCTAAAAAAGTAGCTATTATATATAAATCTTTATATATTATAAATAATAAATTATATAATAAATTAGATAATAATTTAAGTGGAGGACATTTATGCCAGATTCAATTGTTTTACTTGAAGAAAGAAAAGAAGTCACAACATTCTTATTAGATGAAGGTACAATCACTGCAACCACCGTAACAACCCCTACTGGAGAAACTCCAGGTTACGAATACGCAGGAAACAAAATCAAGACAGATGATGTTGTAACATTATCAGCTAACTCTGATATAGGAAAACCAACCGTTAAAAAATATACTGCTTCTGAAGGTGAAATCATTTTAGGTATTGCAGTCAACGATCCGGTTACCATGACTGGAGGAAAAAGAAAAACAGCTATCCTTGTATTAGGACATTTATTCAGATTAAAATTAGCTAGTGGAATATCAAACATTGCCGTTAATGACAGAATAGCTTTAACCAGCACTGGAGCCATCAAATCAGATGAAGGCGAATATATTGCAATGCATCCAGTAACAAGCTCAGACGATTACAAATACATCGAAGTGTTCAGACCATATGACATCGGAACCACAGGTTCAACTTAAGGTGATAATTAATGATTACAAAAGGAAATGATACAAAAGTTCAAAATGAGGTAATAGCTCAAACCATTACTGATGAAACCGCAAAAAGATTGAAGTTAGCCAGATTGTTTCCTAAACAAGAAATCAAAGAGAACTCCGATTACTACACATATTTCAGACAGAACATCAATCTCGATGAAGCTATCAAAAAAGGTTTGCTTGGAGAAGCTAAAGACATTGCTCCGGGCGCATCATTACAAGAGCTGAACATCAGAAAGCCAGTAACCGACACAATCAGCATTGACACTGTCGGAGGTGTTTTAAACGTCAATAAGGATGTTTTCGACTCAGATATCGTTTCATTTGAGGATTTATTAGGTGATGTAGCAACAGTTATTGCTAACAGAATTGAATATAACATTTACGATACATTAATAAGCTCACCAAACGTTCCACAGTACAATACCACCCAAACCGATGACACTATGGATGCATTCGGTAACTTTGTCATCAAAGCACAGGAAGCATTCAAAGGCAATGCCGGGGCAGGTGCTGATTTAACAATTATGGCAGAGTCATACAAAACATTATCATACGTTAAACAGTTAGCTTACTCATCAAACAAGTTAGTTCAGCCTGTAGAAGACATTAAAGAATACTATGGCATTGATAACATTGACTTGTTAGGAACTACACAAGCTGACGGCGGATCATTAATAGGTGAAAAACAGTACATAGGATTCGATTTAAGAAATGCTCCATTAACTGTATTGTATTCCAAATCTTCAGGAACTACAGTTGCACCTATTACAAGTGATGAGAACATTGCAGATTTCTATCCCATCATTGAAATCATGCGTAAAGACATTTACGATGAGTTACCTAAATATACAAAATTATTCATACAAAGTAAAGTCGGAATATTGTTAAACAAACCGGGTCTTGCTTTGAAAGGTACTTGCAGGCCATAAGGAGGATTGTTAATGTTAACCAAAGGAAATGATACAAAAGTACAAAATGAAGTGATGGCACAGATTGTGGCCGATACTTCCGCAAAGTGGATGAAATTCACAAGATTATTGCCAAAACAGGAAATTGAAGAGAACTCACAGTATTACACTTACATGTCCCAAAGAGTCAATATCGAGGAAGCCATTCAGTCAGGCGTTCTCGGTGAAGCTAAAGACATTGCTCCGGGTGCCACTTTACAGGAACTGAACGTCAGAAAACCAATCTCAGAAACAATCTCCATTGACACTATCGGTGGGGTCTTAAACGTTTCCGCTCAAATGCTTGATTCCAATTTGATCTCCGTTAATGACATGCTGCAGGATGTGGGAATCCTTATAGGCAGAAGCATTGAAAAGGCAGCTATTGACATGATTATGAACTCCAGTAAAGTTGCTACATACAACTTCGAAAGTGGCGATGACACTGGTATGACCATCCTCAAAGCTCAGGAGAAATTCAAGGAATCAGCAGGTAGCTATGCCAACTTAAACAGTATGGCCGTAAGCTACAAATCATTGACAACCCTGAAATCAGATATCTTCTCAAGCAACAGACAGGTCGAACCAGTAGAATTAATAAAAAGCTATTACGGTGTTGACAACATCGATATCTTAGGTACAGCAGTATGCGATGGCGGTTCCGAGATGGGGGACAAAACCTACATCGGTATGGACTACATCAACCCTGGAATGAAATTACTTTACTCCAGGACTACAGGAACAACCGTTGCTCCTTTAGGACCAGACGGTGAGATGTATGATTTCTATCCATTGATTGAAATCATGAGAAAAGACATCAGAGATGAATTGCCAATGTACACTAAACTCTTCATCCTGTCAAGTGTCGGTGTTTTAATGAATGCACCTAACAGAATCATCAAAGGTAATTTCAGAGCATAGTGCCATATTTTATCTCCGTAAATTAGTGAAGTTTCAATCTTCACTAATTTCTTCTGCTCATATTTTTTTTATATGCAATAATCGCTATATTATATAATTGAGGCTATAAAATGAAGTTAATCCTAGACAGTGAAAATTCACATCCAACAACAATAACAGTCAAGGGAAAAGAAATAACATTGCTGTTGATTGAATCCAGTATACTCATTGATTCATCACAAATAGCCAAAATTTTCAACAAAAAGGAAAAGACTGTGGCCGGTAAAGTCCAGAAATCCAAACTGGAGAAATACGAAACAGAAAACATCAAGCTACTCAAGAATTACGGACTGATGCATCCGGATGCAGTCAAGTCAAAACCATTTTATGATTTAAGACAGATGCTGGAAGGACCTGCCTATTACTATTTCAAAAAGGAAGATGAAACAGATTTGATCGATGTTATTGTGAGAGTAGCTATTGGAAAGCACCGTGAGTGGATTCATAACCGAGATATTAGTAGATTTTAGTTTATTAATATTGCTTTAATGTTTTCATACTTTATGTAGTATGGTAGATTATACTTTTGGGTTTACAATCGTAGTAATATTGATATTTCCCTCCTGTGAGGATAATTCATTTTCTAAACTTACATGATTAGTGATTAAAGATTCGGGATTGTAAATGAAAAAATATATTTTTTCACAGTTTGATAGTTTTTGATATTTTTTAATATCATCATTAATTTGTTCAACAATTTTTTCGTGATTGATGCTGTTTTTAGCTAGTTTTATTTCAATACCATAATTTATATCTTTTATATATAAATCGATCCTACTGGATACTCCAGCATATGATTCGACATGTTCCTCAGATTTTATATTGTCATAATGTATGCCTAATAATGCTTTTAATAATTTTTTAACATCGTTTTCTGTTTGAATTTTAAAACCTAATTCTATTACAACTTTGTGAAATTTGTTTAAAATAGTTTCAATAATATCTTGATTAAACTGGTTGTTTTTGGGTATTGAATTTTTTTCAAGTGTTTCAATTATTATTTTTAATGTAGATACTGCTTTTTCAATTTCATGTTTATAATTAGTTTGAGTATATTTTTTAAATTCAATATATAATTCATCTTCATCATCTATTGTCTTTTTAAGAGATGTTAATGTTTTAAGTTTCCATTCTTGAGTTTTTCTACTGTCAAGACAAGGTGCATCAATAAACATTGAATTATTTGGTTCTACAATATTTAACAGGTTTTCTCCTTGATGTAATAATTTTTCTAATTCAGTTATGTTATCCATAATATTTTCTTATATTTTAGGATATTTAATCCTATCTTTGACATATTAATCAGAGTTAAGCGTTTAATATTCAGTTCATCTTCATTAGTTATTATTTATATAAGTAACATAATAAAAAATATAATAAATGTGATAATACAAATTATAATATATGACAGAAGATAATATTAACTGGACAAGTTTTTGTCAGGCAATGAACTCAATAGCATTCTGGTTAATCCAGAACAAAAAGAAGTATAAGAAACGTGATTATTACCAGATATTGACATTGAAAGGCAGCTGCAACGATGTTGAAAAGAAAGCCAAGAAATTAGGAACAGATAAGCTGGTTGCAATGTATACAATGGCTGTGATAAAGGATAACACCTCTTTGGATTTCCTTCCAAACTATGTAATGTTAAAGAACTCAACCAAAATTGACAAGGCAGAATATGTGGATATGGCCATAAGGACAGAGGCATACATCAAAGCAAACGGAAGGCTTCCTGCAATCGTTTACAGAATGTCAAAGCTTCCGGATTACAATGACTCAACAATGAAGCTGCTTATTAAAACCTTCAACTACAAAGGAAACACTATAGATGAAGCTTTAGCCATTATAGCAAAGAAGAAACTGTACAGCAAATACTTTGATTCTCAAAAGACAGACAAGAAAACAATCAATGATGCCAGTCAGGGCAAGGGTTCCAATTGTGTGGACTGGGGGCAGGTGTATTACAGAATAGCTAAAAGCTTAGGTTATGATGTGCAGTTTGTTCACGTCAAATGTCGTGTTAGTGGAACTGGCCATATCAGATTGAGATTGAGACATAAAAAGCATGCCGGTGGGAACTGGATTAACAGAGATCCTGCTGCAGTTGCAGATACCACTTCAGGGAATGTTAAATCAATCTGGTGTGAAGATGGATACTTAATAGCATACGATCCATCATGGATTTTCAGAGATTTGTACAGCAGTTAATTTATTTTAATTTTTTTCTTTTTTAAGAACTATTGTGGTTTAATTTAATCTATAAGAAGTTTAAGAATTTTTTTGTAAATTTTGTTTTTCTTCTAATTCAGTAATAGTTGTAATAAAAGTTTCTGGAGTCATAGGTTCTGATTTTTCAAATGGGAAAGGTACAATTTTATTCATGAATTCAAATACGCCTTTTTGTTTTATTTTCCGATGGCTATTCGTTTTATTAGTTGAAATTTGTGTTAATGATACGACATAATATTCCTTTTTAATATTAATTATATCTTCTGAAGATATTCCATTTTTATTAAGTAAATTATGTAATAGAATCAAACTCTCAAGAGGTTTTATTTTTAGTGAAATAACTTTTTTTGAAACTAATTTTCGACGTATTTTTTTTAGTTCATTGGGATAACCACAACACCATATGCACTGCTCCATATTAGTTATGGATTCTTTTAATTGTTTTCTTGCATCAAAAGATTTGTCTTTCACATCTAATTGTTTAAATTCAAAAAAATATAATCGAACATCTTCATTTTCAACATGCAGGTATATGGCATCAACACTTTGAGGAATATCCTCGGTATTTAATTTAGTTAGTGTGTCCCAATCATACATTAATGTAGGATTTTTTATAAAATAGTTTTCATCTGTTTTTGATAATGTGGTTACGGTTTCTTTATATTTACATAATGTAGATTCTATTTTTTTAGCAATGGTTATTTGTGAGTCCATTTAATCACCTATAAATGATTTGCTATATTTTCCCCACGAATCCTATCTATAATATCATAGGGGTCTCCTAAGTTATTATAAATCTCATAAAGTTTGTTGTCTTGAATTTGTTTTATATCAAATTTTCCAGTATCTTTATTTTTTTGAGTTAAATAAAAATTAATTTCTTCTTTTAACCCATATTTCACTGAATATACTTCCATTGCTTCTATTAATATGGCACTATGAGTGTTAATATATATAAAAACATTTAATTCTTTACTCATTTCAATTAAAAGTTTAGCTAGGTTTACTTGCATTTCCGGATGTAGGTTAACTTCTGGTTCATCAAGGATAATCCATGTGTTTTCGGTAATTGACCTATTGATGAATAATGATTGTAATATTCCCATTTGTTTATAACCTGATGCAACATTTCTTATATCGTAACCTTCATCATTATTAATTGGTTTGAATACAAATTGGTGTTTTTCTTCGTCAAATTCAAATAAACCGCCCATCATATCTTTTAAATTATCTTCAAATTTTTTCTGATATTGGGGATATATTTTTTTATAAGCCTTATTATTGTTTGATTCCTTTTTGATTAGATTTTCTAGTAATGATATATAATGATAAGGACTGGAATTATTATTTGTAATAACTCCATCAGGTGTTTGTTGTATGTTGAAATTTAAGGTTTGACCATTATCAATGTATATGACATTATTTATTCTAAGGTTTTCCAGATCTTCTACATTGTATGTTAAATTAACTGCATCATTCTCATATTTAATTTTGAAATCAAATAGGTTATTCATTGTTTCATTAAAGTTAATTTCTCCACCCTTAAAATTCTTTAAAGATGTTTCTCCAAATTCTGCCAGTAATAAAAAATTAATTACTCTTCCTAAATAATTATATTTATCTTTACTAAATTCAATTCCTTGTTTTAGGGAATCTAATTCTTCTTTACTTGATTCATCAATTAAAATATTATTATCCGTAATAATTTTTTCAAATTTCATGTAAAAATTTAAAAAATATTCATAAGAAATCTCATTAAAGTCCCAACTATGTAATAGGGATTCTAATTCATTTTTTAATAAAATATTATTATAAGAAATCTTATCTTGTGAAAAATGAGACATTTTATTAATTAAACGTGTTACAGTCATATGGAATGTACCATATACCCCATTGCTTTCAATAAACTTACCTTTATCAGACATGGATGTTAAAAAACAAAATAGTAATTTGCTAGAAAATGATTTTCCACTAGCATTTATTCCTCCAACAATATTAATTTTATTAATATTTAAATTTGCTTCGTTAATAGGTCCAAAATTTTTAATGTGAAGTTTTGTTTCATTTTCCATTCTAAACATCTCATTCTTTTTCTTTTAATTTAATTTTACATGTATTATCTTTTTTATTTTTTATAATTTATATATTGTTTGTTTTTAATAGTGGAAGTAAATGATTCATGAAATGTATTACAAATAATTGGTATGGTTCGTGAGTGATAATAGTAAGTGGTTATTAAAAAATCACTTTTCAAATTCAATTCCTATTTGAAAATAAATTTAATTTTTTTTAAATCATTTGGTTAAATTTGATTCTAATTCCTTAATCAAACTTAGTAAAGTGTCTATTGATTATAGTAATCATGTTTTCAATGCAAGACAATATGTTTTTTAAGTTTAATGATAATTTTATATAATTGAAATAATAAAATATTATATTAATTATTATATACAGGTTGTAATAGCTATGGCCAATATAAATAATACCTCATCCTATATGGATGAAGACAAAAAGCAAATTATCAAAGAGTCCAATTATACCTTTAGAGATGCTCTTGAAGTTTCATCTTATCTCATTGAAGTGGGCAAGTTCGAAAGATTTTACAAGGAAATGCAAATCCACGACTTGCAAAAGGAACTTGATGAAATGGATGATGGAGAATAACTTCAAAAAATATATCTCTCGTATATAACTCTTCAAAGGAAACTATTTTTCATAAGCAAAAGTAATATTTATTATTACTTTTATATTTTTTTTATAATAAAATTTTATATATAAAACATAATAAATATATGTATTATGTTATTAGAAAAAACCAACATCAGTGCAAGAGTGGATATTACACTCAAAAAGATTGTCGAAGATTCAACCTTCACCCACAAGGACGCATATGAACTTGGAGCAAAACTGATAGCTATGGGAAATGCTGAAGAGACAATAATACTAATAAACACCAATCCTGATTTTGAAAGAATCATGAAACAAACTGAATACAGTTTAATCGAAGCAAGGAAACTGGAACTTGAAAGAGAGTTAAGAGATTTATAGGAGGGAACCTATGGGTCGAGGAAATTCAGATATCATATATTTTTTAGAACAGCATGAACAGGAAATAATAAACTGCTGCAAAAAGGGAATGAGCAACAATGAAGTTATTGAACTATTAAAAACAAAATACGGTCGTGATGTAGCAGATATTACTTATAGAAAATTTAAGGCGGGTTTAAATCTGGCAAAGAGTGATTTTCTGGAAACATTGCTGGATGAGATAATGGTCATGAAGACATCCGGTGCAACAGATGCAAATGTCAGACGATGGCTGGAAGAGGAACATGAAATCGAAGTAAGCAGATCAACATTCTCAAGATTCAAAAAGAAATATCACATAACAGATAAAGAAAAAGACCCAAGGGCAAGGGATAAAGATTCATTAACAAATAGGGCAATCACTCAAGGCCAGATAATAGACAATGAAGTTCACACAGATAATATCGACTTAGCTATTGATACAATACTTCAGCAGCAGGTCACAGACATCAAAACAGGTCTTGACAATCTTGACAAGATTACCAAAAATGCAGTTGGTATTGAAATTGACTTTGCAAAGCTCGACCAGGAAGTAAGATACAATGCCAATGAAAAAAGCCTGGCAAGATACCTAATTGATTTAACAGAATTAAAAATAAGATACTTGGAATTATCCGTTAAAGCATTTGAAGCTAAAAACAGACTGTTCAAGGATGAAATGGATAGACTATTCAAAAACAGAGTTCTTGAACTTGAAGATAAGAAAATTGAAATCTCACAAAAGCACATAATGAATGAAATAGAAATCCTTGCAAAACAAATTGATGATAACAATGTACAATGAGAAAGACGAATTCTATCTGGATGCTAGGGATAAAGCTATTCTTCAGAAGTGTGTATATGAAAATCCATATATTCCCTTCAGTCCATTTCCAAAGCAGGCGGAAATGATACTAGCTCAAGAAAAGGAAGTCTTGATTGGTGGTGCAGCTGGAGGTTCTAAATCAACAAGTCTACTCATGAGGGCATTGTTCTATGTTCAGGATGATGCCAATGAATACCATGCCCTCATCTTGAGACGTACATTATCTGACTTGAAGCGTAAAGGAGCTTTAATTCACAAGGCAAGTCAATGGTTAAATCGAAAGGAAGTTCAAAATAATGCAAGCATCAAACCGAAGTGGGATGGAACCGAACACTCATGGACATTTCCCAATGGAAATTCATTAACCTTTGGGTATTTGAGAAACATCAATGACCTTGATACATATCAGGGTTCTGAATATCAGTTCATTGGCATTGATGAGCTGACACAGTTGGAGAGATTTAAATATATCTATATGCGCTCAAGAGTTCGTAAGACCAAAGACAATAAACTTCCAACACAATTAATGGTTTCAAGTAATCCTGGTAAGCGTGGAAACAAGTGGGTACGTGAAAGATTCATAGAAAAAATAGACACTGATATTCAGGACAAATCACAAATAAGATTTATTTCATCCAGCTATTTGGACAACATCTATCTGGACAGAAACGACTATGAAGAATATCTCATGGGATTGGACAGAGTTACAAGAGAGCAGTTAATGAACGGTAACTGGTATGCTTCAGTTAAAGGTCAGCTATTTGATGAATCAGACTTCCACATAATCTCTCATGAAGAATACATGAAAATACCAATCATTAAGGTTATCAGATATTGGGATCTTGCAGCTACAGAAGTATTGAATGATGATAAATTGAGAGGAAGTGATCCTGATTATACTGCTGGTGTTTTATTGGCTAAAGATCTAAACGGTAATATCTATATTCTGGATTCATATGAGTTTCAGCTTGATTCAAGAAACTTGATTAATGAAATACTGAACACTGCAGCACGTGACAAGTCAGATGTCCAGTATATTGAACTTGACGGAAGCACAGGTAAAAACTTCGGATTATTAATTATAGATGAGCTGACGAGAAGAGGATTCACTACAGGCACTGGAAACTCAAGAGAAAATAAAATTGATAGGGCAAGAAGAGTTTCGGCGGATATTCAGAAGAATGGAATTTTCCTAGTTGGGAAGGATAGAACAGGGTTTACGAAAAAATGGGCCATGGAATTTTTAGAAAAAATTACAGCTTATCCAAATGAAGCTATTCATGATGACTGTGTAGTGGCATTCACTGGAGCTTATGAAAAAATAACTTCAGAAAAACAATCACAAAGAGTTAATGTGGATAAATGGTATTCCACATGATAATTTAATTTGAAGTAAATATTCAGCATAACTTTTGTTTTAAAGCAAGAAACGTGATGTATGAAATTCACATAAAAATTTTCGAAAATATTTTATGAAATTTATAATTTTTCTTAAATTTTTTTAAATTCTGTTATTGTAAATGTTATCATAAATTTTTTTATTAACAGATAAGTTTATATACAACAGAAAATATATGTAATAATAGCACTAGAACAACTTTCCCTGTTTTAATGCCGTTTGATGATAAAATGTATAAAGAAGATGTATTTAGTTAAATTTGGAGAAAACCTTGATAGAGTGATTTAAAAATATGAAAAATGTTATGATGTGGAGAAAAAACTATGATGATTGCAAATACCAAAATATACAAAAATTTCCAAACTTCTATACCAAAAGAAGTAAGAGAAGCTTTTGATATTAATGATGATACAATTGTTGAATGGGGAATAACTGATGATGGGCAACCTGAAGTTAACTTCAGAAACAAAGTTAAATTAGACGATATCATAGGTATTGTAAAAACAGAGGAAGTTACTAATAGTGTAGAACTGAAAAAAGAGGTTTATCGAATATGAGTAAATATTTCTTTGATAGTTCATTTATAATTGCATTAGCATTAGATAATGATAGTAATAAAAGTAAAGCCTTAGAACTTACAGATTTATTATCTGAAGAGTGTTACATTGGTGACAATGTGATTGAAGAAGTTGTAAATGTAGTTAATCTAAAGGGTGATGCTAATAAAGCAGAAACTTTGTATAACTTCATGATGGATAATTTTAAAATTATAAATGAACATGAGATACCTAATTACAATACAAAGACAATTAAAGTATTTAAAAAGTTCAATGGCAAATTAAGTTATACGGATTCAAGCATGATTGTAACTGTGATTGAGTACAATATTGATTTTCTAGTAACTTTTGACAAACAATTTAAAAGAGAAGAACGAATAACTGTGTTGGGTATCTAAAAACTATTTGGAGAATGTTAAATAACATTCTTCATCTTTTAATAAAATCATGATGGCATATATATTAAAATGAGTTACATGGATGAATTCTTATCCATTATATTTAAATTCATTGAAATGACAAGGTGATTCTATAGTTAAAAAAACATATGAAATATTGAATGTTTTTGTATCTTCCCCTTCGGATGTTTATGAAGAAAGAGAAATATTAGATGGGGTTGTAAGAGATATAAATAATACTTGGATGGATGCATTAGGGATTATGCTAAAAACTAAAAAATGGGAAACGAATGTTCCATCAAAAATAACTAATCAAGACCCAACTGACATAATTATTGAAGAAATTGGTGAATATGATATTCATATTGGAATAATGTGGAGTAGATTTGGTTCTCCAACTAACGAATATGAATCAGGAACTGAACAAGAATTTAGAACTGCATTAAATTATTACAAAGAATATAAGAAACCCCTGATTAAATTTTATTTTTCTAAAAGAGAATTTAGATTAGAAACTCAAGAAGAAATAGATCAATTTAGTCAAGTAAAAAATTTTGAAAATGAAATAAAAAACATGGGCATAATTAAATATTATCAATCAATTGAAGAATTTAGATATATGCTATTTATGGAATTATCTATTTGTATAAAAGAGGAATTTATAAAATCAAAAGGTGATTAAATGGACAATATTATACGTGTTTTTATTGGAGCGCCAAGCGATGTTAACCCTGAAAGAGAAATAATCAAAAAAATTATTAATAATATGAATAAATATTATCGAGGAACAGGATTTTCAAAATTTGATTTAATTGAAGTCAAAAAGGATGTAAGATCAGATATTGGTTCAGGCTTAGAAGCACAAGAAGTAATCGATGAAAATATTGGAGATTATGATTTATTTATAGGAATTTTATGGAAAAGATTCGGAACCCCTACCAAAACTCATGAATCAGGAACTCAGCAAGAATTTGAAAATGCTTTGAAAAATGGTAAGGAAGTAATGTTTTATTTTTCAAAATTGCCTGTGGCTCCTGATGAAATCGACCCTAAACAACTTGAAAAAATATTGAACTTCAAAAATGATATTGGAGATAAAGGGTTTTATTTTGAATATTCTTCACTAGATGAATTTGAAGAATTGATTGAAAATAACTTAAGAATATTGGCAATAGAAAAAAATAATAAAGAACCTCAACCGACAAAAAAATTTGAAAAAGAAGAGGAAAGTGAAGAAAAATCAATGTTTGAGTTAATTGAAAGCACACTTAATAATTTTAAGGAAGTTGAAAATGATTCTAAAGAATTATCCGTATTATTTGATAGTTTAAATGAAGACTTTGAAAATATTAATCCACCGAGGGAAGATAATATTCAATCTTATAAAATATATTCAAATTCTGTTGCAGATATTTTAAATGAATTATCCATTGAATTTAAAGATAAAAAAAATGATTTACTAACCCATTATTCCGGGGGGATAAATGGTTTAATAGAATCATTAGAGTTATTTGGAGAATATATGGATGATGATACTAGACAAGACATGAAAAAATCAATTGAAGCACATATTGAAGTATTAAACACAACTACTAAACAAATGCATGAAGTTATTGAAATATATGATAAAATTCCTCCAATGACTAATAAACTCATTAGAGCCAAAGGTAATTTCATAAAGAATATTAAAGAGTTACAAAAAGATGTTAAGAATTTAAGAAGCTTACTTTATAAATCATTAATCGAACTAAATGATTCGAGTAAATAACTAAATTTTATCTTTACGATACAATGATTTCTAAAATCAAAAAAAGAATTGATAAAAATCAATATCTAAAAATCAACAATATAAAAATATATTTTTCATTTGCAATATTATCAATAATATTTATTCTAATTTCACATATTTTTAATCATGAAATTTTAAATATTTTAGAAAATATCTCCTATAGTATTCTTGCTGCTACATTAATGGCTTATTTTATGGATTATAATAATCTAAAAATTAAACAAAATGATATTAATGAATTTAGAACTACATATCTAGAAGAAATAAATATCCATTTATCATTAATGATTGGACATTTATTATGGCTTGAAGAACATATAAATGATGAATCTATCAATTGGGATTTAGAGCCTCAATCATATTTAAAAATTGATTTTGCAGTATTTGTTAGTACAAATTATGAAAAACAAGTAATTCCATTTAATCAGGCAATAAAAAAACTTGAAAAAATTAGTAATAAATATTCATATGATAAAATTGAAGGAATGTCTGAAAAAGAAAAAAATAAAATACGAAAGATATTTAAAATTTCATCTTTAGAGTGTGAAAGATTACTTGTGGAATTAGATACATTATATAAAGATAAAATAATTTTAGATGTAAAAAATTATATTCCACTTAAAGATACTGAAAAATTAATATGGGATATTTCTATTTGTAAAAAAATAATGGAAAAAGAAAAAGATACAAATTACAAAGTAGCCATTAATCTTTTGATTTCATCAGCAAAAACTATTAAAAAAATTGGAGATTATAATAATCCAATAACAATTAATTTGATGAAGGTTTTATTAAATATGATGAATTATGATAGTTTATTAAAATTTAAAAATCGAATCTGAAGATTTATCAACTATTAAAATTCATAACACATATATCGTAACACTAAATATTATAAATCTTATCATTAGTTAAACTTAAACATGATGCATTTCATTGGAAATAATTCTATGCAAATATTAACTCTTTTGATAATTCTTTGAACACAATGAATATTTCTTTTGAAAAAATCCAATTCAAATGAATATGTGAAAATCCCGATAGTCAGAATTATCTGGTACGGAGATTTAGTAGCTACTGAAGTATTATCTTATAATTATTCATATTTATTAGCTCGTTTTTTTAATATCTTTAATATGTTCTTTTCTTTAATTCTTAATACATGAATTATTGCTTGTGTATCACTTATTTCTTATGATATACTATTATAATCCAATCCAACCTGCACATCTTCCGGTTGTAATATGGACTCACCTTTTGCATTCTTTTTTGGTACTCTTTTTAATCTTCCGTCAATAGCTATTATTTCAGTATATCTTTCCTGTTGTATTTCAGACAGTATCTTGAAGTAGTCTCTTTTTCTTTGATTTAGACTTTCTAATGTATTCAACTCATAAGATATCTGTTGATTTAATTGTTTGAGTTTTTGATTTAATGGTATCCAAAACTCACATGTGTTTTTATTTTTGCAGAGTTCATGATTTGGATAACAATCGCATCTAAACATTTTATCAGTTCTTTATTCTAAAGTAACTTAGTAACCTAGTAACTTATCAAAATATAGTAACCCAGTAACTTTGTAACTTAACAAACAGAACTATTTTTTACTACCATAGCCCCCATCACCTGGAGGGTCAGGTTACTTCAGAAAGTGAAAAAATAAAATGAATTTAAATAGCTTAAATTTAAAAATAAATAGCTATAAATCCTTGGAATTTTTTCGCTGAAGTAACTTGGGATCTCAGGTTACATTTTTTTGCAAAAGTTACATTACAGGTTACTTTATTCATTGACCTCTTTTTCACTTAGATTTGGATATAGGAATGTTAAAAACTTGTCAAACCTGACAACCATTACCTTTGTGGATTCCGGTATTCTGACGGTTTTATATTCCCAACCCAGCAATTCAGCAATACTCTTTATGTTATAGCACACTTCATTGGCATTTTCCAATGCCTTTCTAAGACCGCTTGTAAAGCAGACATAGTCAAGGCCATCCCGTCCATGATGCAGCACCATATAAGGTATCAGACGCTCATTGATAATGTTAAAGACACGTTCGTAAAAGTCATTTGAGTCTTTAACGGAATCTGTGAAATAGTCATGATATTTTATCGGATATCCGTCTTCAGCTGAATATACTTTAATGCTTTTGTTGTGTTTGTTGATCCCATCAATGAAAAACATTCTTAGATATTCAATTTCTTCTTCATCCAATCCTTCAGTTCCTTGTTTTACCTGTGGACCTCTTCCAAAACTTTTAAAGGGAATTTGTTCACAGCCCAGTTGATTAAATTCCTTTTCTTAATAAAACAACCATTTTCATTATTATGTATATATGTTGGTAATAATATATTTTAGCATTGAAGCAATCATTAAGAAAACCAAATCAGCAATGAAAATAAAAAAAAGGAATTATTCAAAGTAAATGAAAACAAAACAAAATTGGATTAATGTCTTTATGAACCGCTGATTATAGAAAAAAATAAAAAAAGTAAAAAAAGGATAAGATTTTAAATCTTAACCCTTAACGGACTAGCTAGTAGTCATCATAATCGTAGTCCCAGTCATCATCCCAATCATCATCCCAATCATAATCATCATACCCATAATCATAATCATAATCATCATAACTGTAACTACTGCCGCCACCGTTGGAGCTTCCGCCCTTGTTGGAGCTTCCTTTATTGGATGAGCTTGAAGGAGTGTAGTAGAATGAGCTGTCATCGCTACTGCTGCTACTACTGCTTGAAGTATCGGAATCACTTATCTTTGTTGGCTTTTTGGCATCACCTGCAAAGAGCCCTCCGTCACCGGACACGCCATACTTGATGGAGAAATACATCTTCAAGGCCTGGTTTTTGTCCTTGCACATAATCAGGATGTTGTCATGTGAAGTCTCGTTTATCACTTCAATGCAATACATTCCGGATTCGTTATTGTAGTAGATTGAAACCCCTTTTTCAATTATAGGTTCGTCACTGCCCTTCTGATTGTTGAAGTGCTCTGATATGTTGACTGTTCCGTTGGACTTGTCCTCATCGCTGTTCCAGCTTATGATTTTGATGTCGTTGGCAGGGTCCTTATAGTACTTGACCCCGAAATCATCCTCTACAAATGTTGATTCGTTGGATGTTGGAACCTGAATTGTAGTGGAATTGCTTACATAGACCGTACTGGCGCTATTTGCCTGAATAATAAAAAAAGTTGCACCTGCAGCCACAACGACTGCGATTACTGCAACTATCAAAATTATAATTTTCCCGTTCTTTTCCATAAAAAAACCACCTTGTTATATATAATTTTTCACCAAAGTGGAATTATAAAATTATCCTAAAAAAAAAGAGCTTTAAAAAAAAATGAATATAAATGAGTGAAAACCCACTTATATTTTTTTACCGCATTCAGGACAAAAAGCGGAATTGGTATTAATCTTTGCACCGCATTCCTTACAGAAGCTAGGATTTTGAGCACCGGCATTACCGGCAGGAGCGGTTGCAGGATTATATTGGTTTATCATTTTTGGACTGTTGCTTGAAAGGGAGAATGTGAAAGGTTCCCCGTTTGTCGGAACAAACAGCAAAAATGAACACATCATTGCATAAAGGGACATTAACAATGTAACCAAACTGCCGAGGATTACATAAATTCCAAAGTCAAACAATGTGTCCATCCACATGGTTGCACTAATCATCACATAGATTGCATAAACAAAACTTATCACGCCGACTATGAAGAATATGATTGCCAAGATCTTGTTGAACTTGATGTTTTCTTTTGGAACAATCAAAAGAATCGGTGGAATCATAAGCAACAGGAATCTTATGGAATCGGCAAAGAAAAAGCCAAATCCATAAAGTGCAACACCAACGCAAACGCCAACCAGTCCGATGATAGTCTTATTATCATAAGTAACTTTAGATACGATATTGTCTAATCCACTCATAAAATCACCTTAATTATAACCTCTTTCCACATTCAGGGCAAAATGCTGAATTTGTGTTTATTTTTGCACCGCATTCTCTGCAGAAACTAGCTTTCGCAACATTATTGTTAGCATTCATGTAGACAGGAACGTTTTGCTGAGCCTCCTCTCCTGTAGGAACAAGCAAGAGAAGTGAGCAGAATAATGCATACAGGGATACCAATATCAATGCTATATCCTGAACTAAGAAGTATATGAAGTCCTCAAAGTCAGCATATCCTATGAAATATGTAACTGTATCTATAATAGTGAGAACAGCAAAAATCAGACTTATTGCTGAGATAATCGCAAACACGATTCCCACAATCTTGTTGTATCTGATTTGCGGATTTGGGAAAACCAAAAACACTGCAGGCAACATTATAAGCAAAACCCTTAACCAATCGGTATAGAAAAGACTAAAAGCTGAACAGACAACAACAGCAATTATGCCAATCAAACCGATGATAGTCTTTCTATCAGATGTAATCTTAGATTTGAAATTATCTAATTCATTCATTAAATCACCATTTTTCCATTAAATTGAAAATAAATTCAACTTGATATATAAATATGTTTATGATACTTTTTAAATATTGTGAAAAATATATCAAGAAAACAAAGCAGTGGGATTGGCTATTGCTCTCGGGAAATCAGCTCGTCGACGATTTCGTCCCCGACGCTTGTAAGGCGGTAGAGCCTTCCCCTATGGGCCTCCTCATTGACGCATTCTGCAACGCCGGCCTCCTTGAGTTCACGAAGAACCTTTGATATATGGTTTCTTCTGATTCCTGTGTCGTTTGCAATCTTTGTGGGAGTCTTTACGTCATCCTTTAGAGTTTTTGCAGCTCTTGAGCGGTATGAGGAAATGTCCACATATGCCAACTTGATTAATACTTCATCATCCATGTTTATCACCTACACTATACTATGTTAGTAACATGATATAAATACTATGGGTAAAAAGCGGTGATTAAACGGTAAAAAAATGGAGATATTTTAAAAAAAAAGTAAAAGAAGAATAGAAACTATTCTTCATCAATGACTTCAGCCTTGACGGCTTCAGCTTCCTCTTCGACTTCAGGTTCCGCTACGGATTCTGGAATTTGAGCTGCAGGCATTTCTTTTCCACATTCAGGACAGAATTTGGATTCGCCAATAACCTTTGCACCGCAGTAGGTACAGAATCTTGTTTCAGGAACGGTAACTTCATTTCCACATCCAGGACAGAATTTGACATTGTCGTCAACTTCATATCCGCAGTTAGGGCAGTGGAAAGAGTTAGATGATGGGGATGATGCCTGACCGAATGGTGCTCCAACATCTTCGCCCCTCAATTCCCTGGTTTTCTGTAAAAGAAGGTATTCCATTTCATCATTGAACTCTTTTTCATCCCTATAACTAGTATAAATGATGTATAAACCATAAATACCTAATGTCACAAATGATAAAACCCAGGAAATGACCATTTTCCCTACGTCACCATTCAACGCATAAAATAATCCTACGATGAATATACTTGTCCACCAATATTTTTTCTCATTAGTGTTCCTCAAGTAATTCAATTCGTCGATACTTTGTGCGTTAGCTATTTGATCTCTTAATAAATACATGTCATTTTCAAATGCCATACTAATCACTATATAAAAATGTATTTAACTTATTATATAAACTTAATCAAAAGTCAAATGAGTTTAACTGAATTTCCTCAAATCAAGCTTCCAGTTCTTGGCTGCAAGATTAGGGTCTGTCTCCTTCCATTCAAGATTCGCCCTTTCAACGTTCTTCTTTAAGGTTTGCAGGCTGTGGGATTTGATATCAGAACCCCTATAATACCAGAACTCACCCTTTTTGTAGACATTGAGAAATCCCGTGTAGTTGGCCTTGTCCTCCTCAAGCGACTTTCGAGCCAAATCCTCATCAAGGATGCTCCACTTAAGGCCGTGCATCCTCACGAGAAATTCCAGATCCCTTAGATTCGGGGCCTCATGCGATTTCTCGCCGAAGACGTATTTCCAGCTCATATCATCCATCTGATAGACATTCAAAAATCCTGAAAACTTCATTTTCCACTTCCTCCATGGGGTTTAATCCGAATTGCTATGATAGTATATCTGGAAAAACTGCTACATATCATTATCCATTAAGATACAAAAAAAGCAAATAAATGATTATTACGCTCCGGCCATGTAAAAAAAAACTTAAAATAGGAGTATAAGTGATATAGATGCAAAAAAACACAGCCGGAGCGCTGTCAGCATAAGTTCATCTCAGGGCATCAACCAGACTCTCATCAAAGACATACCATATGCGGTTTTGAGCCTCCACAATTTTTTTAAGCTCAAAGAGACTTTGAGCCCGGATTACATAACCCCCTTCATCATAGCACCAGAATTCACGGCATCTGGATACCCTGAATATTCCTGTGCAGTTATCTTCATAGTTTCTTTTGAGCTCTTCGGTCAAATCCCTTTCAACTGAAATCAGAATTTCCCTCAGCTCATAATTTCGCACGCATCCCAAATCAAGAATGCCCCAATCGATTTTCTCTAGCGTGTCGGCGTTTACAAATTCAAAAATCTCCTGTGAGTACCTGTCAAAATCTAACATGTTCACCCCAATAAACCAAAAATCAACTGCTGCCTGCTTAAAACGATTAAGCGGATTCTTCGCCCAGAAAATCCTTCATCAGATTAAGTATGAACCTGTTCAACGGATTTTCAAGGGAAAGATATTTCTCATTGCCCCTTTTGGAACCAAAGGGAGCAAAATATGGAGTCTGGCCGATTTCATCGACAGTGGTTCCGAAGGTTATCTCATCGGCCCTGATTTTGATTCCGTAATCGGCCATGTCAATGACTGCAACACAATCCAGGTCGTTTGTTGTGAATGTCTTCTCCTCACCGGCGATTTCAATGGTGAACACCGCTTCACCGTCAATGACTTCACCCACCAGATAGCAAATCCTCAGATAAAGTCCCTGTGATGCGATTTTTCTGTCGATGAAATCAAAGAAATCGTCATCCATCCTGGAGTAGGTGTATTTTTCATCGGCAATGCCCGCATAGGTCGGCATGTAATCGTCTGCTGTCAGTTCATCCACAAAGAAATGGAATTCGGGATGGTTGTTGATTGCTCTTTCGACTGTTTTTCTTACGTTGATATTATTCTCTCTAATAATCTGCATGTTTCTCCTCTAATGATGATAGTTATGTTCAAGTTTGAATCTAGTCAAACCCGGTCAAGTTACAAAAAATTGAAGTTGCTTAATCTTGGGGTGAGTTAAAGATTTTTGAAGATTAAGCAACCGATAAGCTTAAAAGAACACTACGCTCCATGCAGTAGCTTCGTTTACTTGTGGCATTATTATCAACTCCCTGAACAGTTGAATTCGTATAGAGGCAAATTACTTTGATATAATGGTGTGGTTAAATTATATCCAAATTAAAATTGTATATATAATTATGTATTCAGGAGATATATAAAGTTTTTGATTTTCAGGGAAATATTGTGAAACGAATGTGATTTTGAAATTATTTAAAAAAAAATAGCTATAACCGATATGGCGGCGAGGTCTTGAGTGCATTCAACTGTTGAAAAGCTATATTAAGATTAGCTTTTACATCAACTAACTTTCCATCAAAATAAGAACAATCCAAACTTCCATTATAATCTGCATCGTTTCTTAACTGTCGCAATTCCTCCAATATCAAACCAAGTGCCATTTCCGTATTATCATCAGAGCTGATTAACCTATTTGAAATTCTTCTATGGAAATCACCACCATAATTAAATTCAGCTTCATTTAAAACAGAAATCAGATATAATCTTACAGGATCAAAAAGAGAATAGTAATAACAACTGATAGCTGACCTTTTAAATGCCTCATCATCAATTTTAACTAAAAAATCGCCAACCCTTTCAAAATTGGAAAAATCAAACATCATTCAAAAACCCCAACATCAATAAACATTCCCTACGAACATTGATTTTGCGTCTCAACGGGAACAATTCCCTTTGCATTTCAGTCAGATCGTTTCTAGCCCCATTACGAAAATGGTTTAAAGGAACATTAATTCTTAAAATTACATACTTATCATCCATTTCAGGCTCAAAATTCATCTCCAAACAAAATTGACTGTCTTCAAACGTTTTTTCTAAGTAAGGTTTAACCTCTTCAAGAAAAATGAAAATGTTCTCATTTTTCTTGATTTGAGACTTGATTTCATCCGGAGAAACAATCTTGTAGTAATCCCCAAGAGCTTCAAATTTCGCATCAAAATTCAACTCGTCTTCCACAAATATCAACTCCATAACTGTTAATTTAAATTACAAGATATATCCGCCAAATACTATAAATAAGTTACTAAAAAGCTTAAAACAATTTAACAAGTCCAAAACAAAATTTATTCAAAAATACAATATCATCTAATTAAGAATTTATTAAAAGTAGTATAAAAAATAGTCAGTTTTAAACAAGAGCAATTTTACACTCTCAAAGCAATTTAAGTAATTTTAAAAAAAAATTAGTTTTTCAATGAAAACTCATATTCATTAGTGGGGAACTTATCCAAATTTGTCCTAATGCGATAAATGTGAACATCATTAGCTAAAACTACCAAATCAGCATTTAAACATATGAATTTCTCATTAATTTCTACAAGAATCTTAATACTTTCAATATGATTGAAATCACTTTTTTTAACATTAAACCATCTGGATGCATTAAAAAATTCAAATGCCACAGGCAAACTATTGCAATCAATGTCAATTACAATATCATCGTCAATCGTAAATGAAAAGTCATATTGGTATTTATTCTTTGACCAGACAAATAAAGAATCCGCTCTTGGATCATAATCATAATCTAAATTTATCATGTGCATCTCAACCTCTTATCTTTATTATCAGTCATAATGGTCACTAATTCAATTCCATTATCATCATTTATAACCAAAATCACATAAATATCTTTAGATTTTTTGGTTTTGTGTTCCCAAAAAACTTTAAATTTATTATAATCTTGTTTTAAAATTCCAACTATAGGTTCACTAAATATTGACTCATATACTATACTTACATCCCCCATTCTTTGCAGATTGCGAACATTGAAATGAACTAAATTTCTCACTTTAGACTCAGTGCAATTTTCAACAATGCCCAATGCTTCACTTATTTCATAATCTTTCAATGAAACCACCCCAATATTCCCATTTCAATTTGACTTCGAATTTCCAAGGGAGAATCCATCCTATAATACTCTCCAAGAGCTTCAAATTTCTCATCAAAATTTAACTCATCTTGCACAAATATCAACTCCATAACTGTTAATTTAAATTACAAGATATAATATCTATCAAATACTATAAATAAGTTACTAAAAAGCTTAAAACAATTTAACAAGCCCAAAACAAAATTTATTCAAAAATACAATATCATCTAATTAAGAATTTATTAAAAGTAGTATAAAAAATAGTCAGTTTCAAACAAGAGCAATTTTACATGCTCCGAGCAATTTAAAAAAAAAAGTAGTTAAAAGAGAGATTATAACTCTCCCCTTTGGCGTCTTTCATCCAAATATTTTAAACCTAAATCACCAAGCTTGTACTTCTGGATTTTACCACTGGTTGTAAGCGGGAACTCATCCACAAAGAACACGTATTTAGGCACCTTATATCTGGCAATGGAGCCGATACAGAAATCACGGATATCCGCTTCGGTCACATCATCAAAGCCCTCTTCCTTGATGATGAATGCTCCAACGATTTCCCCGTACTTTTCATCAGGAATTCCTGCAACCTGAACGTCCTGAACACAATCGTGGGTAAAGAGGAACTCTTCGATTTCACGAGGGTAGATGTTTTCCCCTCCACGAATAATCATGTCCTTGATACGTCCGACAATTGAATAGTATCCGTCCTCATCGACTGTTGCAAGGTCTCCTGAGTGGAGCCATCCGTCCGGTTCGATTGTCTCGGCGGTCTTTTCGGGCATGTTGTAATATCCCTTCATCACATTGAAACCCCTGCACATTATCTCACCGGTTTCGCCAGGACCCAATTCCTCGCCGGTTTCGGGATCGACAATCTTAACCTCGATATTCGGGAACTTGCGTCCTACAGTGTTGATTTTCTTCTCGAATGAATCGGCAGCATTGGTCTGTGTAAAACCTGGAGCTGCTTCGGTAAGACCGTATACACTTGTGATTTCCTTCATGTTCATCTTTTCGATAGCGTCTTTCATGGTTTCAACAGGACAGGTTGAACCTGCCATGATACCGGTCCTAAGTGAACTCATGTCAAACATCTCAAACATAGGATGGTTCATCATTCCGATAAACATTGTAGGAACACCATAGATTGATGTGCACTTTTCCTTTTGAATTGATGAGATTGCCAAAAGCGGGTCGTATTCCTCAAGAACCACCATGGTGGATCCGTGGGTGATTACTGCCATAACCCCCAAAACTGTTCCGAAACAATGGAACAGAGGCACCTGCAGAAGCAGCCTGTCGGCAGGTGAGTAATTCATGTTCTCTCCGATGTAGTATCCGTCGTTTACGATGTTTCTGGAAGTTAACATTACCCCTTTAGGAAAACCCTCAGTACCTGAGGTATACTGCATGTTGATTACGTCATGCTGTGTAACTGAGTCCTTGATTTGCTGGTATTTTTCCTCATCGTAGTTCATACCAAGCAATAGCAGTTCGTTGGTATTATACATTCCACGGTGCTTTTCCTGGCCAACGTGGAAAATGAATTTCAAGTGAGGGAACTTTTCGGCTACAAGATGGCCTCTTGCACATGTCTTGAGCTCAGGAACAAGTTCGTTGATAATGTCAAAATAGCTTGTGTCCCTGAATCCGTCGGTCATGGCTATTGCCTTCATGTCGGATTGCCTTAGAACATATTCAAGTTCATGGGATTGGTAAGCTGTGTTGACTGTAACGATTGTTGCACCGATTTTGGCGGTTGCAAACATGTAGGTCAGCCATTCAGGCACGTTTTTCGCCCATATTCCAACATGGTCTCCCTTTTCAATTCCTATGGCAAGCATACCTTTTGCAAGGTTATCTACTCTTTCATCAAATTCCTTGTATGTAAATCTTAAGTTTCTATCCGGATAAACGATAAATTCATGATCAGGTTGTTTTTCAACCATTGACTCGAAAAACTTTCCGAGCGGTAATTCTGTAAATAATTCAGACATTCTTTCACCTCTAATTAAATTATAAAATAACTCATACCAAAATGCAAATCATTAATGCAATCCCAATTGCAATGTGTTTAAGTGTAAATCTGGGCTGTCTGTGTGATGTCTGTCAATTTTTGGCTTTAAAGTTATTTTACTCATTTCAACAACCTCAGTATGGAGTGTATAGTACAGCTAATATCTTAGCATCGCTTTCGCCTGCTGCGTGTAGGTGGTGAGGAACAGCTGAGTCATAAAATATTGTGTCACCTTCACCGATTGTGAAAGTGTCCTTTCCGTAGATGACTTCAATTTCACCTTCAAGAACATATATGAACTCTTCACCTTCGTGTGATGAAAGTTCCTTTTCGCCCTCTTCATATTTGATGTCAATCATGAATGGGTCTATGTTTCTGTCTATTTTGCCGGCACCTAATGAGTGGAACTCTAAATTGGTGGCGTTTGTAACGTCTTCCCTTCCTGAGAAGTAAAGTGAGTTTTCGGTCTTGCCGCCTCTTGTCACTACAGGTCCGAGTTCAGGAGTGTCATCCAGAAATGTTCCTAAACGAACACCTAAAGCCCTTGCCATTTTGGTCAATGGAGTGAGTGAAGGAATTACCTCTCCAGCTTCCATAGCCTCTAAGACTTCCTGTTTAACGCCGCTTCTCTCGGCTAGCTCTTCTATAGACATGTCCTGTCTTGCCCTAATGTCTTTAATTTTTTTTGCAAAATCTTCGTTTGTCATATTTTTCACACAAATTTTTTTGAATTTACACTTAAAACAATTTAAGTATTTATAACTATATTTAATAAGCTATTTAAAAGTAACCTAAAAATAGGGATATTCTGTTTAATTTAGGAATTTCAAATTAAAAGATAGTACAAAAGTGTTCAATATTACATAGCCAAAAATATTTTAAAAAAAAAATAGACTTAAGATTGAAGACATTCAAAGCTCAAAAAAATATCGATGATTCTAATCTTTAAAATTTTCAGGAAATTCAAGTCTTAATTCATTGACTAAATCATTAATGATTACATCCTTAAGAGGCCTTCCCTCATATTCAAAATCGCCCAAACTGCCCTTAAGGTTTTTACATAAGAAATTTTTGTGTATTTCAAAGAAATCCTCATCCAATTGGCCATTCAAACGGACGTATTCATCTACATAATCCCTTAAGATATCGACAACTTCGACATCCCCCTTCCATTTTACATCGTAATGATCGATTATTACACGAGGAGGATTGCCCTTGATTTTTCTAAATTCCCTCATGAAATCAAAAACAAGATCCTTGGCCTTTGCAATCTCGTAATCCTTGACTTCCTTATCGATTTCCCCGCTTGTAACATTTCCGTAACATGATTTCTGCTCTTCATCAATATCATCCATATAATCTCCATTTCTAAAATAAAACAGTGAATGTCTGGTTGGCTGGATGATATGCTTTTCGCCATCAATCATTCGATAAAATGGCCTTAGCGCATGCATTATCACCAATTCAGTTAGGGAAATGCCATTTATATGTTTAACAAGTTCCGGGTATTCGTCCAGAGTCAATTTTGTAACGTCATTTGCAGTAGGTATCCATCCGATTCTCTGACCCCTGAAACAAATGAAGAAAGTTCGGTCATCATCAATATAGTTTAAATCCCTTAAAATCATGTCCCGTGTGTAAATATCATCATGGCTTGAAAAAGCAACATCCCGGTATTCCAGTTCAATATTATGGCTTTGGGCTATTTTTTTGACTTCCGGGAACACTTCACTGATAAAATAATAATACTCACCAATCATGTCATAAAAAGTACCGTTGATTGATAAAATTACATGCTTTTTCTCCATTCAATTTCACCTAAATTAAAATTTGAATTACATCATATAAATATTAAATGGAAAAAGATTCGACAAAAATGTTGGAAGATATCAAGATAATTATTGTGATTATATAGATAATGTTTAAAAATTATTCATTAAAACAAATTGCTAATGGAAAAAATAAACAAATAACATAAATTACAGCAAAATGGCAAACAAATTAAATAAAAATAACCACAATTGAAAATATATGCCAAACCAACAGCGAAATAATTACCATCAATGACCCAATAGCTTTCAAATCGAAATATTGTGCTTAAAAACTAGAAAAAAGATAAATACGATAGGAAACATATTATTTGTGTAAAGCATAAACCCAATCTTTACAAATCATGTGGAAAATATTAGTTTTTGAGAAATTAATATTGGCGTGTGGGGTCAGGTCAAACCGGCCCCATACTTAATATTTAAATATAATTAAAATTATAGGCACCTATATAAGTAAATTATATGGAGGCAGCCATGAGAAATCTATTAAAACCATTGAAAAGCAAAATTCCTCAAATGATTCTAATCATCTTCTTTTTAATCGTTCAGGCATATACTAACTTAACTCTGCCTTCATATACAGCAGATATTGTCAATATAGGTATTCAAAACACAGACATTGATTTCATAATGAATACTGGAACAAAAATGATTACGATGGTCATAATATCTGTAATTGCTGCAGTTCTGACATCCTATTTTTCAAGCAGAGTATCCTCCGGATATGCGAAAGACTTAAGAAAGACAGTCTACAGGAAGGTTTTAAGATTTTCAAACCATGAGCTAAACGAGATTTCCCGCTCATCCCTCATTACACGTACCACAAACGACATAAACCAAATCCAAAGCGTTATCGTGATGATTTTTACAACACTCCTGTTTGCACCGATATTGGGAGTTGGAGGCATTATAAAAGCATTCGAACTTGGAACTGACCTTTCATGGATCATTCTGGTTACGTTTATCGCCGTTGCCGCACTTCTGATATTTGTAGTTGCAAGGACACTTCCCTACTTTAAAGTCACACAGGAAATAATTGACCGCATGAACAGGACTGCAAGAGAGATACTGATTGGAATTCCCGTCATAAAAGCATTCGTAAGACAGGAAACCGAAAGGGAAAAATTCCAAAAGATTAACAAGGACTTTTTAGATGTGAACCTGTACGTTTTCAGAAACATATTTATTCTGATACCTGCAATGACATTAATCCTGAACCTGATGATTGTGGCGATACTTTACTTCGGAGCCTATGATGCACTGAACTCTTCAATTCTGACCGGAGACATCATAGCGTTCATACAGTATTCAACACAGATTGTAACATCATTCATCATGATGGGCGGATTTTTCATCATACTTCCAAGGATTTTGGTATCCGGAAGACGTGTAGCGGAAGTTCTTAACACCGAAATAACAATAGCTGACGGTGAAATAAGCGCCTCTCCAGAAAATCCGACATTGGAATTTAAGAATGTGAGTTACCAATATCCTGGAAGCGAAAAGGAAACCTTAAAGGACATTAACTTTAAGCTGGAAGCCGGGAAAACAACTGCAATCATTGGAGGAACCGGAAGCGGAAAGTCAACAATTCTGAATTTAATTCCAAGACTGCAGGACCCTACATCCGGAGAAATACTTTTAAACAACAATAACATTAAGGACTACAAACTTAAAACATTAAGGGATCTGATTAGCTTTACCCCACAAAAGGCAATACTGTTTCAGGGAACAGTAAAGTCAAACATGCTGACAGGCAAAAGCGATGCGACAGATGAAGAAATCCTCAATGCCCTCGACAAATCCCAAGTTGACTTTATAGACAGCCTGGATGATGAAGTAAACCAGGAGGCATCCAACTTTTCAGGCGGGCAAAAACAACGCCTTTCGATTGCAAGAGCCATTATAGGCAAACATTCATTTTATCTTTTTGATGACTGCTTTTCAGCCCTTGACATGAACACCGAAGCAAAGGTCAAAAACAATCTTGCACAACTCTCAAAAGATTCATCTATCTTAATTGTATCCCAAAGGATTTCAACAATTCAAGATGCAGATGAGATTTTAGTGATAGACAACGGCGAGATAATTGATAGGGGAACACATGATGAATTAAATTCTTCATGCAATATATATCACGAGATTGTAAAATCCCAAATTGAAGCAATGGAGGCCAGCATATGAGCCCCCCACCAAACAGGAGAAAACCTCCGGAAAAAGCTGCAGACAGCAAAAAAGCAATCAAAAACATTATAAAGCTGTTAAGCGGTTACAAACTTAAATTAATAGTTACGATTGTTTTTGCAGTAATTTCAACAGCGTTCAGTGTAATAAGCCCATTATTCATCGGCCAGGCAACAACAACAATCTACATTGGAATCAACAATATTGCACACAACACCGGAACAATCGACCTGAACAGCATCTTTTTCTTTTTAAGCGTTGTAGTGGTGCTCTATATCGTCAGTTCCCTGTTCTCATACCTCCAGAGTTATGTTCTGGTAGGAATCACAACAAGCATCAGCTATAACCTGAGATCACAGATTATGGATAAGATCACATCACTTGCAATGGAGGACGTTGACGAAAACAAAAGAGGAGATATCCTCTCAAGACTTACAAACGATGTGGATTCCCTTCAGACAGGAATCACCCAGGCATTCCATCAGATGCTGATAGCAATAATCACAATCATCGGAGTTATTGTGATGATGTTATACATTAACGTATGGATGACCCTGGCTACCGTCATTCTAATCCCGATAGCATTTGCAATGATTATACTGATGACAAGATTTTCCCAAAACTACTTCCTAAAGCAACTTACATTTAAGGGGCGCGTTAACGCACAGATTGAAGAGACCTTTACCGGCCATGACATAATCAGGGCATTCAACCAAGAAGACTCATCCATCGAGAAATTCGAAAGCGACAATGAAAACTGGTACGACCAGGAGTGGAAATCACAATTCTTCTCAAGCCTGACCGGTCCTGCAATGAACTTTATTTCAAACTTCGCATATGTCCTAATAGCAGTGCTCGGTGCAATATTCGCACTTCAAAAGACAATTGCAGTCGGAGATATCCTGGCATTTTTCCAATACATTGAGCACTTCTCAAGGCCAATCCAACAAATCACAAGAGTGATGAACCTTGTTCAGACCGCCATGGCAGCCACTGAGCGAATATTTGAGTTTTTAGAATTGGATGATGAGGAAAATCTGTCCGATAGGAAAATCACAGAGGTCAGGGAATCAATCACATTTGAAGATGTAAGCTTTGCATACACTCCAAATGAAAAGATAATCAACAATCTATCATTCAACGTTAAAAAAGGTGAAAAGATAGCCATAGTAGGCGAAACCGGTGCCGGAAAAACCACAATCGTGAAACTGCTCATGAGATTCTATGACGTCAACAAGGGATCGATAAAAATAGATGGGGTCGACATCGAGGAGTATGACAAGAACTCCCTCAGGTCACTTGTCGGAATGGTGCTTCAGGACTCCTGGCTATTTTCAGATACAATAACAAACAACATCCGCTACGGAAATCTTAATGCAACAGATGAAGAGGTAATTGAAGCTTCCAGACAAGTCTATGCGGACAACTTCATCAGACAGCTTCCGGAAGGTTACAATACAGAGCTCAACGAGGACACCGACAACATCTCACACGGCCAAAAGCAGCTTCTGACAATTGCAAGAACCATCCTTTCACAAAAGGAAATACTGATTCTGGATGAAGCGACATCTTCAGTCGACACAAGAACAGAAAGACTAATTCAAAAGGCGATGGACAGATTAATGGAAGGAAAAACCAGTTTTATAATAGCCCACAGACTATCAACCATCAAGAATGCGGACAAAATCATCGTGATTGAAAATGGAGAGATAATCGAGCAAGGAACACATGACGAACTGCTTTCTCAGAAAGGATACTATTACAATACCCTGAATGCCCAAAACAAGAAGAACACCATATAATCCTACCCGATATTGAATCGAGGATAAGATTAATCCTTTTTAAGATGTTCCAAACATTCAGACCATATCTTAAATGAATCTTCATCGAGATATTCGATTGAGTTTGCCTGTTTGAACATCTCATCACATTTAGCATAATCCTTCATGTCAAAGTAAGTGTGTGCCTTTCCCTTAATGGCTTTTGCAGATTCACCATTCTTTTTCAAAATAGAATTATATACATCTATTGCATCACTGAAGTCTCCATTAAGCCTATTTGCATTTGCAATAGCCAGCCATACGTCAACATCATCCCTTATTAAGAGCGCATTTACAAACTCGTCAATTGCCTGAGGGTACTTTTCCAGATTGACCAATGCCTGAGCCTTAATGTAATATGCTTCAAAATTATCTTTTCTAAGGCCAATCGCCTTATCACAGAGTTCAATTATCCTGATGTTGGTTTTATAAAAATCAATGAACTCGCCGGAATTCAATTTGGTCAATTTTCTTCTTGCCCTTCTGATATAATCCTGATCTCTGTTCAGATAGATTTGAGTGTTTCTGTACTGCTCCTTAACATCATCCGGAAAGTCCTCGGAGCTGACGATTTCAGATTTGAATCTGGAAATATCATCAAACAAATCATCTATTTGGTCTATGGTTTTTTCACTGAAATCCTCAAGGTCGAATTCATCCAATTGCTCTTTGAACTCTGTTGAATCCAGGTCTTTTAGAATCTCTTTTGATTCGTCCTTTAAAAAGTCAATTTTGTCAGCTATTGACTGGATGAAATTTGATTCGAAGCGAATCCTGTCATCGCTTCTTCCGTTGACGTTGATATCTTCCCGTTCATCTTTTTTCATAATAACCACCGAAAATAATAACTGCTAATGATATTGATTTTTGATTATAAAAAGCTTTCTATCTGAAAAGATATTGTTAACAGTCACAGGACAGACTCTAAAAAAAATGGTTATGTATCAATGTTTTAAAAAAAGAAAAAAAGTTAGTGGAAATGAATCCCACTAATTAATTGTTATTTTTACGGATTTAGTTGTGGTAACGTATGTTTGGTCCTCAGGAGTACTAATTGTGGCTGTGTATTTGCCTTTCTTAGTAATCTTAAGGTTGAAAGTAACTTGGCCTTTAGAGTTGGTTTTACCTGTGTAGGTTTGACCATTTATTTTCATAGTTACTTTGAATCCTGTTCTGAGGTGTGCTTTACCATCAGCAGATGATCCGACAATAGTACTTAATGTTACTGTGTACTTTTTG
>Ga0129306_1000771_pt1 | contig 44479 bp, 43 predicted proteins | sample P827metagenome_FD_94438 | JGI IMG/M metagenome (GOLD analysis project Ga0129306, IMG submission 94438) | Capybara group fecal microbial communities from Wisconsin, USA - P827 metagenome | ecosystem: Host-associated > Mammals > Digestive system > Large intestine > Fecal | place: USA: Wisconsin... | reverse complement strand
GAATGCCATGTGCCGGACTTGAACCAGCGACATCTAGATCTTCAGTCTAGCGTTCTCCCATCTGAACTAACATGGCATATGGACCGAACGAGATTCGAACTCGTGATCTCCTCCACGTCAAAGAGGAATCATACCCCTAGACCACCGGTCCTATACAACATAGTATTATTTAGAAAAAGTAATATATAAACTTAATGTATAGAACAAGGATAAAAATAAATTTTAAAAATAAAAAAAATTGACCAAAGAAATGGCCAATAGATTTTATTATATAAAGCTTTTTTTGAAAATAACCAATTAGTAAATCTATTTGATTGCTAATTTGATATCTTCAGCTTTTACAGTTTTTCTACCAGCGTGGCGTGCGAAATTTACAGCTTTTTGTGCGATTTCGTCACCTTTTTCTTCTAATGCTTCAGCTAATGCAATTTTTGCATCGTCACTAATTCTTTGTGCGCCAGCATTTTTTAAGATACGACCGACTGGTGCGATTGGTAATTCACTCATAATGACACCTCCAATTAAATGATAGTACACAATAGTATATAAAGGTATCGGTAAAAATGAATAATAATCGCCCATATTATAGCACATCAATTATTTCTATATGCTTTTGAAATTCAATAAGAAATAGAAATATTATAAAAAATTAAAGGATAAAAATTAGGTGAAAATATGAAAATAAGAAAGTACAATAAATTAAAAATTATTCTTCCAATAATTCGCTTTTAAGGTATGTGGCTGTTGCATCAGTTATTTTTACAGTAACAAAAGAACCTAACTTAACATCATCCACAATCACCGGAATATATGAATCAGTTTTTGCAATAAATCCTCCCCTAGAACCATTTTCAACAACCAATACATTTTGAGTGGTTTCAACCAATTCACGGTTTTCTTTTTCAGTTATTTTTGATTTAATTTCTGATAAAAATTTAGATCTTTTTTTCATAACATCCCGAGGAATTTCACGAAGTGAAGATGAAATTGCACCTTTCCTATGCTGATATTTTGACAGATGTATTAAACTTGGCCCAATATTTTCAAGCAAATTCACAGTCATGTTAAAATCATCATCATTTTCTGTAGGATAACCTACAATAACATCAACTGCCAAAGTCAAATCAGGAATTTCATTTTTAAATTTGGATACAATATCAAGATATTGTTCTATAGTATGACCCCTTCTCATATCAGACAATACTTTATCACTACCTGATTGTATAGGTAAATGAATGAAATTATATACCTTCGGATGTTTCATTGCATCGATTATTTCATCAACATCATTTAAAACATTTTTAGGATGCATCATTCCAACACGAACACGAAAATCTCCGTCCAAATTGGCCACTTCTTTAATTAAATCAGATAGTTTCTCACCACTGTCACGACCAAATGCTGCAGTATCCTGAGCGGTAAGTTGAATTTCACAAGCCCCATTCTCAATAGCTTTCTTTGCTTCATCAACAATATCTACTATCGGATAACTATTTAAAGGCCCGCGTGCAAAACGAGTACAGCAAAATGTGCATGCTCCCAAACAACCTTCACAAATTTGAATAATATGAATTAAGCTATCATCTGTTACTTTTGGAACGCCAACTTTTGATTCTTTTGAAAATCCGCATTCCCGAATGACATCACCACAAAACGTAGCATTTACCACATCAGCAGACTTATTCAATTGATGAGGTCCAATCCATGAACAGTTAGGCCCTATCTTATCCAATTTTTCAGGATCAATCTCAACCATACATCCGCTGACAATAATCTTTTTTTCAGGATATCTTTCCTGAAGTTTTTGGATTTTATACACCACTTTATTTTCAGTAGGCAATTTAACGTAGCAAGTGTTTACGATAATCACATCGGCTTCATCGACATCATCCACAATATCGATGTCGTTTTCTAGCAAAACCCCTGCAATAATCTGTGCATCCGCTTTGTTAAATGTGCATCCGTAAGTTTCAATATATACTTTCATTATTTCACTATGATGTTTTCTTTATAATGTCGTTAGTTAAATCATAATCATAATTGTTAAATTTGACCGGTTTTGAATAAACTCTTGTAATTACTCCTGCCTTTGCAAAACCAGAAGTCAATTTTCTCTCTTGAGTTTTAACAACATGCACTTTAACAATATATTTATCAATTTTAACAACATCTCCAGGAGCTATTTCGAAATCCCTATCCAAATCCAATTTATAAGAATCGACTTCGCCATGCAAGTCTACAGAAAATCCAATACGGGCCGGAATTTCAATAGAATTGGCCCAAATTGTATTAATATCTTCAAGTTTAGCTTTGTTAACCCTTTTGTCTCCAACTTCAATGCTGGTAACTTCAACTTGACCTAAATCAGAAAGCAATACGTCACCACTTTTCAATTCATCGCTTGGAGACAATTCAATTGTTGTTTTATGGGATTTATCTTGTTCTGAAATAATCAATCTGTAAGGCCTAGGTTTCTTTAAAGAGATAATGTCTTTAAAAACATGACCGCACTCTTCACATTTTAATAAATATTCTTCCATTAGTTTTTTCTTTGATGATTTCTGTTTCGAGTTTAAAATTTCAACATCATCACTACCGCAAATCGGACAATCCATTTTAATACCTCATAAATATAAAAAATTATTCTTTATCATTCAGATAATGGTTAACCAAACCACCCTCTTCCAAAATACTTAACATAAACTCTTTAAATGGTTCAAAAGTAGTTGATTCACCGGTTGTTTCATTTATTAATTCACCTTTAGATAAATCAATGCTTATGATATCCCCATCTTTTGCTTCAATATCACTAACAATGACCGGAAGACCAATATTGATTGCATTCCTGTAAAAAATCCTTGCAAAAGATTTGGCGATAATTGCATCAACACCTGCAGTTTTTATGGCTACCGGTGCCTGTTCTCTTGATGAGCCACAACCAAAGTTTTCATCAGCTACAATAATGTCTCCTTTCTTAACATTTTTTGTAAAATCAGGACGTTCCCCTTCCAGAACATGGTCTGCCAAATCCTGAGGATTGAATGTCCTTAAATATCTTCCAGGGATAATGACATCAGTATCTATATTCTCCCCAAAAGTCCATGTTTTTCCTTTGATAATATCCATTAATACCACTATAAAATTAATTAATAAAAAAATAAAGTATTTGGGAGTCCCAAATACAAAATGAGTTAGGTGATTTTTAAAATTATTTATTCTATCTATTTAAAAGGTTTAGAAAACTCTTTTTCGACACCTTCACGATACATAGAATTCATTGTACAGAATGGTATGATTCTACCATCAGGTGTTGCATAATGAATAACACATTTTTTAACCCTGTCTTCATCGAAATTGAATGGGTCCATGAAATGCATACATGAGATAAGCATTGCATCTTTAGAAAAGTCTCCTAAAGCATCATAATCCCCTTTTGCAAATACATTATACAATATCTTTGTAATATCCAAATCTTTAGGGGATCTACTAGTGTGAATCATTTTAGCTAAATTTTTAGTTAAACCTGCTAAAACCCTCTTACGAGAACCAAACTTACCTTCTCTAAGTTTTCCATTATATTCGATTAATTTGTCACATAAATCATCAACATCAATGAAATCAGTAATTGGGATTAAGTTATCTTTTCCATCACCTTCGGTTTTTTCTCTAAATACATAAGTAGCAATTCCACAATGCTCATGACAATTCAATGTTACTTTAGCGGATTCTTCACCATCTAATAATGAAATAAACTCTGCAATAGGTTCAACAAAAGACGGTGGGTAAAATGCAGAAGTTGGAACTTGTCCGTCTGTCTCTTCATCAATGATTCCGACAAAGTCAGGAATAGTAATCCTTTGATCTTCTACGCTATCTGATGGAGTTCTTCCAGAAAATGAAACCGGTTGGAAGTTAACACCATAGATAATATCATTGTTATCGAAAGCAAACTTAATAATTTCTCCAACTTGATCGTCATTGACACCTTTAACCAATGTAGGAACCAATACAACACCCAAACCTGCTTCCCTACAGTTTTCAATAGCTTGAAGCTTATCTGGGAGTAAATCTCTTCCCTTATTTTTAATATAAGGTTCAGAAGTTACACCTTCAAAAGAGAGATAAACAGTATTCAAACCAGCATCCTTTAATTGTTGAGCCAAATTTTTCCTTTTAGCCAATCTAATACCGTTAGTAGCTATTTGAACGTGAGTGAAACCTTCTTCCTTAGCCATTTCAATAAGTTCAATTATATCTTTTCTGACTGTAGGTTCCCCACCAGCATATTGAATAGCTGGACATGGATAAGGTTTTAAACTTCTTAAGTTCCTAAGCATTTGCCTTATTTCATCTTGACTAGGTTCATATAAGTATCCTGCAGCAGCAGCATTTGCAAAACAAACAGGACATTTCAAATTACACCTATTTGTAACATCGATTAACCCCAATACGGTGGAAGTCTCATGTTTTGAACATAAACCGCAATTACTAGGACAAGCCCCAGTATCTTCAACAGAAGGATTTTCAACACCAGTGATTGAAGGAGTGTATTTTTTTACTCTATCGTATAACTCATCATCGCTCCAATATGTGTTGATAAATTCCCCATGCTCATCGCAAGTTTTTTTAATGAAAATTTTGCCATCTTCATCATAAACTTCCGCCTCAAGAGGTTTACCGCACTCTGGACATAAACTTTTCGTATTTTTAATTTTCAAAAAAATCACCTTTCTCTAACAATATCCCATCATTAGTACAAACTTACATAATATTATATATTTAAATTAATGTAATATTTAAACTTAATTAATATATATACTACTTTAAATAAAAGTATATACGAAAATTAAATAAACGGAGTAAAAATTAAATGACTATTGATATTCAAACAATCTTAATTGCTAGTGCTACAACACTTTACTTCATACTTCCAGCTTACTTTTCAAATGGTGCAGGATTAGTATTTGGAGGAGGCATACCTGTCGATTTTAGGAAAAGTGACAGTAAAGGCAACAGATGGATTGGCGACGGAGTTACTTGGAGAGGATTCATTGCAGGAACACTAATTGGAACATTGACAGGAGCAGTCCAAGGGTTCTTTGCTCCAGAAATACTTTCCAATTTTGGACAGTATATAATAACCCCAATGGCCGCTGATGTGTCTAGCGGAATATTAATAGGATTTTTACTTGGTTTTGGTGCCCTTTTAGGCGATGCGTTAGGTAGTTTTGTAAAAAGAAGACTTGGAATTGGTCGAGGAAAACCTGCTCCAATACTTGATCAACTGGATTTTATAATAGTTGCGTTAGTTTTAGTGTCCCTCGTCATTGAAGTTAATTTGCTATTTATCACCCTAGCAATCGCATTAACCTTAATAATTCATTTATTAACCAACACATGTGCTTATTTGCTTGGTTTGAAGGATGTATGGTATTAGCTAATGCAAATATTTATGCATCATCACAGCAGTTCCAACAGCCGGCGCTACAACACACTGCTCATCGGTTAAGATATCACCCATTGATTTAACTTCCAAACCCAAGAGTTCTGCTGCAGGTTTATCCAGAATATCTTTACCGAGTCCAGTAACAACAATTAAATCTAATTTTTGAGCATCATGAACTTGTTTTAGACCATCTGCTATTTGCTCGATTTGTTTTTGATGAATATATTCAGACATTTCAACAACATCATCCATGGAAATCATTTCCAAATCGGCGCACACGACACGAGCTATCCTTTTTGCACAATCGATTTTAGATTTAGATTCCCCATCAAATGTATCGCAAACGTAATCATCTTCAGTTATCAAATCCAAAACTGTGTAAACGTCAGCAGTTTGTGCAAATAATTCTGAAGCAACACGATATTCCTTTTTATTTAATTCAACTTTATCCAAAAAGCTTGCAAGATTTGTCCTTAATGTTCCGGTATATACCAGCTCACCGGTTGCAGACCTATCAAAATCAGATTTGCCTATAGCGCATTCCTTACCATCTTTAATTGGTATAATATCGGTTGTGGTACTTCCAGTATCAATAAATATGCAGTTATCAGAAATCAAAGTAGCAATCTGGGCTGTTGCAATCCAGTTGGCGGCCGCTGCTTTAAGTGGAGTCGCTTCAATTTCATCCCTTGAAAGCATTCCATCAATTCCAACATATGCTATTGGGCAGTCAAATGTCTCTTCACATTTTTTGACTACATCCAGAACTCCCTCTTTTTTTGTATCGTAAGCATCCACAAGTTCTGCTGTCATGGATATTCCCACAGCTTCAATTTCAGAAATTGGACAGATATTTTCAATCAATTCAACTAAAACTTTAGACAAATCATCATTATTGCTCCACATTGGAAGATATGCAAAGTCAACTTCGATATTTTTAATCTCTTCACCTTCAAAGTCAATTACTGCCAAATCAGTATTTGCACCGCCAATATCAAATCCTGCCACTTTCATATTATATTCTCCTAATTTCCAAATTATCTCCAGATTTCTTAAATTCCACTTCACCATCAAGAGAAACATCAATATCCTCAATAGCAATTTCGCCATCGATTAAGTCAACAATAGCTTTTCCGATGTTAAAATTAGCTACTTGTTTTAAACCGACATAAGGGGTTGTAAATCTTGAGTTAATCTCTAACAGATAAACTGAATAAACATCTTTTTCATCAGAATTGATTAATAAATCCACACCGACAAAACCTTTCAAACCATCGATAGATTCAACAGCCTTAATGGCAATGTCTAAGCACTCATCTTTATATTTGCTTTCAAAAGGCAATTTTCCACCAAGGTAAGTCCCCTTATCATTTTTAAGCTCTACAAATTGTTGGTTTAAACTGATTGGAATGGCCTTTTTACCATCGGACAATAAACTTACGCTTACGTCTTCACCTTCAATGAACTCTTGAACTATAACTCTAGAACCCGGTTTGAATATCTTATCCAAATCCAATGTTAAATCTTCAATATGTTCAATGACAACAATATCCTCACAGTCGACCCCACTAAGCGGTTTGATAATTAATTTAAGTGGAGTCAATGGATCTTCAGCCTGCCATTTTTCATATAAATTGTCGATTGCCCTTTTCCAATAGCCCTTAGGGTCTATTTTAAATCTGAATGTTCTTGGCTGGGGAACGATTCCGGCAAGTTCTTCATAGGATACTGATTTATCTGATGACTTAAAACATGCCTCCGAGGTTGAGGTGTAAGTTTTTACATCATTCTCTTCCAGAATCCTAGTGATGTTGTACAGATTATTGTTGTTTTCTGCAGCTATGAAAATAGCCCTATTAAATTTTGCTGCATTAGATTCAAGCCAATCAATAACATCTCCTTCAATTAGAATTGGATTAACATTTTCATAATTTCCAACAACATTTTCATAAGATTTATTGATAACCAAATCAATTTGAAAATCCTTTAAGTCTTCCAAAAGATTAAAAATCATAGCTTCGGCTTCTGAAATAATGCATTTTTCCTTTTCGCCTGAAGCTGTAAAATATTCGAACAATAAAATAGAATCATTCTCTTTTGTCATAACTAATCATCATACCATTTAAGTTTAGTTCATCAGTTGGGAATTGCATATTCTCCCCATCAAATACCATATGAACCAATGCATTTTCTTTTCCCTCGAATTCGCTGACTGTAATGTCCTCATCAATTTGAGCCATTTTTCTTGTAAACGAATCCATAATGTTTTCAGGAGCCTGAATATTCAGTAAACCATCAGCGTAATATTGCTCTATTGCATCAACAGTCTTTTGGGCAGCATCCCCTTGACCATAAGGATTGACAGCACTTTTCATTTTTTGTGCAAATTCCTCATCGTTTAATATTCTATTTGCATTTTCAAGTATTGCCTCTTTATTGGATCCGACCAATATGTTTCCACCGGCAGTTACTGTTTCCGGTCTTTCGGTGTTATATCTTAGAGTTAATGCTGGAACATCGAGTGTTATTGCTTCTTCCTGAAGTCCGCCAGAATCTGTTAGAATCAATGTTGATTTTGATGTTAAAAGTAAGAAATCCAAGTATCCAATTGGTTTTACAATGTGAACATGGTCCAAATCATTTAATTCGTCGAATAATCCGAAGTTTTCAAGAGTATTTTTTGTTCTTGGATGGATTGGGAAAATGATGTTCATGTCACTCAACTCTTTTAGAGCACCAATAATATTAATGACTCTCTCCTTAACATCCACATTTTCCGCCCTGTGCATTGTTAATGTTAAAATATTGTTCATATTGTCAATGTCCAAATTAGCCAAAGATTCTTCACCGAAACCTCTCTTTTTAGCTATTTCCAAGTGTCTAAAACAAGCATCAACAACTGTATTTCCAGTTATAATCAAATTTTTTCTGGAGAACCCTTCGGCCAAAAGGTTAATGGCTGATTCCTGTGTTGGAATAAAATACATGGTTGAGCAGACATCAGCCACCCTCCTGTTGATTTCTTCAGGCATTGTGGTATCAAATGACCTAAGGCCCGCTTCAACATGTCCTACTGCAATGTGCAATTTAGCACAGACCAATGCACCTGCAAGAACAGCATTAGTATCTCCTTGAACTAAAACAATGTCCGGTTTTTCATCTAAAAGAATATCCTCAATACCTTTCATCATCAAGCCTGTCTGTTTTGCATGAGTTCCGGATCCCACATGAATATTGTAATCAGGAGCAGGAATTTCCAAATCCCTAAAGAAATTATCAGACATCTCTTTATCATAATGCTGACCAGTGTGTAAAATAACGTGGTCAATTCCCCTTTTATTTATTTCAGCAATGACCGGCGCCATTTTAATAATTTCTGGTCGAGTTCCTAAAATAGTTGCTATTTTCATAATAATCACTTAATTATATATTAATCCAAATAGGTTAAAAAATTTTTACAAGAATCATAAAAAAAACATGAAAAAATTAACTGAAAGATGGAATGAAACTTGGTAATTTACCATTGTCAGCAATGAAATTACCTATGTAAAATGAACCTAAAACAATTCCAAAAGCAGTACAAACAACAAGTATTGCCACATTTAATAAGTAAGCTTCAATAAGACCATTAACCGGCAAATCCTTATTCTTCTTATTTTTTAAACGAATAGAATCAACCAGTGGAGGCAATGTCAAAATAAAACCAATGACTATAATGAATGGAATTGCATCAAACCATACATTTGAACTGTTATGGTTAAAAGCCAAATAAAAGCCTAAAGCAAAACCGACGATAATGGTCAAAATAGAATATTTGTCAAATATATCATACACTCTAGTCATTAATTCACCTTCAGTTTATATTATTTAAGTTTCAACTATATAAATAGTATCATATCAGACCATTCAAACTTTTTATCATTGACTCCCTAATTGCATATCTTTTTTGTAAATCCGATAGCGAATCAACCAAATTTCGTTTGAATCTTTCACATGCATAGTCATCATATCTAAATTTGATTCCATCATATTGAATATCCATTAAAATCAAATAATCCGGATCCATTACTTTAATATTGGCTCTTGGCTCGCCCTTTTCAGGATTCAACAATCTTTCAACATCATTTAAATCCATCTTTCCAAGAGATACATCCACAAAAACCCTCATCATTTTTCTTACCATATTCCACAAGAATGACTCCCCATAAATGTCTACAAATATAGGTGAGATTGTATCATGCAGATTTGGGAATTCCTTTTTGTGGTAATCATCCAAATCTACTTTTGTGACTTTAATATCATCAATAGTCCTTGTAGTGGTTTTTTGAAAACGTTTTGTAAAATTGGTAAAGTTATGAGTTCCCTTAAAGATTTCAGCACATTCGCTAAGCTTATCAATGTCCAAATCTTCAAACAGCATATAACGATACTGCCTCATTTGAGCATATCTTGGCTTGAAAGCATACCTTACAGGAGCTGAAGCTAAAATCTGAATATCATCAGGCAAGGAGTTATTAATTTCATTGACTCTTACTTCCTTCTCTGATTGAAAACTGATTACATTGCCTAAACTGTGGACTCCAGCATCAGTTCTGCCTGCAATTCTGAACCTTGATTTTTTCAAATCGTCAATATAGTCAAGTTTACGCAAATGATAGATTAGCTCCTCTTCGACAGTCCTAAGGTCAGGTTGTCTTTGAAACCCATGAAAATTAGTTCCAATATATCCAATTTTAAGTGCAGTTCTTTTCATTATAATTAATATTATTGCCAATATAAAATAAATTTTTAGTAAAAAAAGAGAAAGCTATAATTTTACAGCATATCTGAAATCATATGCCGAAGAATTAATTTTTAATTTTTGGATTTGTTTATCCATGTGGACTGTTTGAAGGCTGTTATTAGTATCCAATGCAACGACAAAACCCATTTTATTCCAAAATTGAATTGCGCCGTCCAAAGTCTTATGAGTATGTAAATATATTTGCATGTAGCCTGCATCATTTGCAAAATTTTCAGCAACACTAAACATTTTAGAAGCTAAACCACAACGTCTATATCTCCTATCCACAAATAATCTCCATATGCTTGAAGTGGTTTGTTTAGAGTACAGATGTCTAAATTCTGGAAAATCTTTATCATAAGCCCTTATACCAATTGTGGCTATGATTTTTCCAGTTTTTTCATCATAGGCTACAAAAAAGTTATTTCGTTTTGGATTGATATAATATTCTTCAATGTTTACAATATCATGATGCCATTGAGGAACATAACCATATCCAAACTCTTTTTTTATCATATCAAATAAGAATTCCTGAACATCACAAATTTGCTTAGAATCCTTACCTAATTCTTTAATAATAACATCCATAGTAACCACTTGTAAAAGAAAGTAATACTATTATTTGGAAAATTATCAAATTAGTAATACTAATTTATTAATTTTGCATAACTACAATATTGATAGAGTTCAAAATAGTATATAAAATTTGTCATTTGATTGTTTTGAGGCTATTTTTGACCATGGGCAATTAATCTTTTTATCGATAAATCCGCCCAAATCAGAGTAATATTATTTGATACAATTTCGCCTAAAACAATTCCCATCCAGGCTCCCCAAACGCCAAAATCAAAGACTATGGCAAACAATACAGCAAAAGCAATTGTAAAACCAGTTTCCCGCAAAATTGTTTGAAACATTGCAGTAATTCCACGACCGATTCCCTGGAAAACATAAGTTGAAGCAACACCGACAGCCATTGTCGGATAATAAATTACAATCCACTGTAAAAAACTTGTAAGTTCTGCCGCAATTCTAACACTGCTTCCGCTTGATGCAAATACAGATGCAATATCTCCTGCAAATACATTTGTCAGAATAGCCACACCAAAAGCGAATATCATGGAAATCTTCATTGCATACCTATGAGCTATTTTAATGTTATTATAGTTTCGAGCCCCATAATTAGCTGCAATGACACTAATCAACGCTGTTCCAATGGCCAAAATAGGAGTTGTTCCGATAGTCACTATCCTCCACCCTGTCGAATAGACTGCAACAGAATCGGTTGATGAGACAAAAGCAAGCAATGCAGAAAATACTGCTGCAAAAAAAGCATTATTCAATAATTGGATACTTGCAGGAATTCCCACTTTAACAATATCAAATCCTATGGACTTTTTAAAGATGAAATTACTTAAAATTGGCTTTAGATAAGTGTCTTTTTTAATGTAAAACCAATAGATTAACATCAAAATTACAAAAATGGCAGATATTATTGTTGCAATTGCCGCTCCTTTAACTCCAAGATTAAAATAATAGATAAAAATTGGATCCAAAATCATATTCAAAATAGCTGATGCAACCATTGCATACATCGGCCTGGTTGAGTCTCCTTCCCCCCTGTAAATTCCATACAATGCATTGGAAAGGATTATGAATATTGACCCTGCAACAATGATATTTCCATAATCCGTTGCATAACCAATAGTTTGACCGACTCCCATTGCATTAAGAATCGGCACCAGCAAAATCCAAAGAATCAAAGTGATAATAAGTGATACAACAATATCTATTAAAATTGAGTGAATTGATGCATTATCTGCCTTGGATTTATTATCCTCACCAATATATTTTGAAATTGCAAAAGCGGCACCGGCACCAAGCCCATTTCCAAAACCTACCAAAATCATGAATATTGGTGTGAAAAATCCAACACCTGCAAGAGCATCGGCACCCAAACCAGACACCCATGCAGCATCAATAAGATTATATAAACTAGCAATAAGCAATGAAATAATCAAGGGTATAGACATGCTTATCAATGCCTTTTTAGGATTTCCAAGCATTATATCCACACTTTTCGAATTATCACTAGCTTGCATAAATAATTATTAAATTTTATTCAGATATAAAATTACTCATTTAATAGTAAAACATTTATTAAAAAAGAATTAATTGGTGAAAGACTAAAATAGAGGGTCTTTCACCATCCCAATCCTAAAGGAATTTAGAATCACTAAAAGTGTCAATCCCAAATCTCCAAAACCAACAGACATCATTAATGTTATAATGCCCAGAATAGCCAGCACTACACATAATAATTTTACTGCAATTGCAACAGAAATATTCTGTTTAATTATTTTCATGGTCTTATGGCTTAAAGAGAACAAATAAGGCAATTTTGAAATATCATCCTGCATTAAAGCAACATCTGCTGTTTCAATAGCCACATCAGAACCTGCAGCACCCATCGCAATGCCTATGTTTGCACGTGCAAGCGCAGGCGCATCGTTGATGCCGTCACCAACCATGGCAACATCACCAAATTTATTTCTGATTGTATCAAGAATATTCAATTTGTCTTCAGGCATCAAATTAGAATAAACATAATCGATTCCGATTTCTGATGCTACACTTTTTGCAGCCATCTTATTGTCGCCTGTAAGCATTACAGTTTTGATGCCTTGCTCCTTAAGATCTTCAACAACTTCTGATGCATTAGACCTGATTTTATCAGATACAGTGATAATGGCCAAGACTTTTTCAGCATTACCCACAAATATTAATGTTTTTCCTTCAGCAGAGTACCTGTTAACATCATTTATTGAAACATCAAAGCTAGAACCTCCAATTAACGATTCGTTAGCCGCATAAAATTGTTCGCCGTTAATGTAACCTACAATACCCTTTCCAACAACATTCTTAAACTCTTCGATTTGTGAAAACTGAATATCATTTGAATCCGCATAATCCACAATAGCCTGTGCAATCGGATGTGAAGAGTTATGCTCAAGAGAGGCAGCAATTTTAATAATATCCTCTCCAGAGTAGTTTTCATCAAAAACTTCAACATCACTTAATTCAAGTTTTCCTTCTGTTAAAGTACCTGTTTTATCGAAAATGACCGCTTTTACACCTCGCATTTCTTCAACATATGTACTTCCTTTAATCAAAACACCGTTTCGGGTAGCTGATGTAATGGCAGACACCATGCCGACAGGTGTTGAAATTAAAAATGCACAAGGACATGAAATTACAAGCAGTGAAAGAGCCTTGTAAACCCAATCAACTAAAGGTTGACCAAGCAATAATGGCGGAACGAATGCAACAATGGCCGCTGCCACCATCATGATAGGAGTATAATATTTAGCTACTTTTTCAACTAAAGATTCTGTTTCGGACCTATTAAGTTGTGACCTTTTAACTAAAGTTACAATTTTAGAAATTACTGAATCCTTTGCTTTTTTGGTTACAATGATTTCCAAATAACCGTCTTCATTGACAGTGCCTGAAAATACTTCATCACCGATTTCCTTAAGTACCGGCACGCTTTCACCTGTAATTGAAGCCTGGTTAATTGATGAGGAACCTGAAATGACATTTCCATCAAGAGGAATTTTATCCCCCGGTTTTACAATAACAATTTCGCCCACATTTACATCATCGACATTTTTTATCTCCTCTTTGTCGCCATGTTTGACTCTTGCAGTTTCAGGAGCAATTTCAACCAATGATTTAATGGAACGTTTTGCTCTGTGTTCAGCATAGTCTTCTAAAAACTCTGCAATATAGTAAAGAAATGTTACTGCCGCACCTTCTTCAGGATGCCCTATAATAAATGAAGCAACACATGCAATACACATTAACATTGCAGGGCCGACTGTATGCCTTTTAATTAATGAATTATATGCCATAATAGCTATTTCATAACCTGCAATCAATGCTCCAGCCATAAAAATTAGTGTAACAATATTTGGATTAAAGGACAGCCATTCTAGAATATGGCCTAAAGCAAAACAAATTCCACTTCCCACAATAATTTGGATCGGCCTATTGGAAATTAACGGTTTTCCTTCAGCCAGCAATTCTTCACTACCGTGTTCATGACTATGATCATCATCCGCACAATCAGGACAACCACAAAGACTTATATCAACATCATCGTCATGACAATTGCAATCAGGGTCCAAACAGGAATCCATTTCATGTTCATGATGATGCTCATGATGATGCTCATGCTCATGATGACTATGCCCATGATGCTCATGATGATGCTCATGCTCATGATGACTATGCCCATGATGCTCATGATGATGCTCATGCTCATGATGACTATGTTCATGGTCATGATGCTCATGGTCATCATCCGCACAATCAGGACAACCACAAAGACTTATATCAACATCCTCATCATAATCTATTTCTTCTCTATGATCATATACGTTTAAATCTGTATTTTTTTGAAATTCCTTTAATAGTTTTTTATCATAATGATTAGAATTTTTACAGTGAATATCCTCACAATTTGGGTCAAAACAGATGTAATTATAATGTTTAGGATTGAAACATGACTCTTTTGCACAATCAGAATCATAACATCTATTTGCTACCATATTATCACCAATTAAAAATTATTCCAATATATGTTCAAGACCTACTTTGTAAATCATTTCAATGTGAAGATCTGTTAGAGAATATCTTGCCATTTTACCCTCTTTTTGGTATTTGACAATATTATTTGCACGCAATATTCTCAATTGATTTGAAACAGTAGTTTGATTTAAATCTAGTGCTTCACAAATATCACATACACATAAATCTTCAACACAAAGTAGTGAAATAATTTTTAATCTTGTTGGATTTCCAAATATTTTAAAAAATTCTGATAAATCTGAATATTCCTCTTCTGAAGGCATACGTTCCTTTACACGTGCAACTGCATCTTCATGAGAGTTAAATACCTCACACATATCATCATTTTTATTTTCAAGATTATCATTTTTCATTGTCATCACATATATTTTATATTTACATATTATGATATGTTTATGTATTTAAATGTTTTCATATCATGATATTATGATATGTTAGTGAAAAAAAATAAAAGATGTTAAACATCATAGTAATAGACTTCCTCGCCAATATGCCAAACACTATCAACAAATAAAACATCAATAGGATGTTTGACAGGCCCAAGAGAGTGATTTTCAAGAACGTTGCACTCAATGAACTCGACAATAGAGACATCAGTGGCCATTTCTGAAGAAGAAGGAATTCTTGATGCATCCCAACTATTCATCACGACAATTGTATTATTAGCTATGAAGACTTGCTTATCGCCCAAAGATTCCATCCATGCAATTGTTTCATTGTCATAGCCTTTAAAATTTTCACTGGTTTTAATATCCTCAATAACATCTGACAAAGGGATAGGTCCCCCATAATACACAGCCAATTCAGTTTTATTTACCACATCAGTAGCTTCACTCATTGAAAAAACTAAAACAAATGATAAAATAACTACAAGCAAAATCACTATTGCAAAAACGCCCTTATTTTCCATTTGAACCTCCAATGACAATTATTTTTTAACCACACCAGTTAGTGTTCCATCAATAATGCAGTCAAAATCAAACTTATCCAACCATTCCGCTTTGGTAAACATGTCCATGAAGCAAACTCCAATGATTCTGCCCTCATCCTTTAAAATTTCTTTAACCAGAGCATTCAACTCATCGGTATCCACATCATATTTTGGCATGGACAAACCGCCCAACAGTACAACAACATCAGAGCCATGTGGGTCGGAAACCTCATCCTTAAGCACCATGGCATATGGTTTGGACTCAAATTCATGGCAATCATCAATGTCCAGCAAAGGAATGAAATGATTCTCCTTATCCCTAACTACATAAGAGAGAAACTCTGCAAAAGGAGTGCATACACTCGGGGATCCAATAAAAGTAATTTTTTCCGCATCCCCCACTTCTTTTTTAAATGTGACAAGCTGTCCGTTTAAGCCTTTCCACTCGTAAATATCTTCCATGATATCACCTTTAATAACTATTATATCATTACAATTTTATAAAACTTGGTAAAAATCTATGAGAATTATTTACATATTCCTCATAAGCCTTTCCAAAATCTCTTTTCAATCGTTGTTCTTCTTTTTTAACCTGAATGTTCATGATTATAATTTCAATTATAAAAACTGCCAATGCTCCCCAAGATAAGAGTGCTACTAAAACGCCAACGTGGTAGATAAAAACACCCAATAACATCGGATTCCTACAAACCCCATAAGGTCCATCGGTCATTAGAGAATCTGTCCTAGGTGCAACCTCATGATTGAATGCATCAAAAGGATTGCCTCCCCCAATATTTTTCATATAGACAATAGCCCAAACACTTAATCCTATTCCTACGATAGCTAATATAATTAAAATTAAGTATTGTGCCAATCCGATATCGGCAAAATTAGGGCTTCCAGATGCCAAATACATTATAAACGGAATTCCTATTATAAAAATTATTAATCCTAAAAAGTATCCTATGAAGTCACGATTCACAATATCACCATATATCATTATTCAACATCTTTAAGAGCTTCAACCATATTTAAATTATTTATTTTATCCGAAAACATTAGATTAACACCAATGGATATTGAAAATGTTATTAAAGCTGACAGTAATATATTTCCCCATGTTAAAGAAGGAACATAGTAAAGAGATTCACCAGCAGCATTCATCATCAATGTCATGAAGTAGAATCCGAGCGGAATTCCTAAAATGAATCCAATAGCTGTGAAAATTACATTTTGTGTCAATAACAGTTTCCTCAAAACATTTGTTTTAAAACCTAAAACTTTTAAAGTGGCTATCTCCCGCTCCATTTCCGTAAATGACAAAATTTCTAAATTATATAAAACTAAAATAGCCAGTGCTACTGCTACAAATGTTACAACATAAACCATCATCATCACTGAAGTTGTCATCTGATCCCAACTTTTTTTCAAATCATCAATGCTTGTAACAGATTTGATTGAATCATAATTCTCACCGAATTTTTCTTGAGTCAGGATATTTGTTGGTGTGAAATTTATGCCTTGGTCTTCTAAAGTATCCGGAGACATTATCAAACCCTGTGAAATTGGTTCTGCATGAATTTGTCCTATCTGAGAGGTTACCCACACATCGCTTCCCACAATATGCCATCTAATCTTATCCCCAATTGTTAAATTAAATCTCTCGGCAAGTTTAACAGAAATTGAAACCTCACCTTCAGCGATTTCAATTGGATTGCGGTCCTTATCAGTGTAGGATATCAAATCCGTATTGTTTGTAACTAAAAGCCCTGCCGTGTCTTCCGTGTCATTTGTTTTGATTTCAATTGACTGCTGCATGATAAAGCTACCGTCAGTATAGTTCAATATGTAATACAATTCCATAGGATTAGCATCAGGAGAAATTAATAATTTTGACTCAAAATGGCTGATGTCATCATATTCCCATGATTTTAATTCGTTCATACTGTCATTCATACCAAATGCGGCAATTAGCAGTGCAACACACCCCATAACCCCCACTATTGCCATCAATGCCCTGAACTTATTTCTTCTTGCATCACGCCAATTCCAACGAAGATTAAAACTTAAACGATTCCAAAATCTTGATTTTTCTATTAAACTTTTTGAGGAAACATTCGGAGCTTTTGATCTCAATGTATTGGCCGGATTTTCTTTTGAAATTCTCCTGCATGACAGATATGTGACAAAAACAGACGAAACAACCATCAATACTGCTATGTAGATGAAACTCATATCAAAGCCAGGGTTCCAGGACGGCATGCTATAACTTACGGTCATTACCTGGTAAAACATTTTAGGAATTATCATTGGTCCTATTATCAAACCCAAAATGGCCCCTGCCAGAACTGGCCAAAATCCATAGGATATGTAATGCAGCATTATCGTTTTATCTTTATACCCTACAGCTTTCAGAACCCCAATTTGAGTACGCTGATGAGTGACTATCCGAGTCATTGTTGTCAAGAGTGTCAAGAAAGTAACCAGAATAAATACAATTGGAAAAACATCCCCAATCATTTTGTGTTGTGCCATTTCATCAGCAAACTTGGACACGCTGAGCTGATCCTCCTGTTTAGTAAACGACAAATAGTCAATTGATCCGTCAAGATTATCAACGAAGTCGCTATCTGAAGAGTTGTATTTGACCAACACAACATTATATTTTAAATCCTCAGGATATGCCTTACTGGAGAGATATGCAAATCCAATCTGAGAAAAATCGGGAGTCAATGACGAAGGAGAAGATTCATAAATATATTCCGGAGAATAACCGATTCCCTTGATTTCCTTTGTGATTTTAACACCGTCAAATTCTAAAGTAATGTTGTCTCCAACTTTTAAATTTCTCTCATCGGCAAAACGTTTATCCAACCAAACTCCAGAGTCATCCAAAGGATTGAAATCCTCACCATCCACAGTATAAAATGTGGATATCGTTGCATTCTCCACAAAATGCAGCGTGACATCGGGCTTGTTTTCCAAATTGGCTACGGATTGAACAACTGCCTGTCTGTCAACTTGGGTTGAGAACTGACTTATTTCTTCAACTGATGAATCATCAAAATCAGTACCATAAATCCACCCGTCCGCCAAGTTAGTTTGAGCATAATATTCATCGGAGGTTTGCACTAATCCGTAATATTCCCCGTATATTCCACAATAAGCAAAAATACCTAAAAATGCCATTAGAAATATTGCAATAAACTGTGTCTTATTGATTTTTATATCCCTCAACATTTTCTTAGATAATGACATGTTATAATATTTGAAAAATTAAATATAAAAAACCTATTTTAAATTGAATAAATGACTCATTAAAAACATGCCAACATATTTTAATCAAGAAATAATACTCACCAAATACATTAACATTAACGATTAAAGTTTGACAATTAAATTGAAAATGAGGATATACATCAAATGGACAACAATCTTAAGAAAATAAAATTTTAACTAAAAAAATAAAGGAAGTTGAATAAGTAAATACCTATTCAACACCCTTTAAAGATTCTACCATGTCTAACTTTTTGATTTTTCTTGAAAACATGAAATTTACAAGAATTGACAATGAAAAGGTTATTCCTGCAGATAATAACAGATTTAAAGGAGATATGGAGGGTAAAATATAAAATGAATCCCCTGAAGACTCCCACATTATTGCCAATATATAATAACCTATTGGAATCCCTAGAATAAATCCTATTGCTGTAAACCACAAGTTTTGAGTTAATAAAAGCTTTCTCAAATCAGATGTTTTAAAGCCCAATACTTTTAAAGTAGCTATTTCACGCTCAATTTCTGTAAATGACAATAATCCAAGATTATAAAGTACCACAATAGCTAAAAGTGATGCGAAAAAGATTAATATGTAAATTATTAGCCACATTGACTCTGTTAACTCATCCCAACTTGCAGTCAAATCACTCATAGAATTTGTTGCTTTAATGGCAGAATAATTTTTATCGATATGCTGTGAGGTTACAATGCTTGTTGGAGTATAGTTTAAACCTAAACCCTCCAATGTATCGGCAGACATTATGAATCCCTGTGAAACTGGATCCGCATGGATTTTATCTATAGTTACATTCACCCATTTATCCGAACCCATAATATGCCAACTAACTGTATCACCTATACCAACACCCAATAAGTCCGCCATTTTTTGAGAAATTGAAACTTCATTGTTTTTTATTTCAACTTTATTCCAATCATAATCAGTAGGAGTAACCAATTCAGTGCCATTTAAAACTAGCACAGTGCCCGACTTTTTAGATGTGTTCGATTTAATCTCAATAGGCGATTCCATTAATAAATCACCTTCAACTTCATCTGCAACACTATCAATTTCAGAGGTAGTTGCTCCTTCATCAATGACCAATTTGGAATCGTAATGGTTAATTTGATTATATTCCCATTCTTTTAAATCATTCATCCCATCATACATTCCAAATGCAGACACCAAAAGAGCAGTACAACCAATTACTCCAACGATTGTCATTAGTGCTCTGAATTTATTTCTTTTTGCATCACGATAGTTCCAACGTGCATTGAATGATAATTTCTTCCAGAAACCGAATTTTTCAACAAAACCTGCTGAAGAAATTTTAGGTGCTTTTGGTCTGATTGTATCTGCAGGTTTTTCATGGGATACACTTCTTACCGCAACAAATGAAACAACAAGAGACATTACAATCATCAACACAGTAACATAAATAAAATCCATGCTCCATGCAGGCTCCCATGAAGGTAGTATGTATGTTGAGCTCATTGAAGGATAGAACAATTTAGGTAAAGTCAATGGCCCGATAATTAATCCTAAAATAGAACCTATTAAAACTAACCAGAAACCATATGAGACATAATGCAATATTAAAGACCTATTTGAAAAACCATTAGATTTTAAGATACCTATCTGAGTTCTTTGATGAGCGATTATTCTTGTCATGGTTGTTAGAAGAATCAGCATTGCAATTAAAATAAAAACAACAGGGAAAATGCCACTCATCATCTTATGTTGATTCATTTCTTCAGAAAATTGACTAACACTAGAGTGCTCAGATTGTTCTACAAATGAATTATAATCACCTCCCAATTCTTCAGACAACAAATCATTATATTCATCGGGAGCCCCATTAAACTTAACTTGTAAAACGTTATATGGAACATTATCACTTGGAAATGCCTTATAAGACATATATGCAAAGCCTATCTTGCTGAAATCAGGAATTATCGAAGAAGATGAAGCATGATATACATATTCGGGAGAATAACCTATTCCTTTAATCTCTTTTTCCATTTTAATACCATTAAACTCAAAAGTGATGTTGTCTCCAACTTTTAAATTCTTTGCATCGGCAAAACTTTTATCAAGCCACACCCCATCACCATCACTAATATTTAATGGTTCTCCTTCCACCAAATAAAAGGTAGAAATAGTGTTGTTTTCTACAAAATGCAGAGTAATATCGGGATCATTTGAAAAGTCAGCAACAGAATCCACAACCAATTGCCGTTCAGAGGCAGTTGTAAGATTTAGATTATTTACATCATTTACAAACTCATCGTCCAGATTTGCTGAGTAAATCCACCCATCTGCAAGATTAGTTTCATTATAGTAATTATTAACATTAACTTCAAGGCCAACAGATTCTCCGCCGACACCAGCAAAAACAAAAACTCCTAAAAATGCCATTAAAAAAATAGATAAAAATTGAGTTTTATGCTTAGCGATGTCTCTTAACATCTTTTTAAAAAGCATAAAATCACCATTCTAAATCAGTGACCTTCTTTGGATTATCATTAACCACAATACTTTCAATCTGGCCATTTTTAATTCTAATAACTTTATCAGCAGCCTCAGCAAGTATTGCATTGTGAGTTACAATCACAACAGTGGTATTCTGATTATTGCTCATATCCTGAAGTAAATTTAAAATTAGCACACCTGTTTTTGAGTCAAGTGCTCCTGTTGGCTCATCACACAAAAGCATTGTAGGCTTTTTAGCAACAGCTCTTGCTATTGATACCCTCTGTTGTTCCCCGCCAGAAAGTTGTGCTGGGAACTGATTTGCATGGTCTTTTAATCCAACAGAGTCCAAAACTTCAAGTCCGTCAATGTCAACATCCACAATATCCTTCATCAACTCAACATTTTCAAGAGATGTCAAATTCGGAATCAGGTTGTAAAACTGGAAGATGAACCCAACATTCTTTGCTCTATAACTTGTAAGTTGATTATCATTGAAACTTTCTACATTTTGATTATTTACAATAATCTGACCAGAGGTTACAGAGTCAAGACCTCCTAAAAGGTTTAAAAGGGTTGACTTGCCTGCCCCAGAGGGTCCCAGGATTACAACAAATTCTCCTTCATCAATTGTAAAGTTAACATTATCCATAGCTTTTAAGATGTGATCTCCAGATTTATATTCTTTTACCACATTTTTAAATTCGATAATTGTACTCATTAATATGCCTTCTTTAATTAATTATACTTATATTTTATTTTTTTAGTATATAAAATTTAGGCATACCTAAAAATTATTGATTCAATGAATTGAATAATAAATACTGCAAAATCAAATTACCGAAATTCATCAAAATTAGATAATTATTTTTTAAGTAAAGAAACATATAAAACATTTCAAAACATATAATTATATTATAATAAACAGTACAGGAAAAATGTAAATGTCATTTAAAAAAGATGAAATGTTAATAATGCCTGCAGTGGATATCAAAAATGGAAAATGCGTACAACTTGTTCAAGGCGAACCCGGAAGCGAAATGGTGGAAATTGAAAACCCCGAACTTGTTGCAAAGCATTGGCAGGATTTAGGAGCTAAAAACATCCATGTTATTGACCTTGACGGAACAATAAACGGAATAGCTAGCTTTGATATAATTAAAAAAATCCTAAATGAGGTATCTGTTCCAATCCAACTTGGAGGAGGAATAAGAAGTGTTGAATATGCTCGCCACCTCCTAAATTTAGATATCGAAAGAATAATCATTGGAACAATGGGAATCAAACACCCTGAAACTATCGAAGAACTCGCTAATGAATATGGCTCCGAGAGAATCATGATTTCCCTTGACAGTAAAGATAACCAAGTCGTAATCAAAGGCTGGCAAGAAAAGATTGACAAAAGCCCTGTAGAACTTTCCCAAGAGTTTAAAGACCATGGGGCAGGCAGCATCCTATTTACAAATGTTGATGTTGAAGGTCTTTTAGGTGGTTTTAACACCGAACCTGTAGAAAAACTTAAAAAATCTGTAGATTTGCCTATTGTTTATTCCGGAGGAATTACAACAATAGATGACATTAAAAAATTAAATGAAAGTGGTGTGGAAGGAGTTGTGATTGGTTCCGCACTTTATAAAGATAAAATTGATTTAACTGAAGCTTTAAAATACCAAAAGAGGTAATTAGATGAAAAAAGTAATGGCGACCGGAACATTCGATTTACTCCACCCCGGACATGGCGTCTATCTGGAAGAGTCAAAAAAGCTTGGTGGGGAAAATGCTAAACTTTATGTTGTTGTGGCACGTGACTCAACAGTTGAAAGGCGAAAAAGAGTTCCGATTGTTGGAGAAGACCAACGTTTAGAATTGATTAAAATGTTAAAAGCCGTGGATGAGGCATATCTTGGTGATCCAAACGGGGATGTATTTAAAATCGTTTATGAAATTGACCCTGACATAATCACTGTTGGTGCTGATCAGAACCACGACATTTCAAAATTACAGGCAGCTATTGATAAAAGAGGCTTAAAAGCAAAGGCAGTGCGAGTTGAAAAATATCGCGATTGCGAACTTGACAGCAGCTGCAAGATTATTAAAAAAATTCAAAATACAAATTTCGAAGGAAAAATACTTGATAATTGTGAAGATTAGGAGATTATTAAAATGTTTAAAGTAGCTATTATAGGAGCAAGTGGATATACTGGAGGAGAGCTTTTAAGAATGCTTTTAAACCATCCGGAAGTAGAAGTCAGCGACATTACTTCAAGACAATACGATGGAACTCCAGCACACAAAATTCATCCACATATAAGAGATTCTGGACTTGAATTCAAAAATAAAAGTCCTTCCGAGTTAGATGCAGATGTCGTGTTTACTGCAACTCCACATGGAGCATCAATGAAAATCGTTCCAGAAATCTTAGAAACCGGTGCAAAAGTTGTTGACTTAAGTGGAGATTACAGATACAGGGACACCGCCGTTTATGAAAAATGGTATGGAATGGAACACTTAGACAGCAAAAACAAAGGTGCTTTTGGACTTCCTGAACTATATCGTGACGAAATTAAAAAAGCAAATCTTGTTGCAAATCCGGGTTGCTTCCCAACAGGTGCAATTCTATCTTCATATCCATTAGTCAAAAATGATTTGGTTGATAGAATCATTATTGATTCAAAAACAGGAGTCAGCGGCGCAGGTGTCAATCCATCAGCAACTACACATTATCCAAATATTGCAGATAATGTTAATCCATATAAGATATCCTCACACAGACACATGTCTGAAATTCAACAGGAATTAAAAGGATTTGAGGGAGTTAAAGTATCATTTACTCCTCATTTAGTGCCTGTTATAAGAGGAATTCAAACTACAAGCCATAGCTTTTTAAATGATGAAAATAAAGATATTACTCCTGATGAAATTAGAAAACTTTACCAAAAGGAATACGGTGAAGAATTCTTTATCAAACTTATGGATGAAGGAGAAATTCCACACTTAAGTTCAGTTAGAGGGTCAAACTTCGTTCACATTGGAGGATTTGAAATAGATGATACCGGACGACTTGTCATGCTTTCAGCCATTGACAACCTTGTTAAAGGCGCATCCGGCCAAGCGATACAGAACATGAACATCCTCCTCGGCATCAACGAAACAGCAGGTTTAACCCACTTTGGTCTTCATCCTTAATTAACTAAAAAAAAGGGGATTGGAATGAGTACATTATTCATTTATTACTCACATGGAGGAAAAACAGATTTAGTAGCAAAAACATTAGCTAAACATTTAAATGGAGATTTGGTTAGAATCCATGATGTTAAAAAACGCAGCGGATTTGGAAATAGATTAATCTCATCAATAGATGCATTCAGGGAAACAAAAACAGACATTCTCCCGGCAAAAGTTGACATAAGCAATTACAATACAATATACTTTGGAACACCTACTTGGGCGGGAAATCCTACCCCTGCAATATTGACCATTATTGACAGGTGCAATCTAAGAGGAAAAGATGTAATCTTGTTTGCTACAATGGATGGCAATCGTGGAGATTCAAACATTAAAAGACTTGAAGAAAAAGTTAAAATGCGCGGAGCAAGAGTTATTGAAACTTTCACAATTGCAACCAAAGATAAAAAACCAGGACAGTTAGTTAAAGACACTGAAGCTATTATTGAAATGAAAGACTTAAAAATGTATAAAAGGTAGTTAACATGGCTCAAAAAGACAAAACAGAATTGAAAATTAAAGCGATTGAAAACGGTACTGTGATAGACCACATCACAGCAAACAAATCTTTACATATCCTTAAGATTTTAGGCCTTCCGGATTCTGAAACAAAAAACGTTACAATAGCTATGAATGTTTCATCATCAGAAATCGGCAGAAAAGACATTTTAAAAATCGAAAATAGAGAATTGGATCACAAAGAACTCAATCAAATTGCTTTAATTGCACCTAAAGCTACAATTAACATTATCAGAAACTTCGAACCTGTTAAAAAAGATAAGATTGTACTTCCTTCAAGAATTACATCAATCATTAAATGTACAAACCCAAAATGCATTACAAATTATGCCAATGAACCTATAACTCCTATGTTTAATGTTATTGAGGAATATCCTCCAGTAGTCAGATGCCATTATTGTGAAAAATTAATACAAACAGAAGACATAGAAAAACAATTCGAATAGTCTAATACATTACTGACAAATAATCTGCTAATCGTTTTGCAAGTGCAAGTATTGTTAAAATTGGTGGCTTTCCAGGCGCTACTGGCAATACACTTGCATCACATACAAATAAGTTTTCTATTTCTGTTTCCAGATTGCTATCAACTACTTTGCCTATAGATGCTGTTCCACCAGGATGTGCGCCCCTATAAACAGTTGAACAGATAGTATTTGGGTCAACACCTGCTTTTTCTAAAATATATCCTGCAGTGGCTACACCTTCTGCGAGATATTTTATGTCCTTAATAGTATTGACCTTTTGAATAAAACCGTCACTGTGAACGTATCCTTTTGCTTCATCCGGTGTTTTGACCATTATTGAAAGAATATCTTTATCATCTAATTTTTCGCCATCTTCATTAATGAATGTTGAAAAGTGAGGGGACAATACGAAGTTTTTGCCTACTACAAGACCTGCCATCTGAACTTCACTATTAAAATTAATATCTTTAAGGTATCCTCCCACAGTTACGAAAGGATCCATGAATAATTCCCGACCAATACCTGTAAGGCCTGAACTTTTTAAAATTGCCGCTGATTCGATAGCTCCAGCACACAATATAATCTTTTTTGCTTTGATTAAATGTTCTTCACCACCTTTTTTATATTTTACACCACATGCTTCAAGATTGCAAAGAATAATCTCAGATACTTCAGCATCACATATTAATTCAGCACCTGCCTCAACAGCCTCATCCACAAAGTCTCTTGCAGTCCATTTAGCATTTACGGGACATCCGAATGCACATTTTCCGCATTGAATACAATCTTCTTCCCTTATGGCTTTCGGCATTTTTTGAGTATTTAATCCCAATTCACGAGCAGCATCCAAAAATAGCTGTGTTCCCCGACCGATATGTGAATCATCAAGTTCATGAACACCAACGAGTTCTTCCACATATTCATATTCCTTTGACAAATCAATGCCGTATTCATGTAACTCCTCGTCGAGCGCCCTTACCATATTAGCCATTGAAACCATTGTTGAACCGCCGACACAGGTTGTTGCAAGCAAGTCTATTTCGGGAACATATTCATTATAATAATTAAAAGCATCTTTAGAATCAATATAAGGTCCTTTCTCTATAATTGTGACCTCTTTACCATTTTTTGCAAGTTCACGTGCTAAAATTCCCCCGCCTGCACCTGCACCAACAATTACAATCATGACCTCACCAAATTAAAAAAAAACATATCTTTATATTTATATTGAATTTTAAGCTATAAAAACATTATTATTATCAAAAACATAAAATTTTAAAATTAAAAAATGAACAATATAAAAATTATTAAAAACTTTAATAAATAATTTCAAAAAATGCAATAACCAAAATTATAATAATTAACAATATCCACCTTAAGAAAAATTAAAAAAAATCTTTATAAAATATGTAATACTAAATAAATATTAGATTAATGTTTTTGTGTGATAAAATGGAAGAATATATTGATTTATTTGAAAAAGTTATTGAACAAACTTCCAAAAAAGTAGATTACATCGACATCAGAACAGGCATTGGTGAAAACACATCCATACTAATGAAAGATGGAGATGTAGATGAAATTAACACCGGAATGAGCTTAGGAGCTAGAATCAGAGTGTTAAATAATGGAGCATGGGGTTTTGCTTATACTACAGACCTGTCAAAGATTAATGAAATCACCGAAACCGCCATCAAACTATCCGCATCACTTAAAGGAGACGTAAAACTAAGTGAAAGCGAGGTAGTTAAGGATAAAATTGAAGTGGATGTTAAGATACCTTTCAAGGACATATCTGTTGAAGAGAAAAAAGAAATCATGAAAACAGCCTGTGAAGCAGCCACAATTGATAAAGTAAACAGTACAACAGCAAGCTATGTGGACAGCGAAGTAAAAGCGCTATTTATGAACAGCGAAGGCAGTGAAATTCAAGTCAAAACATCCAGAGTCAGAATGGCTTTGAATGCATCCGCAACCGATGGCGAGATAATACAATTTGGCCACGGCAGCATGGGAGGAGTTAAAGGCTTTGAAGCAATAGCCAATAGAGATATGGAAGAGTTCGGAAGAGGAATTGGTGAGAAAGCAGTTAGGCTGCTTGACGCCAAACCAGCTCCATCCGGAAAATTCCCAGTTATTGCCGATCCGGAACTAACCGGAGTTTTAATCCATGAAGCGTTAGGCCATGCTGTAGAAGGAGATTTAATCCTGCAGAATGATTCTATCTTGAAAGACAAAATGGGCGAGATGATTGCATCAGACATTGTCAATATTTTTGATGATGCGAGCCTTAAAGAAGGTTTTGGATACTACCCGTATGACGTTGAAGGAGTTAAAACAAAACCTAATCAACTTGTAAAAGATGGTAAATTAGTTTCACTTCTAAATTCAAGAGAAACAGCATCACAATTGGGAATGAAATCATCTGGAAATGCAAGGTCCGTAATTTCTGATAAACCGATTGTAAGAATGAGCAATACTTACCTCCAACCTGGAGACAATACTTTTGAGGAATTAATTGAGGACATTCCTAATGGAATCTACCTTAAAGGTTCTAGAGGAGGCCAAGTAGACACTGGAAAAGGAATCTTCCAATTCAATGCAGCTGAAGGATATCTAATTGAAAATGGTGAGCTGGCCACACCGCTTAGGGACGTTTCACTATCCGGAAACATACTTGAAACATTAAAAAATATTGATGCAATCGGAAATGACTTCAAATTAAGCGTTGGATTTTGTGGAAAAGATGGTCAAACCGCCCCTGTAGGTGATGGAGGACCACACACAAGAATATTAAACTCACTAGTAGGAGGAATGGGATGATGATTACTGATAGAGCTGGAGAATACTTAGTTAAAATAGCAAAAGAGACAATATTACATTATCTAGAAACTGGAGAAAAACTAGAAAAGCCTGAAGGCTATCCTATAGAATTAGATGAAAAGTTAGGTGTCTTTGTAACCTTAAACAAGAAAAACAACTTAAGAGGATGTATCGGATATGCAGAACCTATTGAAAGTGCAATCGATGCTACAATGGAAGTAGCTATTGCAGCCGCATTCAACGATCCGAGATTTAATCAAGTGACTAAAGATGAATTTAAAGAACTTGATTTTGAAGTTACAGTCCTAACAAAACCGGAAATGATTATTGTAGCTCATCCAGACCAATACTTTGATGAAATTGAAATCGGCGTGGACGGACTGATTATTCAAAAAGGATATTCCAGAGGATTATTACTTCCACAAGTTGCTACAGAAAATGCTTTTACAATTGAAGACTTTTTAGAACACACATGTATGAAAGCAGGAATCAGTGCCGACAGTTGGATGGATGAAAGCTGTGACGTGTATAAATTCCAAGGGCAAATTTTTAAATAGGGATAATTAAAATTTTAAAAGTTAATATTTAATTATTTAATCATATTCTAAAATATTAGTTAAAATAGAAATTATATCAACTATAAACTTATTAGGGTGGTAAAATATGGATAAAAAAACAAAAGAACGTTTGGGAGAAATTAGAGGAGCTATAAAAAAATATGGCTTCGATGAAATTTTAGGTCAAACAGTAAAAAACAAAATACGCAAAAAAGATGAAGGAGATGAAACATCTGCTTTATTATTGGATGAAGAAATTCACGTAAACTTAAGGTTAATGCTTCAGGAGTTGGGAACCACTTTCATTAAGTTAGGCCAACTATTAAGTACAAGACCAGATATTGTCGGTGAAAAAATTGCAAATGAATTGGCCAACCTGCAGGACGATAATCCCGCCATATCATATGATCAAGTCAAAACAATAGTCGAAAGGGAACTTAACGGGAACATTGATGAGCTTTTCAAAGACTTTTCACATGAACATTTAGCAACCGCATCCATAGGTCAAGTCCATGAAGCCCACTTGATTACCGGCGAGAGGGTTGCAGTAAAAATACAAAAAGAAGGCATCACCGATAAAATTGACCTTGATATAAAGATAATGAAATATATCGCCAATCGTGCGGATAAATTGAATGCCAATCTCAGAAAATTAAATTTACCGGGAATAATGGATGAATTTGACCGTTCAATTCACAAGGAAATCGATTACAACAATGAATTCATGAATATGCAACGCATTGAAATGAATTTTGTAGATAATCCCGAAATACATATTCCAGCCACATATGCCAAATACTGTACCTCAAAAGTCTTAACAATGGAATTCATAGACGGTACAAAATTGAATGACGTTTATGAAAGCGACAGTGAAGAATTCGATAAAAAGCTTTTGGCAAAAAATGTTATTGATTCTTATCTTCAACAGCTATTCATTGACGGATTTTTCCATGGAGACCCTCATCCAGGAAACATAATGATTTTAGAAGACAATGTTATATGTTATCTTGATTTGGGTATGATGGGATTCTTTGATGAAGAATTCAAAAAGAATCTTTCCGAACTGATGATATTATTGGTTGACCAGGATGTTGAAGGATTAATAAATCAACTAATGTATATGGACATTCTGGATTATCACATTGAAACAAGGCCATTAAAAAGAGACTTGAACGATTTATTCGGAAGATACTTCGGTGTCGAACTCAATCGTTTCGATGGAATTTTAGAAGAACTGATGAGTCTTATGCAAGAATATGGCGTCATTCTTCCAAATGAACTGGTTACAATGGCAAGAGGAATATCAATGGTTGAAGCCATTGCACATAATTTAGATCCAGAAATTGATATTTTCGCATCAATAGAACCGATTGCCAAACAAATCGCCAGACAAAGGGTCAATCCTAAAGAGTATCTAAAAGGCAAGAAAAGCAACATAATCCTATATGAACACATGCTTCAGGCATTGCCAAAACTTCTTACAAGAACCATTCACAAGATTGACAATGAAGAATTAAAATTTAAGTTTGAAGTCGACATTAACGATAAGGTTTCAATAGTTGCATTGGTTTGTGCACTCTTAATAGGTTCTTCAACCGTTTCTTTTGGACCAATGGTATTCGACATGCCAGTGATTTCCTTAATTGGTTATATAATAGCTATGATTTTAAGTGTTATTGGCATTAAAAAATTTGTATTATAAATATTGAATTATGAAGAATTATTTTTTCTTCATAATTATCTTTCTTTAAATTTCCTTTTTTCAAAAAAAAATAAGTTTTTATGGACAATAATGAATTATTCTACTTTTTTTAACTCTTTTAAAAATAAGAATTTGAAAGAAAATGCGTGATGTTAATGTTAACACCCGCAGGCATGGACATTGACAATCACTTTCTTCTATTTACCATAGACACTGGTTTTTAATGCATCATGAAATAAACAGCAGCTATACTCGGTAATGCAATGATAATTGTATTTACAATCATCCTGAAACGACGCCTTTTCCATTGTTTTGGTGTCAAATCCCTCATTTTTGGAATTTTCAAAACACTCAAAATAATACCTGCAGACATGAAAATAAAATAGGTATTGATGATGAACAGGTATCCTGCTCCAAGGAGCATATCCCATCTTCCATTTGCAATGGAATAACCACAGGTACATAGTGGAGGCATAAGAGCAGTTGCAATTGCAACACCCGGTATGACTGTGTTTGTTTTGTCTTGTCTGGTTTGTCCGATTATTCCTGCAAGTCCACCAAAGAACGCTATGAGAACATCATAAAATGTAGGTGAGGTTCTTGCAAGCAATTCCACTGTTGGTTCTTTAACCGGAGAGAGGAAAAAGTAAATCATGGCGGCGGTGACACTGATTGCAATCTGCAATCCAAAGCCGATCACATGTTTTCGAAGCAACGGATAATCTGCAGACACACTTGCAAATGCAGAAGCAAGAATGCTTCCCATTAAAGGTGAAATCAGCATTGCACCTATAATCACTGCAGTTGAACTCATATTGAGGCCGACAGATGCAATTACCATTGCACATACCAGCACGCACATATTTGTACCAGTGATTTTTCCTCCATCCAGAAGACGTGAACGGATTTCCTCATTTGATGCAGAATCTTCGGATAATGAAAATATCCTTTTGAGTTCATCCTTTATGGTTCCCTTTTGATTATTTTCCGTACTCATATTATTCTTTCCCATCACTCATTAAACCTAGACGCATGAAGAATACCTGATTTGAAAGTATTCTTAAATAATTTCTAATCATTATTCCATATTCAATATTTGATATCAATATTTATTAAAGTAATTGCCAATTTTTATTTTAAGTTTGGTGAATTGCAATATAATATTAACAGCAATATTTTAAGAGATGAAAGTTAGTTTGTGGCCCATGGGCGTTTTAAAAGAAGAATTTCTATAAAGCCAAAAAAATAAAAAAAAAGAAGAGAGCTGAACTCTCTAGAATAAGTCATGTAAGTTCATGATGTAAGCACCTAATTTACCGTCGAAGTTTCCTGCTGAAATTTCAAGTACCCCATCAACGGAACAAGCTGCTACAATACCTGCTCTCATAGCTGCTTTAACGGTTTCTTCATCAATACCATCAATTACGATTTCAAATACACCATCAGCATCTTCCCTAATGTCGGAATCTACTTTATCTTTTAAAGTTACACACATTTTTTCGTTGGTTGATGCAGGTAAAAATGCATATTCGTTGGATCCTACTTTAGAACCGGATGCAACCATACCTCCAGGGAATGGAGTGATAACACCTTCAACTTTAGAAATAGCTTCAACTGCCATTTGTGCTGCTTTTACACCAGTTATTTGATCTTTTGCTAAGATAAAGAAGTTTCCTCCAGCTACACCATCTTTATAACCAAATTCAGATTCGACCAAAAAGTCACCAGACATGATTGGGATGGAGTATACAGTTCTTCCATCAATGTCTAGTTGTTCTTGGAATCCGTCACCGAAGTAGGATAATTTGAATCCTGTTTTTAAAACATTTTCAGATTCAAGGCAGTTAAATGCTGCTGCTGTTGGAGCAGTTAAAATACACATACCAATTCTTTCCATTAATTCATGGTCAAGTGCTTTTTTACCAGCATGACAAATCATGATAACGTAACCTGGTCTTCCGTCAGGAGTGTATTCTGCAGGTACAAAACAATCGATACCTGCTTCTGCAGGACATCCGATAACAGAAGTTGCATAACCGGTTGCTTCATTTGCTGCAACTTTTGCCAATTCTTGAGTTAAAGCAGTAACTAAAATTCTAGTTACTTTGATTCCAAAACCTTCTGCATAAGTATCTTTAATTTCTACGCCGTTAATTTCCATATTTTCACCAAAAATTTTTTCAAAAAAAATTATTTTTTTGTGATAATAAAATTTATGATTATGAATAAAAATAAATGTTACTATTTACATTGGACTCTTTCAAAAATATTTTTTATAAAATAAACAATAAAGCTAATGAACCATTTTAACAATAGCCATAAATTTAATTAACCCGCCAAATCTAAACTATAGTATAGAAATGTTGAGAAAGAAAAAATATAATCAACTGATATTTTATGTGATATTATGATGATACCATCGGAAATATCAATCACTTTTCAAATGTTCATCATTAACATTTATAATTATCAAAATATTAGTAGGAATAACGAACTTTGAATTTTTTGAAAAATACACATTTTACATTTGGAGTCCATCTTCATGAGGTTATTTGTTGGCAATATAGGTAATGCAGTAAAGTATGCATTAAGCGACAGAAAGGGAATCATAATAATCAGTGCCCTTATGGCAATTACCTCCATTGCCACCGCAAACCAACATCTCAACTCCTTCTGGAGGATGCTTGCTGTAACTCTGCTTATTGTTATGGGATACGGATCATATGTCTCATGGTATACACTCAAAGGTTCAGATGAACATCCAAAAATCAACAATTTAAAAAAACTGATTTGGGAAGGCTTTAAAAAATCCGCCATTACATTTATTTATTCCATACCTTTGACATTCTTTGTTCATATGGCAAAAGTGAACATTAACAGCAACATTACACTATCATTAATTGGCATTATCCTATTTGTACTGACATACCTGTGTTTTATCATAGGATTGTTAAACAGATACCTGCATAAAGGAAAATTTATAGAGGCATTCAGTCTACCTGAGATAATAAATTTAGCACAGTTATTTGACATTAAATCATTCATAAGAGTTATAAGTGCCGTTATAATCTCACAAGTATTTGCGATTACAGTTGTTGTCGGATTCAGTAACGGATTTGATCTAATTGAACTTGTGAAGTCCATTTCAACATTCTTTTTGGCGCCGTTTTTTTATATAGCTGCCAAAAGATTTGTTGGTTTGAATGTCCGTGAACTTCTTAATAATACTCCAATATAATCATCTCCATTATTAGATATATCCATAAATTTAATTAACCAAACAAAACTAAACTATATTACAGAAATGTTGAGAGAAAAATAATTAATTAATATTTAAAGTGATATAAATGATGATACCGACAATACCTACTCCTGAAGAGTTATTAGATAAAGGATTCAGCAGAGGTAAAAAACAAGCAGACTTAATGAGAAGCCAGAAAATACCTAAACATTTAAAAGGCAAAAGAATTGAAGAAAGAAGAGTAGTAACTTCTTGTCAAGTTATTAAAGATAAATTAAAGTCAATCATTGATGCAGTTCCGGAAATTGAAAGCTTACACCCATTTTATCAAGATTACATCGACATTACCGTTGGCGTGGATGACATGAAACAAGCCCTAGGAGCACTTAACTGGGCTTATGGAATCATAACACAACTTGAAAAGGAATATGGTGCAAAAATCAGGAAAAATCCATCTGAAAAAGCAACTGCAATACAAAAGCAAGCATACGGTAGGATTTCATCTGTTGTAAATAAAATCAAAAAGGATTTGGATTTCCTAGACTTTGCAAAACAGAACTTAAGAAACATGCCCACAATTGATTTTGACGCAACAACAATCGTTATCGCAGGTTTTCCAAATGTGGGAAAATCAACACTCCTAAGACAGATTACCGGAGCGGATCCTCAAGTTGCAAACTATCCGTTCACTACAAAAGGTATACAGATCGGACATACCGAAAGACACTGGAAAAGCATTCAAATAATCGATACACCCGGTTTATTGGACAGACCTGTTTTAGAGATGAACGATATTGAAATGAATGCGATTGTTGCACTAGAACATCTCGCCGATGCAATATTATTTATTTTTGACGCATCTGAAACTTGCGGATTCCATCTAGACAACCAATACAATCTCCTAAAGCAAATAGAAAAGATTTTTTCTGAAATCCCTGTATTTTACTTATTCAACAAAATGGATTTGGTTGAAGACAGAGAATACCTCAATCAATATATTGATGATGAAGAAAAATCCATTTTCATATCAGCCATTGAAGGAGAAGGTATTGACATAATAAATAAAAAGATAGATACTATTAAAAAAATAGACCGCACAATCGAACAAGAAGAAGATGATGACGAATATTATTAATATTCAATGAAAAACTTAACTTTAAAAATATAATCTCGCTAAAAAAAATGGAAAAAAATAAAGAATATTTACTTCTATTTTTTAATAAACTTATAGATACCACTGAGAATGCACAATAAACCGGTTAAGAATAGTGTAAACACACTACCAAGGATAGGTAAAAATAACACTGGCACCATGCCATCAGCAAATGGAAATATCACATAATAATCAAATAATATGATAACTATCCCAATAATAATAGTAACTAAAAGTGCCATATTATAACTTTCAATCACTTTTTCAAGGGTTTCTGAAATTACTATGCAAATACCAAATGACAATAGCACTATAGATATCAAAGCAAAAAGGAAAGCAACAGGGGATGTGCATTCGCCATCAAAATATATCTGTCCATAAACCAGCATCGCTGTCACCAACAATGCAATCAATCCCAAAACAAGAGGATGTTTTGATAACATTTGTCCTTGAGAATCCATTCGAATACACCTCCGTATATAATAAAATTTTTATCAAAAGACATATAAATGTAAATATGTCTAAATGATATTTCAATAGTAAATAATATGCCGGAGAAAAACGGGATTTGAAGTCTTCAAAGATTGACAAAAGCAGGAAATATTAGAGACATGACATATTTAATCCGAAATCCAAATACTATTTTCTAAAAAGGCATATATGAATTAAATGAATAAATAGGAGACATTTTGAAAATGAAAATTACAGTTGCAGGTGTAGGATATGTGGGGCTTTCCCTTGCTGTTCTACTAGCTCAAAAACATGAGGTTACAGCTATTACAACAACAGAATCAAAAGCAGAAAAGCTTAATCAGTTTTATAGTCCTATCCAAGATGATGAGATAGAGAGATTTTTTAAGGAGACACGTGAAGGACAACGTGAACTTAATCTTCATACAACAACCGACAAGGAAGCTGCCTATAAGAATGCTGAACTTGTCATTATAGCTACACCAACAAATTATGACGATGTCAATCATTTCTTTGATACATCAGCCGTTGAGGACGCTATAGAATGGACTCTTAAAGTTAATCCGGATGTTCTTATGGTTATCAAGTCAACAATCCCTGTTGGTTATACAGAATCAGTACGTGAAAAGTATGGAGTAAAGAACATCATATTCAGTCCAGAATTCCTTCGTGAGTCAAAAGCGCTTTACGACAACCTTCATCCAAGCCGTATAGTTGTCGGATGTGATGATGACCAAAAAGAAGAAGGGCAGATGTTTGCAGACCTTCTTTTGGAAGGCGCAAGAGAAGAGGAAAAAAGAGCAGGTTCACCTGAACAGGACATTCCAGTGTTATTGGCACACTTAACAGAAGCTGAGGCAATTAAGCTTTTTGCTAACACTTACCTTGCCGTAAGAGTAAGCTACTTTAACGAGCTTGATACCTATGCCCAGACCAAAGGCCTTGACACTCAAATGATTATAGACGGAGTATGTATGGATCCTCGTATTGGCGGACATTACAACAATCCTTCATTCGGATATGGTGGATATTGCTTGCCTAAAGATACAAAACAGCTTTTGGCAAATTATAAGGATGTTCCACAGACCATGATAGAAGCGGTTGTTCATTCCAATTCCGTGCGTAAGGAGTTTATTGCCAATCAGATTATTTCAAGTAATCCGAAAACCGTTGGTGTTTATCGACTTACCATGAAGAGTAACAGTGACAATTTCCGTGCATCCGCTATACAAGGCGTTATGAAACGTATAAAGGCAGAAGGAATTCCAATTATTATCTATGAGCCTACATTGGAGAATGGAAGCGAATTCTTTAAATCCGAAGTGGTAAATGATATTGACCGCTTCAAGAGTGAAAGTGATGTGATTCTCGCAAACCGCTTTGATTCAGATATTCTCGGAGATGTCGTGGACAAGGTATATACAAGAGACCTGTTCATGAGAGACTGATAACAATTTCAAAAAAATTAGCTTAAAAAAAAAGTGTTTAAACAAATTAAACACTTCTATTTTTCTTTATTATTAAAAAAATAAATTATTATGAATATTTTAGGCTTCCACTCACCATATGCATTATTTTACATCAAAGCCAAACCAGCATGTCTGATGAGAATTGGAAGACTGCATACTTAAAACTTATAGATTAAATAAAAAAAAGATTCTTATTTAATCTTTTTCGAACCTCTTAATCTATAAACTGGAATGGACCAGTTTCTATTTCAAAATCAGAATCGATTTCCATAATTTTATCGAGGACAAATGCTTTTAATTTTGAAAGATTTTCTGCAGAGTCAGAAAACAGGTAAATTATTTCAGGTTTAACCTTCATGTTTTCAATTGACACATTTTCAAGCGGTCTAAAATTAGGATTATAGTTTTTGCATATTCCAAATTCCGTTTTTAAATGATTCATCGAATCAATTTTTTCATATGTTCCCTCTTTTAAAAATTTAACATTGTCAAATTTAATGTATAGTGCTAGTACATGCTCAAGTTCTACAATCAATTCTTCAGAATCCTCATCTCTAAGGGCATAACCAGTATTCAACTGGTTCAATTCTTCAACAAAATCATTTAATTTTTTATCCAAAGAGGATTCATCTTCAGATTCTATTCTAAAAAGGGTAATGTCCATGTAAACGTCCTCAGCACGGATGGGACCCCTACTAAAATATAAATATGTGGAAAACTCTTGGGCATGGTTTGCATATTTGATTACGACTTTATTGACTTCATCTATCATTTCAATATCAACAATCGCAAGGGAAAAATTTCTCTGAATAACCATAATTGTAATTATGTTTTTTTATATGATAAATCTTTTTAAATATTCTCGGTTTGTAGAGAATAGAGATTCCAAATCGCAACATCCAAACTTGTTTGAAAAAATTTTACTGGGCTTATCAAGGATATTTTTCAATTTAAAGCAAATTGAATTGATTGCCCCTATCTAAATGAATGTTACCCTCCTAAACTACATCAAACTTAAATATTTATAAAAAAAATATATTACCATGAATTTCATGAATAATGATGCGAATATAAAACAGTTGCAACTGATTAAGTTCATAAACGAAAACTGCAATGATGATCATGTGATATCAAAAATAATAATTATGCTTCGTCGAGACAAAATAGAAGCCCCCTACTATATGATCACTAAAATCAGCATGTCTACATGTATCGATAGGCCGGACAATGGAGTTATTCATGCAATGGATATATTGAACCATGCTAGAAGGCATAACTTAACTGAAGAGACATATAATGAAATCAAATCACTGATTGTTGATAACAGCCACGAATCCGATCAGGTGAAAATCTCTAGAAATGACGAACAGCTGAAGATGGTTTTAATGTCTAGAAATGATGATGAGTTCAGGAACATCTTTAAAAGCTATGGGGAACTTTTTGACAAAATAGATGCTTTGGTTGATTAGAAAATTCGTCGCCAGCTCATAGTTGGAAACATAGATTATGTTTAACATTAATCTATTGAAAACTAACTTTTCAAAAAGCTTGCGTATAATTTGATTATGGAAAAAAATAATGATGAATTTGTGAGGGGATTATTTGACAGATTTAAAAAACCAGAATGGAAAGATGAAAATCCAAATGTAATGCTTGAAGCAATAAAGAGAATGTATGATAATAAAATATTGGCAGAAATTGCTAAAAATGACCCCGACCCAAAGGTTCGTTTTCAAGCAGTTAAAAATATTTCTAATCAATCTGTTTTAGCAGATGTTGCAAACAATAGCTCAGATATCCGTTTGCAGAAACGAAATACCAAAATGGTGAGAAAAATATAATATTTCAAAACAATAAATATGATGTATAGTTGGTGTGTTATATGGTTAATATAATTAAAAAATGGACGGAATCAAGTCTTATATTAAAGATTGTCATTGGTTTAATAATAGGTGCGATTTTGGGGATTACAGTCCCTAAATGGACAATTATTGGATTTCCAGGAGAACTATTCGTAAGTGCCCTTAAAGCTATTGCTCCATTATTGGTATTTGTTTTAGTTGCCTCCGCCATATCAAAAGCAAAAAGCGGTATTGGAGGTAGATTTAAAACAGTCATAATTCTTTATCTCTTCAGTACTTTTTTATCAGCAGTAGTTGCTGTGCTGGGCAGTTACATATTCCCAGTTTCAATCCATCTTTCCGCAGCAAGTACTGCAACAGCACCGGGAGGACTTGGTGAAGTCATGGCTAACATGATTTTAGGGATTTTTTCCAATCCAATAGACTTATTGTCAAAAGGCCAATATTTGGGAATATTGTTCTGGTCAATAGTTTTTGGAATTGCCCTCAAGTCAGTTGCAAGTGACACCACTAAAGATGTTCTGACTGACTGTGCGGATGCAGTAACAAAAATAGTCCGTGGAATTATTCAGTTTGCACCAATTGGTATTATGGGATTGGTATTCACTTCCGTTTCTGAAAGCGGAATTGGAATATTTACACAATACGGTCAACTAATTGCACTTTTAGTGGGTTGCATAGCATTTGTTGCCTTTGTAACTGATCCAATCATTTCAGCCGTAGCTACTCGCAGAAACCCATATCCATTAGTATTAACATGCCTAAGGGAAAGTGGCATTACCGCATTCTTCTCAAGAAGTTCTGCTGCAAACATTCCGGTCAATATGCAATTGTGTGAACGATTGGGTCTCGATAGGGATTTCTTCTCAATTAGTATACCTTTAGGTTCAACAATTAATATGGAAGGGGCGGCCGTTACAATAACCGTCATGACTCTTGCAGTATGCCATACAATGGGAATTTCAGTTCCACTGCCAGTTGCACTAGCGTTATGCCTTATTTCAACTTTAGGCGCTTGCGGCGCATCTGGTGTGGCCGGAGGATCTCTTTTACTTATTCCAATGGCATGTTCACTGTTTGGAATAGGTGCAGATGTATCCATGCAGGCAGTTGCTGTCGGATTTATCATAGGCGTTATCCAGGATTCATGTGAAACCGCACTTAACTCCTCTGGAGATGCATTATTCTCTGCGACTGCGGAATATCATGACAGAATGAAACGTGGAGAGCCGGTAAATTACCTAGGGGAATTTGCAAAATGAAGTTGTTTAAATCTGAATTTTACATAAAATAATATTCAAAACATGAAAATTATCCAAAAAAGAGTTCTAACTAAAATTATTCAATTGAACTTAGATATTAAAAAAAATAGTAAAAAAATGATTTTTTTACTTTATAATATTATTTTCGAGTTATTTTATCTCCATCTGTATAACCACAACTAGGACAAACACAAACACCCTATTGTTTTTTTTGAAGAACTATCCCTGAGTTTTTTTAATCTATATTTGGCAGTTTCACGTACAGGACATGTCACTTCAGCTTCATGGAAAACAGGTTTTGCACTATCTTCAAAAAATGCATCTGTTTTATCCGAATATGAATCATTAAAAGCAATATATGTTAAAACCTCTTGATTACTAATTCCACTAGTAGCCGCACGTCTAACTTCCCAATTAGGATTATTTTTAGCAACATTAATTAAAACAGGTTCATCATTAATCATACAAGTAGCATAATATCGAATTGCTGAGTTAGGATTATTTTTTGCAATATCTATTAAAACAGATTCGTCTTTAATCTTTCTAATTGCTGTATTACAAATCTCTGCATCTTTCTCATTTTTAACAATGCCTACTAAAATAGATTCCTCTGATATTTTATCAACACAATGATAACGAATATATGAATCAGCTTCATTTTTTGCAATGTATCCTAAAACTGAATCAATGGATATATTTTCAATAGCTGCCACCCTAACACCTTTGTCTATATCATTTTTAGCAATTTCTGCTAAAACAGATTGCTTAGATATATTTTCAACAGCACACTTACGAACATACCTATCAGAAGCATTTTTAGCAAGATCAATTAAAATAGTCTCATCATCAATTCTCTCTAAAGCTTCTCTTTTAATATCTCCTCTCTCAGCATTTTTTGCAATATCAACTAAAATGGTATTATCATTAATTTTTTTAAGAGCTTTTTCCGGACCATCACCAGAACCACTTTTAGCAATATATACTAAAATAGCCTCATCGTTAATTTTTTCTAAAGCTATATCTCCTACAATACCATATCCTACAAGAGAAACTAGATAATTAATATTACTAATTTTTTCAGTGGCCCTAATAGTAATATCTTTATTGTAATTAACAGAAAAACGAGAACTCATTTTGGCAAGTTTTAATAAATATGAATCATCATAAATTTTTTCAATTGCTACTTTTCTAACATTGATGTCTTCATCATACCTAGCTATTTCATACAATATTTTTTGATCATCTAATTCATTAACTCCTTCAATTCTTACATTCGAATTTTCGTGTTGCCATTTTGGTTTTTTAAATCTGTCAAATAAACCCATAGACTCACTCCTAATTTGATAATTGAAATTTTATCAAAGCACGCATATATATAACTATTCTGTTTTGCGTTCGAAAAAAAGGCATTTAAATAAACTATTGACACTAACATCGCCCATTAGCTATTGAAAATCAACTTTCAAACCCCTTGCATACAATAATTTTATAAAATAACTCCATATATATGAAAAACATAAGATTAAAGGAATTTATTTTTAAATAACTTTTAGTTACAAAAATAGAAAACTTTATATAGTAACAAAAGGGAAATCAGTGAAAAATTGTATAGTTACCATTTATCTAGATTTAAGTAATCAAATAGTTTAGTTCGGAAGTAACTATATTTTTAAAATTTTATTTACAACTGGTAATTACAAGAATAATTGTATAGTTACCAAAATTCTCAAAGCAAATTAAAATAAATTTTTTCATAAAATTGTAATCATCAACCTTAATCATCAACCAACATACATTTTTTATTTTTAATCAAAATTGTTTTTATCCCAAAATAAGTAATTTAATGAATTTTAAAAAATTAATCATCAACCAAAAAATATGTTAATCATCAACCACATACATTATACCAATTAGGAAAAATAAGTTGATATTATGTTTGAACCTAAATTTACATACACTGATAAAATTGTAAATTATATTGCAGAAATCGCTTCAGCTAAGGAAGTTATCAGTAATGCAAAAATAATCCCATTATATGATACCAAATTAAAACAGGATGCTCTCATTAGATCATCACATTACTCAACATCAATTGAAGGAAATCCATTAAACTTAGATGAAGTAAAAACATTAATCAACAACAATCAAAAACCAACTACAAAAGCAGAACAGGAAGTATTAAATTATTTTAATGTATTAAATCATTTAGATCAATATTCAGATAAAGTTATTAGCCGAGACACAATTTTATCCGTACATAAAGATTTGACTAAAGATTTATTAAGCAAACCTGAATATGAGGGCAAATTTAGAGATACCCGTGTATTTATTGGTAATCTGCATACTCAAAAAATAAATTATATACCACCAGATGCTTATAAAGTACCTGGTTTAGTAGATGAGCTATTAGATTGGTTAAACAATTCAACAGATGATATGTATCCCATCATTATCGCAGGAATTCTTCATTATGAATTAGTACGTATACACCCCTTTGTTGATGGAAATGGACGTACCAGTAGACTTATGGCAACATTAATTCTATCCGTTCACAAATTTAATATCAATGACTACTTCACTTTAGACGAATATTACAATCAGGACAGACAGGCTTACGTTGATGCGCTAAACAGTGCTGATAAAAACCATGACTTGACAAAGTGGCTGGAATATTTCTGTAGAGGAGTATTGTACTCAATTAATAAAGTTAAATCAGAAGTATTGAAATTAAGTGAAATCACATCAAAATATGACAATACCATTCAATTAACTCCAAATGAAATTTCCGTATTAACACTTCTTGAAGAAAAAGGACATATTCAAAACAAGGATATTCAAGAGATGTTAAATATAACTCCTCAAGCCAGCTATAAAATTATTAGAAAACTAAAAAATAAGGAGTTGATAGAAAGTATCGGGAAAGGCAGAAATACAGAATATATTTTGAAATAAAACATTAATCATCAACCTTAATCATCAACCAACATGATTTTTTTATTTTTAATAAAAATAGTTTAAATCAAAAAATAAGCAATTTGAAGAGTTTTAAAAAATTAATCATCAACCAAAAAACATGTTAATCATCAACCAACTACATTTTTTATTTTTAATAAGAATAGTTTAAATCCCAATATTTTTGAATTGGGACTTTATGAAAAAAAATTAAATTGAAATATTTCCTTAAAAGAGTTGAAACATCCTTAAAATATTATTTTTGAGTCATGTCTTTAATTTTACGTATGTAAAGAATTGCTATAATAATTGCTGTACCCCATATAATAGCTTTTCGTATAATCCCCTCAAAAGATAAATCAATGATAATTCCAGATAAATTGTTTCCACCAGTGATAAAAAAACATAATATCGCATAACATATTATTAATATACCAATATAAGCTAAAAAGCCATTTATTCTTCTAACTTCAAAAAACAGAACCCTGTTTAATTGGTCTGGAATTAAAAGCAATGCTTGGAATATTACTGTTATGGTGAACAGCATAACTGCTAAGTTAAAATTTGAATTCAATAAATTATCCACAGTAAGATAACCATAAATGCCTAAAAACAAACTCAATAATCCATATGCAGATGGATGATATCCGAAAATAATCTCATCACCTAGAATAGAACTGTCATCATTAAAAACATCACCTCTGAAGAATAACGCTAAAAAAGGAAGTGCAAATGCAAATGCAATTAAAGATGCTTTTGTTATATTATCAAGAATTAATCCGAGAGTTAATATGATTATTATCATCCCCGGAATTAAATAAGAAAGATTTTTGGAAATAAATTGATATGTACTTCCTATTCTTATTTTGGAGTTAAAACCATACTTTTCATCATATTTTTCAAAATAAATTAAAGGATAACCTACACCAATGAAAAATACATAAATCCCGAATAACAATAACAATATCAAAATTTCATGAGAATCAATGAATATCCATAATAACAGAGATGTTATTACAATCAAAGGGGCAAGAATAATAGTTATTCTTTCTTTCATTGATAAACTTCCAGGATCAGTTAAAATAATATATGGCTTTGTAGAAATCCTAATTTTTATTGAATTTGTGTTGATCTGTAAATGTTGTAGATTGTGTTTTTGAGTTTTGTTTCTTTATTTGATAATTGTAGGCTTCTGCTTCTGTTTGTTCCGT
>Ga0129306_1000767_pt1 | contig 44736 bp, 45 predicted proteins | sample P827metagenome_FD_94438 | JGI IMG/M metagenome (GOLD analysis project Ga0129306, IMG submission 94438) | Capybara group fecal microbial communities from Wisconsin, USA - P827 metagenome | ecosystem: Host-associated > Mammals > Digestive system > Large intestine > Fecal | place: USA: Wisconsin... | reverse complement strand
GGCATAGGGGTCGCTTACACTGCCACTGCCCGCATAGGGGTCGCCCACACTGCCGCTGCCGGCGTAGCCGTTGCTGGCGCTGCCGTTGGCCGCGCTGCCGCTGCCCACGCTCCCGGCGCCGTTGGCGGTGCCGCCGGTCTGGTTTCTGTTGCCGCCGCAGGCCGTCAGCGATACTGTCAGCGCCATGGCCATGGCAAGAACGATCCAATTTTTCTTCATTTGCTGCATCCTCCCGCTCGTTTTTCCAACGGAAGTCCCATCCGCCGGCTAGTATGTGCCGTTTCCCTCCTGGAATCCCCGGGAACATCTGCTTCCTCTGGGTGGTTTTTCTATTTTTGGCGGTTCTTTGCCTCTCTTTTTGGAAAAAACTTCTCCCCGCCCCCTTGCAATCCGTCCGGTCTTATGGTATAGTTTCATTGTAATTAAGGTAGTATTGGTAAGAGTGGGGTCAAGGCTCCGCTCTTTTTGATTGACCAAATCCGGCTGACCCGGCCTTTTCGGGCAGTTCTACAGGAGGAATTCCATGGCAAAAGTAACGGATACCGTGGCCGCGCTGGCCGCCCCCATTGTGGAGGGAGCGGGATGCTCCCTGTGGGACGTGGAGTATGTGAAGGAAGCCGGAGAGTGGTTCCTCCGGGTCTATATCGACAAGGAGGGCGGCGTGTCCATCGACGACTGCGAGGCTGTCTCCCGTCCCCTGTCCGACCGGCTGGACGAGGCCGACCCCATCGAGGGCAGCTACACCTTTGAGGTGTCTTCCGCCGGAGCGGACCGGGTGCTGAAAAAGCCGGAACACTTCGCCCAGTTCCGGGGCCAGGAGGTGGAGGTCAAGCTCTACCGCCCCCGGGAGGGACGAAAGGAATTTGTCGGTCTGCTTCAGTCCTGGGGGGACGGGAACGTGACCCTGGACGCAGGCGGGACCCCTATCCACTTTGAGAAAAAAGAAATCGCGCTGGTACGGCTGTACCCCCGCTTCTGATTTTTAGGAGGAAAACACCGTGGCTAAGAGAACGACAAAGAAAGTCAACAATAACGAGCTGGACGGCGAGGAGTTTTTCGCCGCCATTGCTCAGATTGAGCAGGAAAAGGGCATCAAGCCCGGCTACATGATGGAGAAGATCACCCAGGCTCTGCTGTCCGCCTACCGCCGTGACCACGAGGGCGTGGGCGACAACCTGATCATCGAGGCCAACCAGGAGACCTCCACCGTCCGCATGTTCCTGAAGAAGGACATTGTGGAGGTGGTGGACAATCCCGCCACTGAGATCGGCCTGGAGGAGGCCCGCACCGTGCTGCCCCAGGCCCAGCTGGGCGACGTGGTCCGCATCGAGCTGAAGCCCCGGAACTTCGGCCGTATTGCTGCCCAGACCGCCCGTCAGGTCATCATTCAGGGCATCCGCGAGGCGGAGCAGGGCATGGTCTATGACGAATTCTGCTCCAAGGAGCACGAGCTGCTCACCGGCGTGATCACCCGCATTGACCCCCGGAACGGCTCCGTGACCCTTCGCATCCACTCCGGCTCCGAATTCACCGACGCCTATCTGGGCACCAACGAGCAGGTGAAGGGCGAGAGCTATGTGGAGGGCCAGCGCCTGAAGGTCTATGTGGTGGAGGTCCGCCAGGCCACCAAGGGCCCCCAGGTCCTCATCTCCCGCACCCACCCCGGCCTGGTCAAGCGGCTGTTCGAGCTGGAGGTGCCTGAAATTTACGACGGCACCGTGGAGATCAAGTCCGTGGCCCGTGAGGCCGGCTCCCGCACCAAGCTGGCGGTCTGGTCCGCCGACCCCAACGTGGACCCCATCGGCGCCTGCGTGGGTCCCCGCGGCCAGCGGGTCAACACCATCGTGGAAGAGCTGAAGGGCGAGAAGATGGACATCATCAAGTACTCCGAGGACCCCGCCGAGTACATCGCCGCCGCCCTCTCCCCCGCCGACGTCATCAGCGTGGAGGAGCTGCCCGACGGCAAGAGCTGCCGGGTGGTGGTTCCCGACGACCAGCTGTCCCTGGCCATCGGCAAGGAGGGACAGAACGCCCGTCTGGCCGCCAAGCTCACCGGCTACAAGATCGACATCAAGCCCGCCTCCGCCCCCCTGGAGCCCATTGAGGACGCCGGCGAGGCCCTGTTCGAGGAGGACAGCGAGGCTCAGCCCGAGGTGTAAGCGGCAACCAACCGCCGTCTCTTATCTTTTATTTCTCAACCGGGGGTGACACAGGTGCCCAAAAAGATACCCATGCGCCAATGCGTTGGCTGCCGGGAAATGAAACCGAAGAAAGAACTGATCCGGGTGGTCCGCTCCCCCGAGGGGGCGGTCAGCCTGGATTTCAGAGGCAAGCTGCCCGGCCGGGGGGCCTACGTCTGCCCCGACCCGGCCTGTCTGGCCAAGGCCCGAAAGTCCAGAGGGCTGGAGCGGGCCTTTGACGCCGCCCTGCCCGCCCAGGTCTGGGATGACCTGGAGGCACAGATGAAGGGAGGGGACCAGAATGGCTAACGATCCCATCCTTCATCTTCTGGGTCTGGCCCGAAAGGCCGGCCGGCTGGAGGTGGGCGAGGAGCCGGTGGGCGCCGCCTGCCGCGCCCACCACGCCCGTCTGGTCCTGCTGGCCTCCGACGCGGCCCCCAACTCCTGCCGCCGGGCTGCCCATTTCGGTCAGGCGGGCAACGTGCTGTTTCTGGAGCTGCCCTTTACCAAGGCGGAGCTGGGCTTTGTTCTTGGCCGTGGCTCCTGCGCCATGCTGGCCCTGACCGACGCGGGCTTTGCCGCCTCGGTGCTGGAAAAGCTGGCTGCCCGGGACCCGGAACGCTATGGCCCCGCCGCCCAGCAGCTGCGGGAGAAGGCGGACCGGATGCTCCAGCGCCAGCGGGAAAAGCGTCAGCACGAAAAGAACCTGCGGGAGGGCAAACGGAAGCCCTGGGCTCCCCCTCCTCCGCCCCGGAATGAGGAGGAGCGCCGCGGCGCGTCTCCCCCCGCCCGCTCCAAGAAAGCACAACCCAAGCCGAAGCCTCCCGGACAAGGCGGATCGGCCCATTTCGCCAAGGACGGCCCCGTCCGCCCTGGCCGTTCCTCAAAGCCCGGCCCCGGCGGCCGTCGTCTGTCCGGCAAATTCCGGCACAATCCCTAAGAAACGAGGTGGCTTCCCCATATGATGATCAAATATCCCATCCACAAGGTTGCCAAGGATTTTAAAAAGGGTTCCAAGGATCTCCCCTCCAAGGAGATCATGGACATTCTGACCCAGTACAACCATCCCCCCAAGAACCACATGCAGCCTCTGACCGATCAGGAGCTGTCCATCGTGTTTGAGTACCTGACCCAGAACAACCAGATCGACTCCATCGAGTCGGTCTATGCCGACGTCTACCACGACACCAGTGCGCCCAAGGCCGCTGCCCCCGCCCAGCAGGCCAAGCAGCAGCCCGCGGCCCCCAAAGCCGAGAGTCCCAAGCCCGCTCCCCAGCAGCAGAGCCGTCCCCAGGCCAAGCAGCAGCCCGCCCAGCAGGCCCAGAGCGCCAAGCCCGCTCCCCAGCAGCAGAGCCGTCCCACCACCCGGGTCCCCGAGAAGAAGGTTGTGGACACCCGCGGCGGCCCCGCCGTCAATCTGGACAAATACGACGAGCGTCTGGAGTCCTTTACCTCTGAGAAGCAGCAGGACCGCGGCGGCAAGCAGAAGTTCCAGGGCCGCAACGCCCAGCGTCAGCGGGGCGGCAAGCAGGCCGGCAGCTTCGGCAACAAGCGCCGCCAGGAGGAGCAGGACCGTCTGCGCCGCCTCCAGCTGGAGATCGCCAAGAAGGCCCCTGTCAAGGTCATGATCCCCGATGAGATCGGCGTGGGCGAGCTGGCCTCCCGCATGAAGAAGACCGGCGCCGAGGTGGTCAAGTGCCTCATCAAGAACGGCGTCATGGCCTCCCTCAGCGATATCATCGACTTCGACACCGCCGCCATCATCGCCGAGGAGATGGGCTGCAAGGTGGCGAAGGAAGTGGTGGTCACCATCGAGGAGAAGCTGATCGACACCACCGAGGACAAGGAAGAGGACCTGATCCCCCGCGCCCCCATGGTCGTCGTCATGGGCCACGTGGACCACGGCAAGACCTCTCTGCTGGACTATATCCGCCACGCCAATGTGGTCTCCGGTGAGGCCGGCGGCATCACCCAGCACATCGGCGCCTACCAGGTGGACGTGAAGGGCAATCCCGTCACCTTCCTGGACACCCCCGGCCACGAGGCTTTTACCGCCATGCGTGCCCGCGGCGCCATGATCACCGACGTGGCTATCCTGGTGGTGGCCGCCGACGACGGCATCATGCCCCAGACCGTGGAGTCCATCAACCACGCCAAGGCCGCCGACATCCCCATTATTGTTGCCATCAACAAGATGGATAAACCCACCGCCAACCCCGACCGCATCATGCAGCAGCTCACCGAGTATGAGCTGGTACCCGAGGAGTGGGGCGGCGAGACCATCATCTGCCCCATCTCCGCCAAGACCGGCATGGGCATCGACAACCTGTTGGACATGGTGGTCCTGACCGCCGAGATGCGTGAGCTGCGGGCCAATCCCAACCGCTCCGCCCACGGCGCCGTCATCGAGGCCCGGCTGGACAAGGGCCGCGGCCCCGTGGCCACCCTGCTGGTCCAGAACGGCACCCTGCGCCAGGGCGACGTGATCATCGCCGGCACCGCCGTGGGCCGTGTCCGCGCCATGACCAACGCCCAGGGCCAGAAGGTGGATCAGGCCGGTCCCTCCGTCCCCGTGGAGATCATCGGCATGGGCGAGGTACCCGGCGCCGGCGACGACTTCCACGCCGTGGCCGACGAGCGCATGGCCCGTGAGCTGGTGGAGCAGCGTAAGCACGAGCAGAAGAACGCCGCCGGCTCCAACGTGGGCAAGGTCACGCTGGAGGACCTGTTCAGCCAGATCCAGGCCGGCGAGATGAAGAACCTGAACGTCATCGTCAAAGCCGACGTCCAGGGCTCCGCCGAGGCCGTCAAGGCCTCCCTGGAGAAGCTGACCAACGAGGAGGTCCGGGTCCGGGTCATCCACTGCGCCGTCGGCGCCATCAGCGAGAGCGACGTGATGCTGGCCTCCACCTCCGGCGCCATCATCGTGGGCTTCAACGTCCGCCCCGACTCCAACGCCAAGGACTCCGCCGCCCGTATGAACGTGGATATGCGGATGTACCGGGTCATCTATGATGCCATCAACGAGATCGAATCCGCCATGAAGGGTATGCTGGCCCCCAAGTTCAAGGAAGTGGACCTGGGCCGGGCCGAGGTGCGCAACGTGTTCCGCATCACCGGCGTGGGCATGGTGGCCGGCTGCTATGTGCTGGACGGCAAGATGCAGCGGGGCGCCCAGATGCGTCTGCTCCGGGACAACATCGTCATTTACGACGGCTCCATCGCCTCCCTCCAGCGCTTCAAGGACAGCGTGAAGGAAGTGGCCGCCGGCTATGAGTGCGGCATCACCTTTGAGAAGTTCCAGGACATCAAGGAGGGCGACATTATCGAGGCCTTCCTCATGGAGCAGATCGAGGTCTAATTCAATCCTTAAAACCACCGGCTGGGGCGGGCGTTTTCGCCCGCCCCAGTTTGCTTATAATAGTGTAAATTTTAGTTTACCGTTGGAGTGTTTTGAAAGGATTCCGCTCTGCGGAGCGGGTTTCTTTCTGAGCGATCAGAAAGAAACCAAAGAATCGCCGGGGGCGGCCACGCGCAATTTCATTGCGCTATCCGCGCCGCCCCCGGACCCCCATTACGGGAGAGTAGGCGGCCTTGCGTTGATTGCAGCTCGCAAAATATGTGAGCGCTCACACCGCCTTTTGCTTCGCAAAATGGAGAAGATTTTACGGGGGATAAGCAATACAGCCCGCCTCGATGGCGGTAAAGACTGATGGCAGCTGCCTCTTACCCACCCGGCCCGCCGGGGCCGCCCGAAGGTGCCTCGAATCAGCAGGGCCCGTTGCAGAACGGCAGGCTTGCAGTCCTTGCAGGGGTACTCCGCGATTGTTAACTCAGAGGCGCGGTTTCAGCCAGTAGAAGCAGGTACCAATTTTACTGGTACAGAGCGGCAGCGGGCGGGTATGGGATGAGTATCCTGTCTTTTGCCCGCGCCGAACGACATCAAAATATCTGATTGATGGCTCCCCACGGGGGCCGGGGCCGAAGCCCCGGAGATTTTTTGGGTACTTTTGTATCTCTACAAAAGTACCTCGCCCGGGGGCGAAACATCCCTTCGTCCAAACTTCCGTCCCGCCCGCAGGCAAAATCCACTGATAAACTAAAATTTACCGCATCAACTCCAAAAGGAGGAATCCAATATGGCAAGCAATCGAATCGGACGGATCAACGAGGAGATCCAGCGGGAGCTGGCCTCTCTGATCCCCAACGTAAAAGATCCCCGGGTGACGGGCATGATCTCCGTCACCGCCGTGGACACCACCCCCGACCTGCGGTACGCCAAGGTCTATATCAGCGTGCTGGATAAGAGCGACAGCACCCAGGTGCTGAAGGGGCTGAAGTCCGCCGCCGGCTGGCTGCGCCGTGAGCTGGGGCACGCGCTCCAGCTGCGCTACACCCCGGAGCTCACCTTTGTTCAGGACGACTCCATCGACAAGGGCGCTCACATTCTGGATATGCTCCGGAACCCCGAGGTGGTCAAACCCGCCAATCCTGCCAACGAGCACATTATTCTGGACGAGGAGTGACCGCTATGACCCCACAGCAAGCCGCTGTTTTTCTGCAAACTCACGACCAATATCTGATCCTGACCCATGTGCGCCCTGACGGCGATACCATCGGCTGCGCCGCCGGCCTGTGCCGCGCCCTGCGCCAGATCGGAAAAACCGCCTATGTCCTGCCCAACCGGGAGACCACCTCCCTGTTCACTCCCTACCTGGACGGTCTGCTGGCCTGCGAGGGCTGGGAACCCTGCACCGTGGTGTCGGTGGACATTGCCGCCCGGGGGCTGTTTCCCGAAAACGCCCTGCCCTATCTGGAGCGGGTGGAGCTGGCCATTGACCACCATCCTTCTCAGGAATTTTTTTCCAAAGAGACCTGTCTGGACGCGGGGCGGGCCGCCTGCGGCGAACTGGTCTACGAGATCATCAAGCAGTTCTGCCAAATCACGCCGGAGATCGGGACCGCCCTCTATGTGGCCGTCTCCACCGACTGCGGCTGCTTTGCCTACGGCAACACCACCGCCGACACCCACCGAACGGCGGCGGAGCTCATGGACTGCGGCATTCCCGCGGCCCAGCTGAACAAGCGCCATTTCCGCACCAAAAGCATCCGGCGGATGAAGCTGGAGAGCATGATCATCTCCGACATGGAGCTCCACGACGAAGGCACCATCGCCATCGCCGCCGTCACTTTGGACATGATGGCCTCTCTGGGGGCCACCGAGCGGGACGCCGAGGACATCGCCGCCCTGGTGGGCCAGCTGGAGGGGGTCAAGACCTCGGTCACCATCCGGGAGCTGGCCCCCGGCAAGTGCAAGCTGTCCGTCCGTACCGATCCCGACGATCTGAACGCCAGCCATGTATGCGCCCTGCTGGGGGGCGGCGGACACGCCGCGGCTTCCGGCGCCACGGTGGAGGGCTCGGTGTCCGACGCCAAGCAGACCGTCCTGGACGCGATTCACAAAGTCAAGCATGGCGTCTGAGCTGACCCGGGAGCAGGCGGCGGAGCTGGCGCGGGACCGCCTTTCGGCCGGCCCGCCTGCTGTGACGGAAGAAACCCATATCAAGGAGTGATCCCATGCCCAGCGGCATTCTCATCATTGACAAAACGCAAGGCTGGACGTCTATGGACGTATGTGCCAAGCTGCGGGGCATTTTCCGCGAAAAGCGTATCGGCCACGCCGGCACGCTGGACCCCATGGCCACCGGGGTGCTCCCCGTGTTCATCGGGCGGGCCACCCGGGCGGTGGAATTTGCCAGCGAGGGACAAAAGGAATATGTGGCCGGTCTGAGGCTGGGGCTGGTCACCAACACTCAGGACACCAGCGGCGAAGTGTTGGAGGAGCGCCCCTTCCGGGGCTCCCTCCAGGATCTGGAGGGCGTCCTGGACCGGTTCCGTGGAGACATTCAACAGGTCCCCCCCATGTACTCCGCCATCAAGATCAACGGCAAGAAGCTCTATGAACTGGCCCGGAAGGGCCGGGAGGTGGAGCGCCAGCCCCGACCCGTTACCATCCACAGCCTGACCGTGGAGGAACAAACCGGCCCGGCGGAGTTTACCCTGCGGGTCCGGTGCTCCAAAGGCACCTACGTCCGCACCCTGTGCCACGACATCGGCCTGGCCCTTGGCTGCGGCGGCTGTATGAGCAGCCTGCGCCGGACCATGGCCGCGGGATTTTCTCTGGACCGGGCGGTGACTCTGGAGCAGGTCCAGCAGGCGGAGGACCCCGCCGCCCTGCTTCTCCCCGTGGACGCCTACTTTTCCGACCGTCCCGCTCTGACGCTGCCTTCCGCTCTGGAAAAGAAGGTACGCAACGGCATGACCGTGGTGATGCCGGAAATTATTCCCGGGGAATACCGGGTTTACGGCCAGGGAGGGGACTTTCTCGCCCTGGGCCGGGCGGAGAATGGCAAGCTGTTCACCGTCAAGAGCTTTTTTGAGGTATGACTTCCTTGCTTCTCCTCTCCCGATCACGGCCTCTTTGCCGGGCCGTGATCCGGCAAAATACACTGACCACTACAAAGGAGACGAATCCCCTGTGAATACGACCAAACGTGTAATCGCTTTAGGCTTTTTCGACGGCGTGCATCTGGGCCACGGCGCGCTGCTGCGGGCGGTGACCGCTGCGGCGGACCGGCTGGGTGCCTCCGCCTGCGCCTTTACTTTCGACCGCAGCCCCACCGCCGTTATCACCGGCCAGGACATTCCCCTCATCAGCTCCGTGGAGGACCGGGTCTGGCTCATGCGCCGGTACTACGGCATCCAGGAAGTCATTGTGGCCTCCTTCGACGCCATGCAGCGCATGGACTGGCAGGACTTTATCCTCCAATACCTGGTGCGGGACCTGGGCGTGGTCCATGTGGTGGCCGGCCACGACTTCCACTTCGGCTACATGGGCAAGGGCAATCCCGAACGGCTGAAGGCCAAATGCGCCGAACTGGGCATCGGCTGCGACATCATCGGCCGGGTGGAGCAGGACGGCATCACCATTTCCTCCACCTATATCCGCACCCTCATCGCCCAGGGGGAGATGGAGCGGGCCAACCAGTTCCTGGGGCACCCCCACACCCTCACCGACCGGGTGGCCCACGGCAAAAAGATCGGCGGCTCCACCCTGGGATTCCCCACCGTCAACCTGACCATCCCGCCCCAGGTCATTGTTCCCGCCTTCGGGGTTTACGCCACCCGGGTATGGTTTGACGGCCAGTGCCGCTGCGCCGTCACCAATGTGGGCGTCCGGCCCACCGTGGAGGACAACGACGGCCGGGTCACCGTGGAGGGCTTCATTCTGGACTTTGATGGTGACCTGTACGGCCACCAGGTCCGGATGGAATTCTTCAAGCACCTGCGTCCGGAGCGGAGGTTTGAATCCATGCAGGCCCTGTCCGACGAGATCCGGCACAACGCGGAGCAGACCCGCGACTACTTCTGCCATCTGCCCTGAGGGCCCCGGCGTACGCCCACAGGTATCGTCCCATCCACCATCCCGCGCCCGGGCTCCCCTGCCCGCGGTTGGAGAGAAAGGAACGCCCTGTCTATGGACTATCATCTCCCCCTGCACCACGCCCACATCCGATATGAGCGGATGTTCCCCTACCTGTGGATCTACGCCGGCCTGCTGGCTCTGGCGGGATTCTGTTTGGACAGTCCGGCCAACATCTTCCGGGGGCTGGTCACCATCGTCCTCTCCGAAGACGCCCTCATCACCGATTATATCCTCATCGCCGGCCCCGGAGCGGCGCTGGTGAACTCCGCCCTGGTGACCGCCATCAGTATCTGCGTGCTGTATTTCTCCAACGACAAACTCAATGGCATGACCCTTGTGGTCATTGGCCTGATGTCCGGTTTCTCCCTGTTTGGGAAGAATTTTATTAATATCTGGCCCATTTTGATCGGGACCTGGCTCTATACCCGGTACCGGAAGGAGCCCTTCGGCGCCTTCGCCAATATTGGCCTCATGGCCACCGCCCTGGCTCCGGTCATCAGCTACATCGGTCTGGACAACGGCTGGGGCAATCCCTTCTGGGGGACGCTGGTGGGCATTACCATCGGCTTTATCGTTCCGCCTCTGTCTACCTATACATACCGCATTCAAAACGGCATGAATCTGTACAACACCGGCTTTGCCTGCGGTCTGGTGGCCTTCATCTGCGTCCCGCTGATGAGCTCCCTGGGCGCCGACCCCACCACCCACTATCGCTGGGCCACCGGATACAACAGGGTATTCTGCCTGATGCTCTGCGTTTTCTGCTTCTCCCTCATTGTGATCGGTCTGTTCTTTGCGGGAAAGCCGGTATGGGCGTCCTGGGCAGGCTACCGCCGCCTGCTCCAGACCAGCGGCCGGGCCCCCAGTGACTATCTGCGTATGTTCGGCCCCGCCCCCGTGCTCATCAACATGGGCATTAACGGCCTCATCGGCCTGTGCTTTATCCTCCTGGGGGGCGGCAATCTGAACGGCCCCACCCTGGGGGGTATCTTCACCATCATGGGTTTCTCCGCCTTCGGCAAGCACGCCTTCAACATCCTCCCCGTCATGGGCGGGGTGGCCCTGGGCGGCTTTGTGATGCACTGGTCCCTCAGCGATCCCCCCGTCCAGCTGGCCTGTCTGTTCTGCACCACTCTGGCCCCCGTATCCGGCTATTTCGGCTGGCCCTACGGGATCTTGGCCGGTTTTCTCCACTCCTCGGTGGTGCTGTATACCGGCTCTCCGGTGGCGGGGATGAACCTGTATAACAACGGCTTCTCCGGCGGTCTGATCGCCATCGTCCTCTACCCCACCATTCTGGCCATCGCCCGCCGCCGCAAGCCCGTCCTCCAAGACGAGGATTACTTCGAGCATCTGGAACACGACGAGACTCTTACTCCTCCGTCCCCCGACGAACTCATGGAAGACGAGCAATCTTGACCGCTTCTGAGGCTTGCAGTCCTTTTTACGGAAACGGAAAACAGGATGCCTCTGCCGCGGCAGAGGCATCCTGTCTCTTCTCAATAGACTATTCAACTCCGAAACACAGTCTCACCGCCCAGGCGGCAGCCAGAAAGCCGGTCAGGTCGGCACACAGGGCGGCGGGCACCGCGTACCGGGTCCGCGTGACTCCCACCGCTCCAAAGTAGACCGCGATGGTATAGAAGGTGGTCTCGGTGGACCCCAGCATCACCGCGGCGGTCCGTCCCAGCGTGGAGTCCGGCCCATAGTTGGCGATCAGCTCCGCCCCCACTCCCAGCGCCGCCGACCCGCTGATAGGCCGGACCAGCATTAGCGGCAGCAGCTCCGGCGGCAGGCCCACCCGCTCCATCAGAGGGGCCAGGCAGCGGGCCGCCAGGTCCAGGGCCCCGGAGGCCCGGAGCATATACACCGCCGTCAGCAGGCCCACCAGCGGCGGGACGATCCGGACCAGAGTCTCCAGCCCCTTCCCCGCCCCCTGGACCAATGCGTCGTACACATCCACCCTCCGGGCTACTCCGTACACAGCCACAGCACAGATGGTAAACGGGACGATCATCGTAAAAAAGAGATCCCGCATCATCTTCCACCCACCGCTGTTCCACGCCAGCCCGGCCGTTTCCGTGCCCTGGCCGGCCCCGCTGCTGCCCGGTCATCCCCCCATATCCGTGCCATCACCTTACAGCTCAGGATGCCCACTCCCACCGACAGAGCGGAGGCCAGCCATACCGCCGGCAGGATGTCAAAGGGGGTCTGGCTGCCCGCCGCCGCCCGCACCGTGGCCACGGTGGTGGGGATCAGCTGGATAGAGGCGGTGTTGCACACCACCAGCATACACATGGCGTCAGAAGCCACGCCGGGACTCTTTCGGCTCATCCCGCGCACCGCCTCCAGTCCAAGGGGCGTGGCGGCGCTGCCCAAACCCAGCAGATTGGCGGACACATTGGCGGAAATGCTGTCCATGATCTCCCGGTCCCCGGCCACCTGGGGAAACAGCCGCCGCAGCACCGGCCCCAGCAGCCGGGACAGGCCCTCGGCCAGTCCTGACCTTCGCATGATCTCCATCACGCCGGTCCACAGGCACAGCATCCCCGCAATGGACAGGCACAGCTCCACCGCCGCCGCCGCGCCCTCCACCGCCGCCGCCGCCACTTCCGGTCCTCTCCCCGTCGCCAGCCCGCACAGGACCGACAAGCAGACCATTCCGGTCCAAATGAATGCCATCGTCATATTTAAGCCCCCTCCCGCCTCATTTATACGGCAGAAGCCCCAAAAACATACCGGAACATGGCAACTGGAAGCCTTAAGACAAAAACCCCAATATTTGGTAAAAAATGCGCCAATTTCCGCATTTTATCTGTAAATCAAACAGAAATAGTTGACAGATTTTTTCTTTGTAGTACAATAAATCTGAAATATACTCTTCGCTGGCATCTTGGCCATTGCCCGCTGTGGTGCCAGGCCAGAATTGACGATACCTCTCACAGACAGAAAGGATTTGATGATATGAAATCAACCGGAATCGTCCGCAAAGTGGATGAATTGGGACGCATCGTCCTTCCGATCGAACTTCGCCGCACCTTGGATATTGCGGAAAAGGACTGCCTGGAAATCTATATGGACGGCCCTTCCATCGTGCTGAAAAAATACCAGCCTGCCTGTATTTTCTGCGACGAGGCAAAGGATATCGTCATGTTCCGGGGCAAAAATGTCTGCTCGAAATGTATCAAGGCCCTTCAGGCCGCGGAGAAAGGCTGAAGCCCCTTTCGTTCCCCCATTCAAAAAAACCACCCCGCGCTGCGGCTCGCAGCGCGGGGTGGTTTCGCCTTTTTCCGGAAAATCTCCCTTTATTCTCCCACCGCCAGGTCATAGAGCTGGTTGCGGGACAGTCCCAATTCTTTGGCCGCCCGCTTCACAGCGTCCCGGAGGGACAATCCCTCCTCCCTCAGCCGGTCCACCATGGCCAGACCGTCCTCCAGCGTGGCCTCTTCCTCCTCCCTGGGCTCCGCTCCCCGGACCACCAGGACAAACTCGCCCTTGGGGGGATTCTCGCCGTAATAGGCGCAGGCCTCTCCCAGGGTGGTACGGCGGATCTCCTCGTGGAGCTTGGTCAGCTCCCGGCACAGGGACACCGGCCGCTCCGGGCCAAAGGTATCCGCCAGATCCCGGAGGGTAGCGGTCAGCTTGTGGGGGGCCTCGTAGAAGATCATGGTCCGCTCCTCCTCTCGGAGGGACTCCAGATGGCTGCGGCGGTTCTTCTTGTTCATGGCAAGAAAACCCTCAAAGGTGAACCGCCCCGTGGGCTGGCCCGACACCGCCAGGGCGGTGACCAGGGCGCAGGGGCCGGGGACTGCCTCCACCCGGATGCCCTGCTGGGCGCACTGGGCCACCAGCTCCTCCCCCGGGTCGGAGATGGCGGGCATCCCCGCGTCGGTGACCAGAGCGCAGTTCTCCCCCGCCAGCAGCCGGTCCAGCACCGCCCTGCCGCCGCTCTCCGTATTGTGGCGGTGGTAGGATATCATGGGCTTTTTGATCCCCAGGTGGTTGAGCAGCTTCAGGGAGACTCTGGTGTCCTCGGCCGCGATAAAGTCCGCCTCCTCCAGCGTCTGGGCCATCCGCCGGGAGATATCCCCCAGATTCCCAATGGGGGTGGGGACCAAGTAGAGGGTGCCTGCCATAGTCATTCTCCTTCATCACAGGACAAGCATAGTTGACTCCTGCAAATTCTAAGTATGTTAAAACATTATAGCATGTGTCAGCGGTTTGTGGTATCCTTTTCTTATGATTCTCACATAAGGAGGGGACCCTTGTGGATAAACTGGAGCATCTGGACCGCTTCACCCTGTCCTGGCCGGAGGGGGTGTTCCCTCTGGGGCAGGACGCCCTGGCCCTGGGCCGGTTCGCAACGGTGCGGTCCGGCTGGCGGGTGTGCGATCTGGGGACCGGCAGCGGACTGCTCCTCCTCCTGCTGGCGGAGCGGGCCGACCGTCTGGTCCTGCGGGGGGTGGAGCGGGACCCCCTGGCCGCACAAACCGCCCGGGACAACCTGGCCCGGAACGGCCTGGTCGGGGAGATCGTCACCGGCGACCTCCGGGAACGGCCCTTTCCCGCCGGCCAGTTCGATCTGGTCCTCTCCAATCCCCCCTACTTTCCCCTGGGGGCGGGAAAAAGCGGCGGTCCCGCCCGGAGCGAGGCCTTCTGCACCCTGGAGCAGCTGTGCGCCGCCGCCGCGCATCTGGTAAAGAACGGAGGCCGGTTCGCCCTGTGCCACCGTCCGGAGCGACTGGTGGACGTGATGTGCACCCTGCGGGGCCACGGACTGGAGCCCAAGCGGATGAAACTGGTCTCCCACGGTCCGGGACATCCCCCCTCCCTGCTGCTGGTGGAAGCCGTCCGGCAAGGGCGGCCGGGATTGACCGTTGAACCATAAAAAATGCCGTTCCGATGATACGGAACGGCATTTTAATTGGTCGGATCACCGCTGGTACTCAAACTCCAGGTCGTACAGGGACACGATATCCCCGTCGCGGATGCCCATTTCCTCCAGCTTGTCGAACAGGCCGGACTGGCGCAGGATGCGGTCGAACCAGTTCCGGGACTCATAGTCGCCGAAGTTGACGTTGGCGATGAGCCGCTGGAGCCAGGGGGCCTCCACCACCCAGGTGTCATCGTAGCGCTCGATCTGGACCTCCCCGGTGGTGTCCACCTCGGGGGGGCGCTCCACATAGGTGGGCTCATACACCGCCACGGGAGGCAGCTCCTGGAGCTCCTGGGCCGCCTTCTTCACCAGCTCCCGCACTCCCTGGTGGGCGGCGGCGGAGATCTCAAAGAGCTCCATGCCCTTGGCTTCCACATGGGCGCGCAGCTTGTCCAGCAGAGTAGGGTCGGACATGATGTCCACCTTGTTGGCCGCCACAATCATTTTACGGGAGGCCAGCTCCGGGGAATACTGGGCCAGTTCGGCGTTGATGGCCTCAAAATCCTCCACCGGGTCCCGGCCCTCGGAGCCGGACACATCCACCACATGGATGAGCAGACGGCAGCGGTCGATGTGCCGCAGGAAGTCGTGGCCCAGACCGGCGCCGTCGGCGGCGCCCTCGATAATGCCGGGGATGTCGGCCATGACGAAGGACACCCCCTCCTCCACATAGACCACGCCCAGATTGGGGAACAGGGTGGTGAAGTGGTAATTGGCGATCTTGGGCTGGGCCCGGCTGACCACAGAGAGGAGGGTGGACTTGCCCACGTTGGGGAAGCCCACAAGGCCCACGTCGGCCAGCAGCTTCAGCTCCAGCACCACCTCCCGGCTCTCCCCGGGCAGGCCCGCTTTGGCAAAGCGGGGCACCTGCCGGGTCGGGGTGGCGAAGTGCTTGTTGCCCCAGCCGCCCCGGCCGCCCCGGCACAGGATGAAGGGCTCCTCGTCGGACATGTCCTTGATGATCTCCCGGGTCTCGGCGTCCCGGATGATGGTGCCCCGGGGCACCCGGAGGATCAGATCCTCGCCATCCTTGCCGGTACAGCGCTTGCCCTGGCCGTCCATGCCGTTGCCCGCCACATGTTTGCGCTTATAGCGGAAATCCATCAGGGTGGACATGTGGTCGTTGACCATCACCACCACGTTGCCGCCCCGGCCGCCGTCGCCGCCGTCAGGGCCGCCCGCGGCCACATATTTTTCCCGATGGAAGGAGACCACGCCGTTGCCTCCGTTGCCGGAGCGGACGGTAATTTTCGCGGTATCTACAAAGGGTGCTGCCATATGCCGCACCTCCCTCTTTTTGAGATAAGAGATAGGAGATAAGAGATACAGGAGGATATGCCGCCGGCAAGACCTCTTATCTTAATATCTGAATCAGAACGCCAGCAGGTTCAGCCCCACGGTATCACTGAACTGCCGGCCCACCTGGCCGTCCCACACCTGGAGGAACAGCTCCAGGGTGGCGCTGATGGTGGCGGAGGACAGGTGCCCGGCGTAGACCTCCCCGGTGACAGGGTTGCCGATGGTGATGTGGAGATGGAGATAGGGTTCCCCATCCTTCCGGGTCACATTACCCACCAGAGCGGAGATCTCGAAATCTCCCTGGCAGCGCCGGGCGTAATACTTCTTCTCCTGGGTATTGAAGATCCCGATGGTCACGTCGTTGGCCGCCCCCAGAGCGGAGACGGTCCCCAGTTGGATCTTCTCTTGATCCACCAGGCGCGTCAGGCACTCCACGATCTCCTCGCCGGGGTCCAGACGCAGAACGTATCCCCGGTCAAATTTCCGGTATTCCACAACAAGCCCTCCTTCGCTGAAAAGAGAAGCCGCAAACGGCATTTCGTTTGCGGCTTCCTGTCAGCAAAATTACTGAGCGATCTCCTCGATAATGGAGACCTGCTTGCGGTCCTTACCCAGACGCTCGAACTTGACCTTGCCGGCCTTCAGAGCGAACAGGGTATCGTCGCTGCCCTTACCCACGTTGACACCGGGGTGAATGTGGGTGCCGCGCTGGCGGACCAGCACGTTGCCGGCCAGCACGAACTGACCGTCGCCGCGCTTCACGCCCAGGCGCTTGGCCTCGGAATCACGGCCGTTACGGGTGGAACCAACGCCCTTTTTATGGGCGAAAAACTGCAAACCGATATTCAGCATAACTTACACCTCCAAGACAGAAATATGGTCGGGGTACTCCTCCGCCAGCTGGACAAAGTGGACCATCAGCGCTGCAAGCAGAGCCTGACAGGTGCTCTCGTTGGTCTGTCCCAGACTGTTGGGGAGTTTCAGAGTAATAGACGAGTCCTTTTCCCGCACCTTCACCGACGCCTCCAGACCCAGTACGTCGTTGATGGCGCACTCGGTCAAGCGGACCGCGCTGGTGACGGCGGCACAGACGATGTCCTCACCCTCGGGGGCGTATCCGCTGTGGCCCTTGACTTCAAAGCCCACGATCCGGCTGCCCTCGGAATGAAAGGTTACGGTGGTCATCAGGCCTTGATGGCGCCGATCTGCACCTTGGTGTAGGGCTGACGATGGCCCTGACGCTTACGGTAGCCCTTCTTGGGGGTGTACTTGAAGATACGGATCTTCTTACCCTTACCGTTCTTCACGACGGTGGCGTCCACGGAAGCGCCCTCCACGGTGGGAGCGCCGAAGGTGGCGTTGTCGCCGTCCAGGATGGCCAGCACCTGGTCGAAGGTGATGTTCTGGCCGGCCTCGGCCTCCAGCTTCTCGATGAACAGGGTATCGCCCTCGCTCACCTTGTACTGCTTGCCGCCGGTCACGATGATTGCCTGCATTTGTTTCAACTCCTTCATTACGGGCTCGCTCTCCTGGGAGGGAACGGTGTTCCTCTTGTGTCAAAGCGCCTGTCAGCTTCCCTTGTGGGGGAATTGGGCACTTCTGTCCCACTCAAAGCGGCTTTGATATTTTACCAATAAAGCTCTGTTCTGTCAATAGGACAAGGCTGAATTTTTTGAAATCTTTTCGAAGATATTAGAATTCAATAATGAGAATCACTTGCGTTTAATAAAGGGTTATGTTATAATATTGCCATCAAAATGATTCAAAGGAGGACACACCATGGCTTTTAAGGTCCTGTTCCCCACCTCCCTCTCGCCTCAGGAGCTGAAGACGGACTTTCAGCAGGCCCGGGATTTCGGCAAGGTCCGCCTGGGACAGAGCGGCTGCTATTTTACCCGGTTCGCCGGCACGGTCTGCCTCCCCTGGGGGCAGATCCTTCAGGCCTGGCTGCGTCAGGAGGAGGTCAATGCCAACTTGTGCTGCGGCAGAGCCAATTTCGACCAGTTCTTCCTGATGGTCCGGGACCGGAGCGGCACCGTCCACAAGGGAGAGGTGCTGTCCAAGGAGCTGGGCAAGGAGGCTCTGGCCCTGATCTCTGAACGGGACCCGGAGGTGGAGATCGGGTATCAGAAAGAGCGTCAAGCAGCCCAGCCCCACGGCGCAATGTGATCCAGCGCGCCGCATCTTAACCGCAGCAAGCCCCCGCCCGTTTGTTGAATTGGGCGGGGGCTTTGCAACATCAACCGCTGTCGTTAATCTTTTTCCTGCTTCTGCTCCAGCTCCCGCAGCAGCCGGATCAGGTTCCGGGTGATCCGCCCGGTGAGGCCCCAGATGACCCGATCCTCCCAGAAATAGACCGGCACGGTCTCCCGCCCCCGGACCCAGGCATAGTCCCGGGGGATGCCGATCTCCTCATAGGGGAAGTCCTCCCCCGGCTGGGGGACCAGGGGGTAGCTGTACTCCTTGGGCGCCTGCTCCCACAGGCGCGCCAGCGGGACCAAAAAGGTCTCCGCCACCTCCCCTGGGTTGAGGCTCATATGCTCCAGAGCCTCTCCCTCCACCAGTCCCAGGATGGGATAGACGGCCCGTCCGGCGCGGTGGGCGATGAAATCCAGCGGCCCCAGCACCTGAACGTCACCGGCGGGGATGGCCAGTTCCTCCCAGGTCTCCCGCAGGGCGCATTCCTCCGGGGACTCCGCGCCCTCCATCCTTCCCCCGGGGAAGCAGATCTCCCCGGGCTGCCGGCGCATGGTGTGGGACCGGACCTCGTACAGCAGGGAGAGTCCCTCCCCCCCCCGCACCAGGGGGACCAGGATGGCACAGTCCTTCGCCGTATCCATCAGATGGGGCTGTCGGTTGCGGAAAAACTGCTCCGCGCGGCTCAGATCCATTCTCTCACACTCCCATGTTCAAATACAGCAGGGCAAAGGTCAAAAGCAGACCCACCACGGCCCCGAACAGATAGGCTATCTCCCGGGGCCACTTCCAGAACAGGCCGGAAAAGCCCGCCGCCATGCCAAAATGGAGCAGCAGCAGCCGTTCTTTGGGCAGGAAATAGGGGTCCTCCACTTCGGGGGCCATGCTGACCATGTCCGGCAGCAGCCCCCAGCCCACCGCCGCTCCCATCAGCGCCAGGGCCACAATGGTGTAGACGATCATGCCGCGGTGTGCCTCCAGGGCATCCTTCAGTCTCTGAAAGCGTTCTCGCCTGGGTGCCATCTTCATGCTCCTTTCTGACAAAAAACACGCCCGCAGGCGTGTTTTTTGATTGTATCCGGTTTACATCTTCTCCGGCGCGGTGACGCCCAGCAGACCCAGTCCGTTGGCCAGGACGGCGCGCACCGTGTCGGCCAGCTTCAGCCGGGCAGCCAGCACCGCGGGCTCCTCGCCCTTGATCCGGCAGGCGTTATAGAAGCGGTGGAAGTCGCCGGCCAGGGCCACCAGATAGCGGTTGATCCGGCTGGGATCGTAATCCCGGGCGGCCAGGTGCAGCTCCTCGGGGTACTGGGCCAGAGCCTTTACCAGAGCCAGCTCCTCGGGAGCGGTCAGCACAGAGGCGTCCACGGCGCTGGACTCGGGCACCCGGGCGTTCTCCTCCTCGGCCAGGCGGGCGATGAGGGAGCAGATCCGGGCGTGGGCGTACTGGACGTAGTACACCGGGTTTTCGCTGTCCTGACGGACGGCCAGGTCCAGGTCAAAGTCCAGAGGAGAGGTGGAGGTCCGGGAATTGAAGAAGTACCGGGCGGCGTCCACGCTGATCTCATCCAGCAGGTCGTGGAGGGCGATGGCCTTGCCGGAGCGCTTGGACATCCGGACGGGCTTGCCGTCCTGCATCAGGTTGACCAGCTGCATCAGCACCACCACCAGCCGGTTGGAGCCGTCCAGACCCAGGCCGTCCAGAGCGGCCTGGAGCCGGGCCACATGGCCGTGGTGATCGGCGCCCCAGATGTTGATGACCTTGTCGAAGCCCCGGACCGCCAGCTTGTTCCGGTGATAGGCGATGTCGGCGGCAAAATAGGTATAGAAGCCATTGGCCCGGCGGAGCACGTCGTCCTTCAGGTCCAGCTTGTCCACCTGCTCCTGGCTCTTGCCCTCCCGCATGAACTTCTCCTTCAGCAGTTGGGTGGTGTTCAGCCACAGAGCGCCGTCCTTCTCATAGGTCCAGCCCTTTTCGGTGAGCAGCCCCACCGTCTCGGCCACATAGCCGGAGCTGTGCAGCTCGGATTCGAAGAACCACTGGTCGTACTCGATGCCGTACCGGAGCAGGTCCGTCTTCATCTTGGGGATGTTGACGGACAGGCCGTACTGCGCCATCTTGTCCAGCCGCTCCTCCTCGGGCAGGTCCTTCCAGCTGTCCCCGTGCATCTCATAGATCGCCCGGGCCAGCTCCTTGATGTCCTCGCCGTGGTAGCCCTCCTCGGGGAATGCAAAGTTCTCCTCCCCCAGGATCAGCTGCATATACCGGGCATTGATGGAGACGGCGAACTTGTGGATCTGGTTGCCCGCGTCGTTGACATAGAACTCCTTCCAGGTGTCCCAGCCGTCCCGGGAGAGCACGTTGGCCAGGGTGTCGCCCAGAACGCCGCCCCGGGCGTTGCCCATGTGCATGGGGCCGGTGGGGTTGGCGGAGACGAATTCCACCATGACCTTCCGGCCCTTGCCCTCGTCGCCGTTTCCGTAGGCGCTCCCCTGGGTCTCCACGGCGGAGAGCACGTCGCCGTACCACTTGGGACCCAGCGTAAAGTTCAAAAAGCCGGGGCCGGCGATCTCCACCTTCTGGAAGTAGCTGCCCTCCAGGTCCAGGTTATCCACGATGGCCTGGGCGATCATCCGGGGCGCCTTGTGCAGGGCCTTGGCTCCCGCCATGGCGAAGGAGGAGGCGTAGTCCCCGTGGGAGGTGTCCTTGGGGATCTCAATGGTGGCCTTTACCTCCGCGCCCGCGGGCAGAACGCCGGCGGCGGCCGCCTTCTCGTACGCGGCCTGGGTCAGCTGGGCCACCTGCTGCCGGGCGGCCTGGATCATGTTGCTCATTTTATCTATCACACCTTATTTATAATACAGCAGGCAGCATGCAACATGCGGAATCTATGCTTCCGCACCGGTGCGTCTGCCCACTGGTCAAGATACGCTTTCGCTCTTTCTGCTCGGTCTGAGTGTCCATCTTAATCCTGCATCGTGCATTTTATTGTTTGAGTCCGCAGCCCTGGGCTTCCGTCACCTTGATTCGGAAGATGTTCCGTCCGGCAATGGCGTGGTCGATCTCGATGGCATAGTCGATTTCGATGTCGCCCCCCTGGTCGTTCAGGTCGGCCAGCAGGTGGCGGGTATTCACCCCAATGGCCATGGCGCCATAAGGTGTATTGTACATGGACAGGTGGCGGCGGCCCTCCTGAAAGACCATCTGGGCGTTGACCTCTCCCACCCGCATCAGGGTCACCAGTTCCCCCTCCGCCTCCACCTGGATGGTGGTCAGCGTACCCTCCAGTCCGGTGAGCTCGCTCTCCTGGTAGGTCAGGGTATAACCCGCGTCATCCCGCATCAGCCGTCCCGCGGTGACCAGCTCAATGACGTCCGGGTCGGCGTCCTCATATTTCTGCATCCCCTTGATGGAAATGACTACATCCTTTTCCATAGCTGCCTCCAATGGGCTTTGATTCTCCGGCCGCCCCGGGCAGCCGCAGGTGGAGGTATTATACACGCTTTTCCCCCCGGTTGTAAAGGGCGGAAGGTCAAATTCCAGCAGATAATATTCTATGTCATTTTCCCCGGAAAGACAAGGGGAAATTTCCCGGAAGGCCTCCCCCGCCTGCCGTGATTCCCCATTTGACAAATGCGGCCTTACGGTTATAATATGAGTGACCGTATCTCTGATTCCGGGAAAGGAGGTCCCATTCATGAACCTGGAATTGAGCAACAAGCAGTTTCGACGGCTGCTGGATCTGGTATACATCGGAAATTGGATCTTGAATTCCACCCGGGGCGACCAGCGCTTCGCGGACTATGACGAGGTGGAGAGCCTGGTCTTCGGCCAAGCCATTCTGGAGGGCATGCCCGCCCTGGCGGAGCTGTATCAGGGCGAGATCGTCCCCTCCCGGGCCTTTGTGGAAGGCGGCATCCACGAGGCCATCGCGGAGTACGAAAACAACGTCTTTTTCGACATTCTGGCCGAGGATCTGGCCCGCCGGGATATGGACGACGCCCCTATCGACGAGAGCAACTACGCTGAGCTGACCAGCCGCATCGACGCCTATATCGCCGAGTTTGAACAGCACGGCACCGACAATATTCTGGTGGATATTGACACCTGACCCCCGCCCGCCCTCAGGAGAATGACCATGCTTTTTGATCGAGACAAGCTGCACACACTCCGGGAACAAAACCCCTTTCTTCCCAGCACAGAATTGGCCTACCGGATGGTGCTGGACGGCCTGCTGGACGGCCAACTGGAGCCGGGCGCCCACTTGAATCAAAACGACCTGGCGCAGCAGTTGGACATGAGCCGTTCTCCCGTCCGGGACGCTCTGCTCCGTCTGTCGGAGGAGGGCTTCGTCTCCCGCACGCCCCGCGGGTTCCAGGCCCCCCTGCTGGATGGCCAGGACTTTGCGGATTTTATGGAGTACCGCTGCGAGCTGGAGTCCTTTTCCGCCCGTCTGGCCACCCACTGGGCCACCCGGGACCAGCTGGCGGCCATGGAGAACAATTTAGCGGAATATCAGGACGCCATTGAACGGGAGGACCGCTCTGCGGCCACCCGGCTGGACTCCGCTTTCCATGCCCTGGTGGGCGAGGCCTCCCACAACCGCTATCTTCAGGCCGCCTATGACCAGCTGCTCCGTCAATCCCGGTTTTATTTGATCCGGCTGGTCCCCCATCAGAATGTAGTGCGGAATCTCCAGCGTCACCGGGCCATCTACAAAGCCATTGCCGCCCACGACGAGGAGGGCGCGGCGGCCGCCATCCGCGCGCACATGACCGACGCCATGCGGACCGCCCTCAGGGTCCAAAAGGACCAAGCTCCCTGAATCGTACCGCCCCCTGTGTATCCCGGTGGGTACACAGGGGGCGGTGTTTGTTTCAAATTTGATACATTCCCTCCGGTCATGCTACATTAGCCAAACAAAGGAGGGCTGTCTCATGCCGATCCCGCTGACCGGGACACTCATCCAGTTGATCGAATTACAGAGCACCCTTGTGCTGATGATGGCGGCCGGAGTGGTTCTCGCCAAGGCCGGAGTCATCACAAAGGCCGGCCGCCAGGTGCTGTCCGATGTGACCATCCGGATCTTCATTCCCTGCAATATTCTGAAATCCTTTTTGGGCGCTATGGACCTGTCCGTTTTCCGCTCCTGCTCGGTACTGTTTGCCCTGGCCGTGGCCCTGGAACTGCTGTATGTGGCGCTGAACCGGTTCCTCTACCGCCGCTATGTTCCCGAGCGCCGGAAGATCCTGCAATACACCACCTTGGCCTCCAACGGAGGCTTTCTGGGCACGGCTATCTCCGAGGGACTGTACGGGGATCTGGGGCTGCTGTACAACTCCATCTTTCTCATCCCCATGCGGATCTTCATGTGGTCCGTCGGCCTGTCCTATTTCACCGCGCCCCCTTCCAAAAAGGAGGTCATCCGAAAGGTCTTTCTCCACCCCTGTCTGGTGGGACTGTATCTGGGGCTGTTCTTCATGCTGACCCCCTTCCGGCTCCCCGGCCTGTTGGATTCCACGGTGCGCTCCATGGCCGCTTGCACCACCCCCATGGTCATGGTCATCACCGGCTCTATTCTGGCGGACATGGACCCCAGGCACTTTCTTGACCAGGACTCCCTCTATTTCAGCTTCATCCGTCTGGTGGGGCTGCCCCTGATCACCTATCTTTGCTGTCTGGTCCTGCCGCTGGACTCCACCGCGAAAGGCATCGCCGTCCTGATGTCCGGAATGCCCGGCGCCAGCACCACGGTGCTCTTTGCTGCCCGGTATGACAGTGACGCCCCCTTCGCAACCAAGTGCGTGGTGGTCACCATCCTGCTGTCGGTGCTCACCATCCCCGCCTGGGCTCTGATCCTCGCTTAACCCACTCTTTTCATACACCTCAAAGCCCCACGGACCGGTCCGGTCCGTGGGGCTTTGAGGATTTGTTATCCTTTTTTCCGCAGCAGGAAGGTGATGAGGAACCACACCGCCAGATACAGGGTGATGGCAGCGCCGGCGGATGCGCCGATGTAGTAGGAGGTCATCAGACCCGCCACACCGGCCACCACCGCCCCCAGCAGGGAGATCAGGTGGTACTGGGCCATGTTCCGGGCCACGTTCCGGGCGGAGGCGGCGGGCAGCACCAGCAGGGAGTTGATGACCAGCAGGCCCACCCAGGTCATGGACAGGGTAACCACCACGGCGATGGCCATGGAGAACACCGTCTCCTGCCAGAACACCCGAATGCCCCGGCTGTCGGCCAGGGCCGGATGGACGGCGGACAGCATGAGCTGGTTGAAAGACCCCGCCCACAGCAGGACCACCAGCACCAGTATCAGGGCCAGCAGACCGATCTTGGCCGGTTCCACCGACAAAATGTCGCCGATGAGCAGATTATTGAACTTGGTGAAGGACCGGCCGCCCAAAGTGGACAGGAAGATGCCCAGCGCCACGGCGGTGGAGGAAAAGACGCCGATGACCGTATCACTGGCCAGTGCGGAGCGGCGGCGGACCAGGTTGAACAGCAGGGCGAAGAGGATGGCGAAGATCACCGCCGCCCAGCTGGGCTCGTTGAAGCCGCACAGGGCCCCGATGGCCATTCCGGTGAAGGCGGAGTGGCCCAGGGCGTCGGAGAAGAAGGACATCCGGCTGTGGACCACCATGGTGGACAGGATGCCGAACAGGGGGGAGATGACCAGCACTGCCAGCAGGGCGTGCTTCATAAAGTACATGGTCCCGGGCTGAGCCCACTCAAAGGGCAGCAGGGAAACCAGAGAGTACCACAGCTCCATCACGCCTCGCCTCCCTTCCCCATCCGCAGATGGAAGGTCTCATAAAACTCCGGAGAGGACAGCACCTCATCGGGCGGTCCCGCCTTGAGCACTCTCTTATTCAGCAGGATCACCTTGTCGGCGAACTGGCTCAGCGTGGCAAAGTCGTGGGTGGACAGGAAAATGGACAGGTCATACTGGGTCCGCAGCTCGTCCAGCATCTCCAGCAGCTGGTGCTCCCCCTCGATGTCCACGCCGGACAGGGGCTCGTCCAGGATCAGGATGTGGGGCACCGGCTCCAGGGCCAGGGCCAGCAGCACCCTCTGGAGCTGGCCGCCGGACAGGGCCCCCATGGGCTTGTCCAGCAGGTCCTCCCCGTGTACCCGGGCCAGACTGGCCGCCGCCCGCTCCCGGTACCCCTTGGGCACCGGCAGCCACACCGGCCACTTGGCGGTGGCGGCGGTAAAGAAGTCCAGTACGCTCACCGGGTCTCCCCGGTCAAAGCTGGGGGCTTGGGGCACATAGCCCACCAGGGGCCGTTTCCCTCCGGTGACGGTGCCGTCAGCCAGACGGATGGCGGGGCCGCCTGCCGGGGAAAAGGTAATGCTCCCCCGATAGGGCATCTGCCCCAGGATGCTGCGGAACAAGGAGGATTTTCCCGCCCCGTTGGGGCCGATGAGGGCCACGATCTCTCCGCAGTGCAAATGGAAGGACACGTCCTCCAGGATGGAGTCTCCCTGGAGGCGTACCGACAGGCCCTCCAGCTTCAGGCAGCAGGCATCGGCGCAGCCGGTGGCCAGGCGGCCATGTTTGATCTTTCTCACCGGACTACCTCCTCTCCCGCAAATCCATTGACAATGGTTCTCGCATTGCTCCGCAGACCCTCCAGATAGTTGGACAGCCCGTCGTCCGGACCGTCCATCACCATGGTCAGCTGGGCCACCTCACAGCCCGTTTCCCGGGAAATGGCCTTAGCGGTGGCGTCGGAGCCGTTGACCTCGGTGAAGATAACGGGAATATCATATTCCCGCACCAGCTCCGTGATCTCCACGATCTCATGGGCGCTGGCCTCGCTGCCCGCCTCCTCCTCGATGGACTCCAGCAGGGGCAGACCGTAGGCCCAGGCAAAATACTGGAAGCCGTCGTGAAAGGTGATGAGGCCCGTGATCTCCTTCCCCGTCCCATTCAGCGCGGCGAACATGTCGGTCAGTTCCTTGTCCAGAGCGCCCAACTGGGTGCTGACCTGGACGGCGTTCTCCTCATAGGTCCGCTCATGCTCCGGGTCGATCTCACACAGCTTTTCCCGCAGTCGGGACACCATATGGTCGGCGTGCATGGGGCTCATCCAATAGTGGGGGTCCCAGTGGCCGTGGTCGTGGTCCTCCTCGCCGCCCTCCTCATGGTGGTGCTCCAGGTTCTCCAGCAGGTCCATGCCCTCGGAACAGTCGATGACAAACGCGTCAGAGGCGTCCAGAGCGTCCTCCATAAATTCCTCCAGCTCCGCGCCGTTCAGGGCGATCACATCGGCCTGTTCGATTTTCTTCATGTCCTGGACCGACAGGGTGTAATCGTGGAGACAGCTGGCCTCGCCGGTATTCAGTCGTTCCACCGCCACCCCCTCCACGCCGGCGGTGACGGCGCTGACGAACAGATAGACGGGATAGGTGGTGGCCACCACGGTGAGCCGGGTTTCCTCCGCCCCCGGTCTCGTCCGCCCGCAGCCGGGCAGCAGAAGCAGGAGGGCCGCGATCAGACAAAGGATGCGTTTTCTCATGAAATACCTCTCAAAATATGAATCAAGTCCATTCTTTTTAACTGATATAGTATATCTTACTTTTCGCCCTTTGTAAATCCATTCTTCCCAAGCTCCCGTTTCCCACTTTTCCCCTGCTTGCTTCCAGAACGCCCCCAGCGCCGTGGTCAGCGTCCAGCAGTCAGAAGCCGGAATTTGACGGGCGTTCTGCCCGCGTGAATTTCAGGTTATCAAACGGATTTTCTCCATCCGTGTACAAAAAGCCGGGGCCTCCCAGTAAGGAAGCCCCGGCTTTGAAGCACAGGATCAGGCCTTTTCGGTCTTGCTCTCGGTCTTGGCGGCCGCCTGGGCCTTGGGTGCGGACACCGCGGCCAGGATGGTGCGGCCCTGGGCCTCCTTGGCGTGATTTTCCACGTCCAAGCGGTTGCGGGGGCTGCGGACCAGACAGCCGGCGCCCTGGACACAGCCGCCCTCACAGGCCATGCCCTCGATAAAGTTGCCCTCCAGCTTGCCCAGCTTCAGCTTGAGCAGCGCCATCTCGCACTGGGAGATCCCGCTGCAGGGGACAGCCTTCACCTCAAAGTCGGCATTCTTCTCCTGCAGAGCCTGGACCACAGCCTGGGCCACGCCGCCGCTGCGGGCAAAGTTGCGGCCGAAGGGGCTGGCCTCATCCAGTTCGGCCTCCTCCAGCTTGGTCAGGTCGATGTCCTTGGACTCGAACAGGGCGAACAGTTCCTCATAGGTCAGCACACAGTCGATGGCGTTCATGGTGCGGCCCAGCTGGAACTCCTTCTTCTTGGCCACGCAGGGGCCGATAAAGACCACCTTCGCGTCGGGCTCCTTCTCCTTCAGGTGCAGGCCGATCATGACCATGGGAGAGGGAGTGTGTGACACATACTTGTCCAGCTCGGGGTGCTTCTTCTTCACATAACCCACAAAGCCGGGGCAGCAGGAGGAGGTCAGCACGCCCCGCTCCATCAACTCGTCAGACTCCCGGTCGGCCACCATGTCGGCGCCCAGAGCTACCTCGGCCACGCCGGAGAAGCCCAGCGCCTTCAGGCCGGCCACCAGCTGGCCATATGTAGCAGGGGCGAACTGGCCGGCGATGGAGGGAGCGATGACGGCATAGGTCTTATAGCCCCAGTGCTCGCCGCCCCGAAGCATCTGGATGGCGTCTGTGATCCAAGACTTGTCCTGGATGGCGCCGAAGGGGCACTGGTACACGCAGTTGCCGCAGGAGATGCACTTGTTGATGTCGATGGACGCCTTCTTGTCCGGACCCATGGAGATGGCGCCGGCGGGGCAGCCCTTCTCGCAGGGGCGCTGGGTCTTCACAATGGCGCTGTACTGGCAGGCGTTGAGACACTTGCCGCAGGTGATGCACTTCTGATGGTCGATCTGGGCGCGGTGGTTCACAATGGTGATGGCATCCTTCGGGCAGGCGTGGACGCACCGGGTGGCCAGACAGCCGCGGCAGGAGGCGCTGACCGTCATCTCGGTCACGGGGCACTCGTCGCAGGCGATGGGGAGCACTTCCACCACGCAGGGGTTGGTCTTGTCGCCGCCCATAGCCATCTTCACCCGGCTGTTGATGATGGCCCGTTCCTTATAGATACAGCAGCGCAGGCTGGCCTCGGGGCCGGGAATGATCTTCTCCGGAATGTCCAGAACACTGGTCTGGCTCCGGTCCTCCCAAGTCAGCCGGGCTACCTCCGTCAAAACAGAAGTCTTCAGCTCCTGAATTTTGGTCTCAAATGTACGCATACTCTCTCTTCCTCCAACTTTTCCCTCGTTGTTGTTCCAAAGCGGCCGTCAGATGTGCAGGAACTGCCGCCCAATCCTTCATCCTGCAAGTTTCCCTTCATTTTCGCCCTCATTCTACCCCACTCATTTCTGTCTGTCAATGTGTATTTTTGCCCATTTATCAGTGTTTTTCCGATGTTTTTTGGCTCTTTCCATTTCCTGCGAACCGACGGCCCGTTCTCCGCATAGTCTGGGGTACAGATTCGTTGATATGGAGGGTCGGTTATGTCTGCTTTACCTCACATCCAATATTTTCTGGGGGCAAACGCCCCTTCTGGTTTCTATTCCCTCTACCCGGAATTGATCGCGCCCGAGACGGCCCGGGCCATCTATATCCTGAAGGGCGGTCCCGGCTGCGGCAAGTCCACCCTCATGCGCCGGGTCGGCCAGCGCATGGAGCAGGCCGGGCTGGAGACCGAGTACATCCTCTGTTCCGGGGACCCGGCTTCCCTGGACGCCCTGCTCCTCCCCCAGCTGGCTGTGGCTCTTGTGGACGGCACCGCCCCCCATGGCACAGCACCATTAGGACACCCTGCGAAAAAAGTCAGTATTTGCAAGGCTTTGCGGAGACGAAAATACTATGGTTCCAGCACCCGTCATGGCACCAATAGGACACTTTTACAGGACAAGCTATTTGAAGTAAGGCGTAACTGCTCAATATCGCCATACATGGGCGCAAGGGATGGAATATAACAAGGGAATCTCTTGTTGCGTTCCTTTCATCGTCCTACTGCCTGTGTGGAAATAGAAAACCACAGAAATTCCAAGCCATATTGAAAAATGTGCTGGCGAACTGAAAACTTGAAAACTCAGGGGCAGGGACTTCCCTGTCCCTTTTCATATCCAACAGAACAGGAGGTGAACCTTATGGCTCTATCACTGCCCTACTACTATGGACATTCCGGCGAGCAATACGCATTCTTCCGCATCCCCAAATTGCTGCTGACTGATGACCGTTTTGCCGAAATCTCCACCGATGCAAAACTGCTGTATGGACTGCTGCTGGATCGTATGGAACTGTCCTATCGGAACGGCTGGATTGACGATCAGAATCGTGTCTTTATCATCTTCACAGCAGAGGAAGTCATGTCCACCCTGCGCTGCCGCTCTGAGAAAGCAGCGCGGCTTTTTGCTGAACTGGACAGCACCAAGGGCATCGGCCTGATTGCGCGAAAGCGGCAGGGGCTGGGGCGTCCTACAATTATTTATGTGAAGAATTTTTCCGGTGCATTATCTGGGTGATTTCTGACTTACACCCGCTATTTTGCCACAGGAATAGTCTGCAAACTCCAGAGATTCGATTTTCGAATTTCAAGACATTCGATTTTCGGATTTCTGGACATTCGATAATCGAAATCTAATAAGACTGATAATAGCAAGACTGAGATGAGAATAGAAAGAATACTACCCGAAAAAAGAATATACAAGAGAAGCACTCGCTTTGTTAGAACAGGAGCCGGGAGGCTCCTTTTTTGTTGGAGGTGTTTCCGTGAAAACAATCGTCCTTGCAAACCAGAAAGGCGGCGTTGGCAAGACAACCACAGCCGCCAGCCTTGCCATTGGTCTTTCTCGGCAAGGTAAAAAAGTCCTTTTGGTGGACGCAGATGCCCAAGGAAACCTGACCCAGATGCTCGGCTGGCCCCAGCCCGATGAACTGTCCCCCACACTGGCCGACCTGATGGGCAAGATCATCACCGACCAGCCGGTCAGCCCCGGAGAGGGCATCCTGCATCACGATTCCGGCGTCGATTTGCTGCCGGCAAACATCGAATTGTCTGCGCTGGAGGTCACGCTGGTCAATGCCATGAGCCGTGAAACGGTCATGAGGCAGCTTTTATCCACCGTGCAGAATCGTTACGACTATGCACTCATCGACTGTATGCCCTCGCTTGGTATGCTGACGCTGAACGCGCTGAGTGCGGCGGACAGTGTGATTATCCCGGTGCAGGCGCATTACCTCCCTGCAAAGGGTTTGGAGCAGCTTTTGCGGACCGTCGCCCGTGTGAAACGGCAGCTCAATCCCAAGCTGGAGATCGACGGCATTGTGCTGACGATGGTGGACGGCAGAACCACCCTGGCAAAAGGCATCAGCGAACAGATCCGGCAGGCATACGCTGGTCGGGTCTTTGCCAGTGAGATACCGCGCTCTATCCGCGCCGCCGAGGTCAGTGTGGAAAACAAGAGCATCTATGACCTTGACCGAAACGGCAAAGCGGCGCAAGCCTATGAAAATCTGACCAGGGAGGTGCTGAACATTGGCAGGCAGCCTAAAAAACATCGGTCTGACCTCGCTCGATGACCTGTTCAAAACCGATGAGCAGCGGCAGGAAGACGCGCAGGAACGGGTGCAAATCGTCCCCGCTGACCAGGTTTTCCCCTACGCGCGTCAGCCGTACTCCATCGACCGCCCCACGCAAGACCTCGCGCAACTGATGGACAGCATTGAGCGCGTGGGTATTGCCGAGCCGCTGATTGTCCGCCCCCGCGATGGCGGCGGCTATGAGATCATTGCAGGCCATCGGCGCGACTACTGTGCAAAGGCCATCGGACTTGAAACCCGACCGGTCATCGTCCGGGAGTACAGCGACGAGGACGCCGACATTCTGGTTGTGGACTACAACATCCACCGCGATGACCTGCTTCCCAGCGAGAAAGCCAAGGCGTACAAGCTGCGGCTGGATGCCATGAAACGGCAGGCAGGACGCCCATCAAAGAATTCTGGCCAACTTGGCCAGAATTTTCAAGGGCGATTCTCTGTTGATATTTTGGCGGAGCAAGTGGATGAAAGCCGAAAACAAATTCAGCGCTATATTCGCCTGAACAACCTCATTCCATCCCTGCTTGAACGGGTTGACAACGGCACTCTGAAATTTGTTCCTGCGGCAGAGTCCATTTCATACCTGACCGAAAAAGAGCAAATCTATCTGGCGATGGTCATGGAACGCGACGAGGTGTCCCCTTCCATGGATCAGGCCAAGCGGTTAAAGCAGCTCAGCGCCGAGGGCAAGCTGGCGGAAAACATCATCGACCTTATCATGCGGGAGGAAAAACCGCTGGAGCGAAAAGTCACGCTGCGGAATGACAAGCTGGAGCGGTTTTTTCCCAAGAGCTACACGCCGAAGCAGATGGAGGATGTCATCCTGAAGCTGTTGGAAGGCTGGCAGCGCAAGCGCCAGCAAGAGCAGGCTCGATAGGAGGTGCAGAAAATGCGAAGAAATGAATTGCCCGACACCTGCCTTTCCGTCCTGGCATCGACAGGGCAGCTTATTATCATCAAAAAAGGCGAGCATGGCTATTATCCGACCGATTGGGACACCGGAGACCGGACAGAAAACCGGGAAATCGCTGACACCCACAACAAGCGGCGAGGCATTTCGGATATGCAGGAGACAGCCATGATTGCAGGCTCCATGTTCGGCTGGACCTTGCCGGGAGCCTTTCCGCAATGGTATCTGGACAACGCAAAGTATGTGAACTCCAATCCCGCAAAGGGACATATCAAAGACCCCGTTCTGAGTGCGTATTATCCGTTCAACGATTACCTGCTGCGTTATGAAATCATGGGGAAACAAAGGCTTTATCTGCCAATGTCTGCCCTGCCGAAAGAGCTGATGGGTGCCAATGCTCAATTTGTCATGCAGCCCGACTTGGTGCTTGGAATGCCGGTCATGCCGGTGACGGCAACCTTTGGCGATAACGGAAGCTGCACGGTGCAGTTGGAGGACGGCAGTTACACCACCGAGAAAGAAATCAACGCAGACTATCAGATCGTAGCGCGCGTGCGCGTCGGCAATGCCGAGTTTGTCATAGGCGAACACCCCAAGGCTCCCGACCAGTTTGTAACATGGGAACGCAACTGTCAGAACGATGGCGACGGCCCGCCCAATTACTTCTGGGGACATTACGGATCAGACCGCGCCGCCATCATCGAGGACTTCTGCGAAAGGGCCAGCGGAGAACACCGGCTCCAACACCCTGTCCATGAACATAAAGCTGGAAAGGAACGGTGAACCATGGAAAAACGCGAAATGGCCGGTGACTATGAAATTTTGCAGGCTGTCCGGCTTGGAGGCAAGGAGGTATTGCTTGGCTACAATCCCAAAGACGGCTGTGCGCCCTATATGACCAGCTACCGGGCGGTGAACTTCCTTGGCGACTACACCTACCCCGAAGCGATAGCCGGTACTGATTATCTTGAAATCATGCAGATATTTTTGAACCGAGCGCAGGAACAGGTCAAGGTGGTAGCGCAATTCCGTGAAAAGCGGAATGTGCCTATTGAAACGCTTGGCAGAGAGCATTGCCGTGAACGGGGAGAAAAGGAGAGCTTGGAAGGCAAGCTGATTATTCTGCGGCCCACAAGCCTTGCACCGGAATACCGTACCGCAGACTGTCAACTTGGCTTTGCCACGGGCGGCTTCGGATGTTCTCCGGGCGCTCGCGGTCGTGCCGTCTACTTTGAGGAACTGTATTCCGGTGAACAGTGCCGGTGGGAGATCGGAGATGTGCTTGGCATTGCTGATCCGGACACGCTGCCGGATTGGGCTAAGGAAAAGCTGACTGAACGGGAAACCCAGCACAGCAAACCGAAAAAGGTGGAACGAGGTGAAGCCCGATGAAGTACATTCGTCAGCTGGCAGCAGATGAGCCGCTGTACGAGCGGCAGGACACCTGCGTGATCTGTGGCAGGTATCTGCCGGAGGGCAGCGGCATGGTGTGCCAGGACTGCATGGCCGCTGTGGACGAAAAATATGCCGCATATCAGCGGCAAGGAGGAAAGAAATGAACCAGGAACCTGTTTTAATCAAAGGCGTGGTGGCATTCCCCAATCCGAACGGAAATCGGGAAATCCGATTTATCGACGCCTTTTATCACGATCTTTTCAAGATTCCCGACCATAGCAATATCGTCATCAGCTATCTGGACGGGTGTAAGCGGTGTGTTCCCTGTGAGTATATCGACGATACCCATGTGGATATTGACGGAACGGCCTTTCATATCTGCCAGTTTGCCGAGCTGATGATGCGCAATGGCGCGACCTATGAGCCGGAGCATCCCCCGGCAGAGCCGGCCTACGGCACCTATGAAATCTATCAAATCAAGGATGTGGGCCGGGTGGACTACTGCTTTATGGGATATGAACGAGCCAGGAAGCAGTTTGACTCCAACGATTACCGGCGCGAGTATGCGTATATGCTGCCGAAGGACATGACCCTTGAGGAAGTTTTCAGCCGACACAACGCGGACACCCGCCCCTTCAGTATGCGGATGCGCTCCATGTCTGTCAGCGATGTGCTGGTGGTCAATCGTGGCGGTAAGAAAGCCGCATACTATGTGGACAGTTTCGGCTTTCAGGAAGTCAAGCAGTTTTTCAAGCAGAAAGGGCCGAAAAAGAAAGAGCGAGGTGAGGCCAGATGAGAAAGTTTGCAAAAACGCCTACTTACCAGACCATTGAGATTCTTGGACAGCCTGCTATCTATACAGACTACCGCATCGAGCATACCTCCGTTCCGCAGGGCTTTTATCTCTATGAAATTCGCCATTCCGATGAAGATTGGGGCGTCCCCTGCCAGTTGGCGCGGAACATTGCAGTCAACTTCTATGGCACGATCATCACCAATACGCCCATTCAACTCCCGCCAGACGGTCTGCTGGATTTTGACTACGAGCAATTCTACTTTACAGATGAGGCATTCAATACACTGGCCAAGTTTATGGAAGCGTACCCGGCAGAAAACAAAGATTTAATAGAGATTGCTGCCGCAAAAGAAAGCGAGTATGCACTGATGTTCTCACAGTCTGAGAAAGAAGATCACGCCAATGGCTGTATCGGACATCTGCGCGGTGACTTCGGCACGGACGGCAACGAGTTTCATACTACCTGGTGGCCACACCAGAACGATGCCTTGAACACGAACGAATTCAAGTCGGACATTGATCGTGTTGTGAACTGGCTGCGTGAGGGTTTTGCCCCGCTGAAAGACCGTAACACCATGCGGCGTTTCTGTGAACTGCGTGGACGGGTCTTAAATGCCGAGGAAGCCATTTTGCCGCCTTGCGGGTTTTCAATCCATACAAAGAATTATCAGTATATGCTCCGCTGCATCCCTCGAAAGGGCGATTATAATTTCTATCTTTACTGCTACGACAAGGAGGCGCGGGAGCAGGAACGCACCACGCCGCAAAAGAATACCCGGCCCATAGCCAAGAAACGGACAGAGCCGGAGCGATGAGGAGGTGTCCCCTTGCCCACAAAATTTCAGCTTATCACCGAGCTGTACAGCCATACGCTGAAAAGCGTGACTGCCAGCTACCAAAACTGGACAGGCTTTCTCCGTGCTGCCTGCTACAACTATAAATGCCCCTTTGACGAGCAGATCCTGATCTATGCCCAGCGTCCGGATGCCACGGCGGTGCTTGAAATGAACCGCTGGAACCGGCAGTTTGGCCGCTGGGTGAACCGGGGTGCGAAAAGTATCGCTGTGTTTGGGGATGACGGGCAAAATCTCCTGAAGCTCTACTTCGATGTGTCGGACACCCACGAATCCCGTTTTTCCCGCCCGTTGCCCATCTGGAGAATGGAGGCGGCCTTTGAACCGGCAGTCACAGAAACGCTGGAAAACACCTTTGGCGACCTTGCCGAGAAAGGAACACTGGCCGATGCGGTGCGCTCCGCCAGCCACAATGCCGTGGCGGACAACTTCCCTGACTACCTTCAGGATTTGCAGAACTGTCGGGAGGACAGCTTGCTGGAGGAACTGGACGATCTGAACCTTGAGGTGTTCTACCGGGATGCGCTGGAGGTCAGCGTGGCCTATATGCTGCTGACACGCCTGGGCCTGCGGGCGGACGACTATTTCGCCTCGGACGAATTTGCACATGTGTATGATTTCAATACGCCGCCCACCATCAATGCCCTGGGCATTGCCACCAGTGATATTGCAGAGATGGGGCTGCGGGAGATCAGCCGCACAGTCATGCAGGCACAGCGGGAGCAGTTTTTTGCAAAGGACGGCCAAAACCGCTATGATGCAAATACAGAGAAACAATTTGACGCTGAAAGGAGCGAGATCCATGGAAGTCACATACCGGATGCAGGACGGCTTTCTTCTGCCGAACCTGCTGATGCCGCAGGAGCAGTCAGCCCATCTGGGCAAATACGCGGAGCTGCGGCGGCAGTACCTGATGAAGCACCGGCGCGTACTCTACATCAACCTGAAAACGAGCTGCCGTTTGACGGAGCATCTGGCGGAGATCGAGCAGTCGGCGCAGAAGATGGTGGAACAGACCGTGGCGCAGATGGCCAGAGCCGAGGGCGTGACGGAGGAACTGAAGGCGACCGATCCGCTGCGCTGGACGGGTCTGATGAACAACTTCAAGCACTCGGCGGAGGAAATGGTGCTGAACGATCTGATCTGCGCCTGACAACAGAAGAACCCACCGAGGCAGGAAGTGATGAAAACGCATTTCCTGCCTTTTTGGATACCCACCTCATCGAAGCGATTCTGCTGGATGGCGGCGGGCGGAAGCATAAGCGGCAGGACATTTTCAACTACTTTCAGGCCCATCAGAACCTTGCGGAGCGAACGGAGTTTCTGAAAAACAGCTACAACGATATATGGGTGGAAGTCCTTGCCGGTACGGATAAAGTCCGGGTGGGCTACCACGCCGAACAGGACGGACTTCTGATGTGGGAAGGCAGCTACCTCTCCCGCACATCGGAGTCCGTTTTTTCATGGTCGGTCATTACAGAGATGACCGAGGGCCTGATCGAGCGCGGCGAATACAAGATCAAGCTGGGACTGCAAAATGCCCCGGTGATGGCGGAGCAGCTTGCTCTGTTCGACATGGGCGGCGACGCCCCTGTGTACGAAGCCCCGGAGGGAAACCTGTCCGGCCCGCTGTTCCCGGCGAGGGAAGTCCCGCAGGCGGTCATTGACCAGGTTCTATATACGGCGGGCAACAGCTATAACAGTGCCTACCGGGTGGCGGTGTTCTATATGCGTGAGCGCCCGGAGTCAGACTGTATTGCGTTCCTGCGCCGGGAGTTCGGCAAAGAGAACGGGCGCGGTATTGAGTATGAGGGCCGCAAATACGCCGTCTGGTTCATGGAGGATGGCATCCATCTGGCGCAGGGCGACAGTACCCGCACCGGATACAGCCCCACCGTAGTGACCTGGGAACGGGCGTCTGCCCGGATACTGGAGCTGCTGGAAGCAGGCACCTACCTATCTGCGGCAGAGCTGGAGCAGGCACCGGATAAGGTGCTGTCTGAAATGGCAGACGCGCTCCTGATGACCGCCCGGGAGCTGAACGAAGAAGGGCGGGCAAAGGGTCTCTTTCCGCAGACGCTGGCCATTCACGACCAACACAAGGGCTACCCGGAGCTGGATGCGGATGTGGTGGCCTTTGCAAAAAGGGACGGCGGACTTACCGCTTTGGCGGAGGAATACCACGCTTTTTTGGATGCCTATGACCAGGATGACAGCATCACACGCTTTCGCCTGTCACAGTACAACATCCACCGGATCGGCGTTGTGCTGGATGGCCTTTCCTGCCCGGAACGCAGCTTCACCGCCCAGCCGGATTTCCTGCGCCAGTGCAAGATGTTCATTACCCAGGACGAGATCGACCGCTTCTTCCTGAGCGAAAGTGTTGAGGGCCGGTTATCTGTCTATTCCCACTTCTGCTATCCCCATACGCCGGATGAGAATCAGAAATTCATCAAGGGCCAGTTTGGTGAGTACAGCGGCGGAGCGCATGACGGGTATGACTACGCGAAAACCCATAAGGGCCTGACCTATCAGCGGGATTATGCCCGCAAACGGTATGCCGAGGTCAAGCTGACCATTCCCAATGTGGTAAAGACCTATGAGCGTCTGATCGCTCAGAAGCGGTTCCCCGGTGAGGATGCTATCGCGCAGATCCCGCAGTATGAGCTGCACCGGCTGGCGCGGACTGTTTACCACGGGTTTTACAATGCACCGGAAGATGTGCCACGCCCATATCCCAAGGGTGCAGACTTTTACGCGGCAGTACCAGCCATCGAAACGCAGCTCCCGGATAAAGCCAAAGCAGCGGAGATGCTGCACAACCTGTCCGTCTGGATGGACAGCATGGATGCAGGCGACCGCAAGTATGACTCATGCCAACGGGCAAAAGAGCAGCTTTCCGAGTATGTCAACGGCACATTCAGCCTGTTCAACCACAGGCATGACGCACCGCAGCAGGAACGCAGCTTCGTGGAGCAGGTTATATCCGATGTGGAGGAGATTGCCGCCAGCGAACCGGAAGCCCCGGAGCGGTTCTATGTGATAGAAACGGATGACGGCTATGCCGTTTGGGATGATATTCGGGAAGAGATTTATGTGGATGAGGAGGGCGTCAGCGAAGACTTCTCCAGCGAGTGGCAGGCCCAAGATTATCTGAAGCAAGTCAAAAAGGCGGTCAGCGAAAAAGAAGCGGGGGAATGGCTCTATGTGGAGCAGTCCAGAAACGCCGCAGCAGAGCCGGAGACTACCGAACCCGTCCCGCTGCGGCCACCTGCGCCGAGAAAGAAAACACACACCGCGCTGGCACACCCGCTGAACCCTTCCGGCAGCAACTATTGCATTACCGATGACCATATCGGAGAGGGTGCGCCGCTGGAGCGGTTTCAGCGCAATCTGGACGCCATCCGCCTGCTGAAAACCGTGGAAGCGGAGGGCCGTGCCGCCACGGCAGAGGAACAAGCAGTGCTGGCGCAGTATGTGGGTTGGGGCGGCCTGGCCGATTTCTTCGATGAGAAAAACGCCCGGTACGGTGAGTTGAAGCAACTGCTGACCGATGCTGAGTACGCCGCTGCCCGCGAGTCCACCCTGACGGCGTTCTACACGCCGCCCGTGGTCATACGCAGTATCTATCAGGCTCTTTCTCAGATGGGATTTTCCCAGGGCAACATCCTGGAGCCGTCCTGCGGCGTGGGCAATTTCCTTGGTATGCTGCCGGAGAGCATGACGGACAGCAAGCTGTACGGTGTGGAGCTGGATGACCTCTCCGGCCGCATGGCCCGCCAACTCTATCAGCGCTCTGGCATTGCGGTACAGGGCTACGAGAGAACTGCTTTCCCGGATAATTTCTTTGATGTGGCCGTTGGCAATGTGCCTTTCGGCCAATTCAAGGTGGCAGACAAACGGTATGACCGGCTGAACTTGTCCATCCATGAGTATTTCATTGCAAAGACGCTGGACAAAGTCCGCCCCGGCGGTGTCATCGCCTTTGTGACCTCCAGCTTCACCATGGATAAACGCACCGCCAATGTGCGGAAGTACATTGCACAGCGGGCGGAGCTGCTGGGAGCCATTCGCCTGCCCAACAATGCGTTCAAGGCTGCGGCTGGAACGGAAGTCGTTTCCGATATTCTGTTCCTGCAAAAGCGCGACAGGATGGTAGACATCGAACCCGAATGGGTGCATCTGGCAACGGACAGCAACGGCATTCAAATGAACAGCTACTTCATTGACAACCCGGACATGGTGCTGGGCGAGATGAAGATGGTGTCCGGCCCGTATGGCCCGGAGCCGACCTGCGCGCCCTTCCCGGATCCGCCGCTGGATAGCCTTCTTGCCAACGTCATCCAGAATATCCACGGCGAGATCACGGGCTATGACCGGGAGGAAGAACTGGAGGGGGAAGACCGTTCCATCGAGGCAGACCCTACCGTTCGCAATTTCTCCTACACGCTGGTGGACGGCAAGATCTACTACCGGGAAAACAGCCGCATGAACCCGGTGGAGGTTTCCAAGACCGCCGAGAGCCGCATCAAGGGCATGATCGAGCTGCGGGACTGTGTGCGGACGCTGTTGGAGTATCAGACGGAGGACTATCCCGAAGAAGAAATTAAAGACCAGCAGGCCAAGCTGAACACCCTGTACGACGCCTTTACCCGGAAATATGGCCTCATCAATTCCCGTGGCAATGCCATTGCCTTCGACCAGGACAGCTCCTACTTCCTGCTCTGTTCATTGGAAATTCTGGATGAGGATAAAAACCTGAAGCGCAAGGCAGACCTGTTCACCAAACGCACTATCCGCAGCCACAAGCCTGCCGAAAAGGTGGATACCGCCGTGGAGGCATTGGCCCTGTCCATTGGGGAGAAAGCCCATGTGGATATGGCGTACATGAGCCAGCTCACCGGCAAGGACGAGGATACCCTGTTTTCTGAGCTGAAGGGCATCGTCTTTCTGAACCCGGACTATGTGGAAGGCATCAATGAAAAGTACCTCCCCGCAGATGAATACCTTTCCGGCAATGTGAGAAAAAAGCTGGCGGACGCCCAGGCAAAGGCGGCTCAGGACCCGCAGTTTCAGGTCAATGCAGATGCTTTGGCAAAGGTGCAGCCGGTGGATCTCACCGCCAGTGAGATCTCCGTCCGGCTGGGTGCCACATGGCTGAACCCGGAGTATATCCGGCAATTTATGTTTGAAACGCTGGGAACACCACGCAGCGCACAGTGGAAAATCAAGGTGCATTACTCCCAATCCACCGGCGAATGGCGGATCGAGGGCAAGAGCCAGGACCGGGGCAACGTCAAGGCCAACAGCACCTACGGCACCAAGCGGATCAATGCCTACGAAATCATCGAGTCCAGTCTGAACCTGAAGGATGTCCGCATCTTCGACTATATGTATGACGCAGACGGACGCAGGACAGCGGTGCTCAACAAGAAAGAAACAGCCATCGCCCAGAGCAAGCAGGAACTGTTGAAGGAAGCCTTTACCGAGTGGATTTGGAAGGACCCGAACCGACGCGAAACCATCTGCAAGGCATATAACATCCTGTTCAACTCCAACAGACCCCGCGAGTACGATGGAAGCCACATCACATTTAACGGAATGACGCCGGAGATCACCCTGCGCCGCCATCAGGTCAATGCCATCGCCCACATTCTTTATGGCGGCAACACTCTGCTGGCCCATGTGGTGGGTGCAGGCAAGAGTGCGACACGTTCGTAACTGAAAAGGTTACGCACAAGTCAGCTAACAATAGAATCGGGAACTTGAAAGGAGTCCCTGAAAAGACTTGGAGAACTAATATTCCGATAGGTGGAATGATGGGGTAACGCCCTGAAACGCCTACCTTATAAACTGCGATATGCGGCAGTCCTCTGTAACAAGGACTGCGGTATAACGCTCGCTAAAGTCGGCGGAAATGCACCCAAACGGGCTATGCCGTGGAAAGTGTCCCAGAGGTGGGATATGTGCATGATACGCCGGAGGTCTATAAACTGCCTATGGTCAGAATGTCATGGATGACTGACGAAATCCCGAATGTACGGGTCTAAAAGGCGCAGGAGCAGAAATGTTCCTTTCCGATTACGGAAGTATGTGAGGATGAGTAAGAATTTTTACTATGAAAGTCCTTGCGGTGTTACAGGCACCGCCCAGCATACAGGCTCAGAGGGACACCTAAGGGCAGATATGTACAGATAGGAATATTGGAACGTGGAAAGACTGGAACACGGAGCTGGTTACAGGCTATGAGGTGTTGGATTGGAAATCGCATTGCGTATAACAATCCTTTATCCAGTTGAGAGAGATGGCACAGTACCGATGAAGCCGTGGAAACACGGTGGAGGGATGGCCATTAGTCGTCAGCAAACAATAAATTGAAAACTATACAGACACAAAGGTTCGAGTATGACTAAGAAAAGCGAAATCCTCTCATAAGGAGGAAAGTACCTGACTTTGGCAAACAAGAAGAAACCCTTAAAGAAACAAAAAATCCGCAACTCCGAATACTACGATATGCAGTCTGTTTTTGACGAACTGTATGCCGCAAGTGTCAAGGGGCAGCGGTTCTGCAACCTTGTAGAACTGATAAAACGCCCCGAAAACATCAAATTGGCATATAGAAATATCCGAAAGAGCAGCGGCAGTCGGACGGCGGGTGTGGATAACAAGACAATAAGCGATTTGAACAAATGGAACGAAAATGCTCTGGTCGCCCATGTTCAGCGCAAGCTGGACTGGTACGTTCCCAATGCTGTCCGCAGAGTGGAGATACCGAAGGACAACGGTAAAACCCGTCCTCTTGGAATCCCCACAATTATGGACAGGCTCATTCAGCAATGTATTCTGCAAGTATTAGAACCTATCTGTGAAGCGAAATTCTTCAAGCGAAGCAATGGTTTCAGACCAAACCACAGTGCGGAAAATGCCATTGCCCAAGCGGAAAGAATGATACAGAACGTCGGTTGCCACTATGTCATTGATATAGATATTAAGTCTTTCTTTGACAACGTGAACCACGGAAAACTGCTGAAACAGATGTGGACACTCGGTATCCGGGATAAAAAGCTACTATCCATCATTTCTGCCATGCTAAAGGCAGAGGTGGCAGGAATCGGCTTCCCGGAAAAAGGTACACCACAGGGCGGTATCATTTCCCCTCTGCTGTCAAACATCGTCCTGAATGAACTGGACTGGTGGATTGTCAGCCAATGGGAAGAAATGCCCACCCAAAGGAACTATGTACACAGAATCTATGCGAATGGAACTCCCGACAAAAGCAGCACCATCCGAACCCTGCGCAACTACACAAATCTGAAAGAATGCTATGCTGTCCGCTATGCAGATGATTTCAAAATCTTCTGCAAAAAGCGGTCAGATGCAGTCAAGCTGTTCGAGGCTACAAAACAATGGCTTTTGGATCGTCTGGGGCTGGAAATAAGCCCGGAGAAATCGAAGATCGTAAATCTGAAACGCCATTACTCTGAATTTCTGGGCTTTAAGTTGAAAGTCCGAACAAAGGGAAAGAAGCCTGACGGACAGCCAAGGTATGTAGTAGAAGCGCATATCAAGGATAAGGCGTTGCTGAAAATCCGGGAGAAAAGTAAGGAAATTATCGGGCAGATACGGCAGACCTATGACCCGGGAATGGAATACCGTCTGATACAGAAGTATAACTCCTATGTCATAGGCGTTCATAACTATTACAGCATCGCAACTCATGTGAATATCGACTTTCACAAAATCGCTTTCGATGTCAAAAAGAGCCTTTACAACAGATTGAAGCACAGACTGCAAAAGAAAGGTCAAATCACAAACAGGTATATCAAGGAAAAATACGGCACGAGCCGGGAGGTGCGTTACCTGAATGGTCACGCCATCGTCCCGATTGCCTATGTTCAGCATAGAGTACCTATGGACAAGAAAAGTCGGGTAAATAAGTACACGCCAGAGGGTCGAATTGAGATTCATAAGAATCTTGCCGGTATCAACATGGCAGTTCTCTATTATCTGATGAATAATCCGTGCGGTAAGCAGAGCGTGGAATACAACGACAACCGCATTGCGCTATATGTTGCGCAAAAAGGAAAATGTGCTGTTTCCGGTATGGAACTGGACACAAATCAAGTGGACTGTCACCACAAAAGACCGTTGGTGCTGGGTGGAAATGACAGTTACCAAAACCTGATTATTGTTTCCGATGTGGTTCATATCCTCATTCATTCCAGTAATGAGCGCACCGTCCGAAAATACCTGAAAGTGCTGAATCCCGACAAAAAGCAGTTGGCAAAGCTCAACAAACTCCGTGTGATGGCAGAAATGCCGGAACTCGTTTTCTAAAGGGCAAATCTGTTTGATGTATAGATTGTCATAAAAATTGCTGACGATGGAAAGCCGTGTGATGGGAAACTGTCACGCACGGTTTGGAGCGGGGGAAAATCTGGAGGAACGGATATGCAGCCTGCGGCTGCATATCCCGCCCAAAGGATTACCTATCGCTATCCTTTGAAATGGTGGCAGCCGCTATGGAATCCAAGCGACTGGGCCTGTGTCAGAAGTCCCTTTTCGTGGTTCCCAACCACCTGACGGAGCAGTGGGCCAGCGAGTTCTTACAGCTGTATCCTGCCGCCAATGTCCTTGTTGCTACCAGAAAGGACTTTGAAACCAAGAACCGCAAGAAGTTCTGCGGACGCATCGCCACGGGCGAGTATGACGCGGTCATCATCGGCCACAGCCAGTTTGAGAAGATCCCCATGAGTGCCGAACGTCAGAGGGCCATTCTGGAACAGCAGATGGATGAGATCCTGATGGGCATCAATGAGGCCAAGGCGCAGAAGGCGGAGAACTTCACCATCAAGCAGATGGAGAAAACCCGCAAGAGCCTTCAGCTGAAGATCGACAAGCTGAATGACCAAAGCCGCAAGGATGACGTGGTGACATTTGAGGAACTGGGTGTGGACCGGATCTTCATTGATGAGAGCCATTATTTCAAAAACCGTGCGAAACGTTGTGCATAAGTCGTAGCAGACAGCTATGACGAAAAGCACCATGCGATAGCACTTGATATATCAAGAAAATATCGTAGAGAACTCAAATCTCAAATTCAGAGGCGAAATTCCTCTGCCGTACAGAATCAATGCCGGAAAGGAGAAATCCCTCAGCGGTCTGTCAAACCGCAGGCAGTACGAGAGCTAATACTCCACTGTGCGCTGTTTATCTGTAAATAGACAGGGTACAAAGCGTGGTGAAGTCGTAACCTGAAAACCTAAACCGAAAGGCATGGATAATAATGGTGCGGGCTTCCGAAACCTATGGCTATCCGTAAGGGAAAGCTATGCAGCATCGTAAGAGTACTCGGCATCCGAAAGGATGAAGATTGAAGAAAGCATATACGGCTGGTTTTTCCGTATATGCCCCATGAAATGAAATATTTATGCGGAACCACACAATAACTGTGATTCAAAGTGTGGTTAGATTCTCCCGGTGTAAGGTAGCGGCCTAAGGGTTTCAACGGTCTATTGACCACAAGGATAGAGATTTGGGAACGTTTGAGAGCCTGTATTTGGAGCGTTACAGCGTAATGAAGAATACAGGAAGTCAGCCGTGCCATAGTAGTCTGCGGTTGGGTAATTCCAATCACACGGAGCTGAAATGCTTCACGGCGAAGGGCACGAGTCAAATTGATTTGTAAATTTCACAAAAGAAAATCCAATAACTCCCTGAAAGATGGGTGACGAACTGCGAGGTGAAAACCTTGTGCATTTAAGCGTCAGATTTTCAACAGAAAAAGAACTGAAACAATTCCAAGACCTGCTATATGAAAAATCAGGTCAAGGTGTTTCGTTCACCGGACTGTTGGAAGCGATGGTCAGCGAAGTGACCATCGTAACCGCTGTTCATAATATCAAGTCCAACAAAGGCAGTAAAACAGCATGTAGGTTTGTCAATGATGTGTTACACATTTGGAAAAGCAGATAATACCTGTTTGGGTGAACGCCAGTTGAGTGGTCTCATAGGAAAATGATTGTAAGAACGTTCACGGATTGCCAGCTGTTT